>JGI20166J26741_11594362_pt1 | contig 11735 bp, 6 predicted proteins | sample TergutCu122P5_FD_26741 | JGI IMG/M metagenome (IMG submission 26741) | reverse complement strand
CGAAGTCCGGACGGCCCCGCATCCGGTCCGGCGTCGTGCCGTTCACGGTGTCGAGGCGCACCAGCGGGCTGAACTTCTGGCTGCGCTCCCCCTCGCGCGGGACGCGGATCGCGCCGGTGATCACGTCGCCCTTGCGCAACTCGTGCTTGCGCACCAGCGACAGGGACACGTAGGCGTCGTTCGGGCCGGGCAGGTAGCCCGATGTGCGGACGAACGCGTAGTTCTCCAGGACGTCAAGGATCCCGGCCACCTCGGTCAGGACGTCGTCCTCCCGCACGATGGGTTCGTCATCGCGCTCCTGTTCGATCCCGGGACGTCCGCGCCGGTTCTGCCGGTCGCGCTGGCGGCGGCGGCGGTTGCGGTGGCCGCCGGCCTCGTCGTCGTCGCGTCCGCCGTTCATCGGCATCGGGCGCTGCTCGACCGCTTCGATCGCCGAGGCGACCTGGGCCAGGTCGGGTGCGGAACGCCGGGGCTGGCGCTGACGCCGCCGGGCCTGCACGGCCGGATCGTGGCTCAACTGCTCCAGCAACGCGCCCACCTCGGAGGCCACCGCGGTCGAGGGCGCGGCCACCGGAGCCCGTCCGGTGCCGGACGGACGGGAACCGCCGCCGTGGGACCGTCCGCCCCCGGACGACTGGGCGGCCGTGATGGCATCGATGAGCTCTTGCTTGCGCAGGCCCGTGACGCGCTTTAGGCCGAGCTCGGTCGCGGCGGTCTTGAGTTCGGGCAGCTTCAGGTCCGCCAGGTCCTGGGTGCGCACGGCGGGGACGTCGTGAGTGGAAAGGCTCACCGCTGATCCTTCTTTCATGGGTCCGGTGACCGGACGCTCCATCATGGGTCACATCCGATCGGCCGAGGGTCGCATCGGATGTGAGGCGGCATCCCACCGGGATGTCGTCCAGCGGAGGACGCTGCGAACAGGTGGGTGCCAGGGTATGAACCGCGCGGCCTGGATTGCCAAACCCCCGGCTGGTATCGAGGCGACTCGCCTTAACCGCCGTTCATGATACCAGGTGGGGGGAGCATTCGAGTAACACCGGTCCGGTTCGGACCGAACCGGACCGAACCGGACGGGTTCAGTCCGCGAGCAAAGCCGCCGAGAGCTCGTCGTACGTGCTTGTCACGGGCAGATCCGGGAACTCGGCGATCACCACCGGCGGCGGCCGGAACAGCACGCCCCGATCGGCGGCGCACAGCATCGCGGTGTCGTTGTAGGAGTCCCCCGCGGCACTCACCGCGTAGCCCAGGCCCTGGAAGGCGACGACGCTCGCACGCTTCTGCTCGGGAAGGCGCATGCGCCAGTCGCGAATGTGGCCGTGGTCGACGATCAGCGAATGGCACAGGATCGTGGGCCACCCCAGTTGGGCCATGAGCGGGCCGGCGAACTGCTCGAACGTATCCGACAGGAGGATGACCTGCCGGCGCGCCCGCAGGTCGTCGAGGAACTCCCGCGCGCCGGGCAGCGGCTCGATCGAGGCGATCACCGCCTGGATGTCCGCCAGGCCGAGGTGATGGGCATCCAGCACGTCGATTCTGTGCCGCATCAGCGCCGCGTAGTCCGCCACATCCCGCGTGGTGAGGCGCAGCTCCTCGATCCCGGCGCGCTCGGCCACGGCGATCCAGATTTCCGGTACGAGGACGCCCTCGACGTCGAGGCACGTCAGCCAGGGCTTGCCAGTGGTGCTCACATACCCTCCACCCGGAGGAGGTGGATCGGGCCCTTGGTGAACGGACTGCCGGCGAGTTCGCGCACGCACGCCTGGACGTCGGCCTCGCGCGCGAGGTGCGTCATCAGCGCGATCTCCGCGACGGCGTCCGACCCCGGCGCCGATTGGTGCACGGTGCGCACCGACACCTGATGGGCGGCGAAGATCGCGGCGACACCGGCGAGGGTGCCGGGCTGGTCCGCGACCGCGACGCGCAGGTGGAAACGCGAGGTGGCCTCCCCCGGCGCGGCGACCCGGCGTGTGACGGCGACCGGCTCGCTCGCCCCTGCGACGCCACGGTGGCGGTTCCGCCCGACCGTAACGAGGTCGCCCACCACGGCGCTCGCCGTCGGGGCGCCGCCGGCCCCGGGACCGAGGAACATGAGCCGACCCGCCTCGCGCGCCAGCAGGAAGATCGCGTTGTAGGCCCCGCCGACCGCCGCCAGCGGGTGCTCCTTCGGCACCATCGTCGGGTGGACGCCGACGCTCACGGCGCCGTCGTCGAGGATCTGGGCCGTCGCGAGCAGCTTCACCACGCAGCCCGCGTCGGCCGCCGCCGCGATGTCGTCCGGGGTCAGCTGGGTGATCCCCTCCCGGTCGACCTGGGCGGCGCCGACCCACGTCCGGAACGCCAGCGACGCGAGGATGGCCGCCTTAGAAGCCGCGTCAAAGCCCTCGACGTCGTTGGTCGGATCGGCCTCGGCCAGCCCCAAGCGCTGGGCCTGCGCCAACGCCTCGGCGAACCCGAGGTGGTCACCCGTCATCTTGTCCAGGATGAAGTTCGTCGTGCCGTTCACGATGCCCATCACGGTCGTGACCTCGTCGCCGACGAGCGATTCGCGCAGCGGCCGGATGATCGGAATCGCCCCGGCGACGGCCGCCTCGAAGTACAGGTCGACGCCGGCGGCGTCCGCGGCCGCGAACAGCTCCGCGCCTTGCGCGCCCAGCAGCGCCTTGTTGGCCGTGACGACGCTCGCGCCGTGGGCGATCGCGGTTCGCACCAATTCACCGGCGACATCGATGCCGCCGACCAGTTCGATGGCGATGTCGATGTCGTCGCGCCGCACGAGGCTCAGCGCGTCGTCGGTGAACAGGTCGATCGGGAGCGTGGACGGGGCCTCGTCCAGCGAGCGGACGGCGATACCGACCAGGTCGATCGGCCGCCCGATGCGCGTCGCCAGTTCGTCGGCCTGAGTCGTCAGCAGACGGGCCACATGGCCCCCGACGGTGCCGCAGCCGAGCAGCACAACCCGCAGCGGTGGGGTCGGCGTGATGTCGGTCACGACCGCCTCCTTCCTCGGCCCTCGCGGCCGGTCATCATTGAAGCATGCCACCCCGGGCCAGGGCGGGCGGGCCCGCCCGCCGGACGCGCGGGCGTCACGTCTGGTCCAGTGCGAGCAGGTCGGCGAGCGTCTCGCGGCGCACCAGCGTCGTGAGCGCGCCGTCCCGGACGGCGACCACCGGCGGGCGTAGCGCGTGGTTGTAGTTGCTCGCCATCTCCCGGCTGTAGGCGCCGGCACCGGGCACGGCGATCAGGTCTCCCGGCACGATATCTGCCGGGAGGAACACGTCGCGCACGAGAATGTCTCCCGCTTCGCAGTGCTTGCCCACCACCCGGCACAGCACGGGCTCCGCCTCGCTCGCGCGGTTCGCCAGCACCGCCGAGTACTCCGCTGCGTACAGCGCCGGCCGGATGTTGTCGCTCATGCCGCCGTCCACCGACACGTACACCCGTTGCGTCCCCCCGTCCAGATCGACCGGCTTCACCGTCCCGACGGTGTACACCGCCATACCGGCCGGGCCGACGATCGCCCGCCCCGGCTCGATCGACAGCGTGGGCGCGTCGATCCCGAAGCCCCGGGCCTCGTGCTCGATCACGCCCGCGAGGTCCCCGGCGAGGCTGCGCGGCGTGGACGGCGAGTCGGCGCTCGTGTAGGCGATGCCGAAGCCGCCGCCCAGGTCGAACTCGGCCAGCCGGGCGCCCGTGGCGTCGCTGAACTGCTGCATCAGCTTCATCGTGCGGCGCGCGGCCACCTCGAAGCCGGAGGTGTCGAAGATCTGCGAGCCGATGTGGTTGTGCACGCCGAGCAGGTCCATGTGCGGGCTGTAGAAGCAGCGCACGAGAGCGACCATCGCCTGGCCGTTCGCGATCGAGAAGCCGAACTTCTGGTCCTCGTGGGCCGTCGCGATGTACTTGTGCGTGTGGGCCTCGACGCCCGGGTTGACCCGGACCATGACGCGGGCTCGCCAGCCGTGTTCGGCACAGAGCTGTTCGATGCGGCCGATCTCGTCCAGCGAGTCCACGATGATCCGCCCCGCGCCGGCTTCCAGCGCCGCCGCCAGTTCCTCCACGGACTTGTTGTTGCCGTGCACCCCGATTCGGGACGGGTCGGCCCCGCCGCCCAGCGCGACCGCGAGTTCGCCGCCGCTGCACACGTCGAGGTCGAGCCCCTCCTCCATCACCCAGCCGACCAGCCGGCGGCACAGGAAGGCCTTGCCGGCGTAGAACACCCGCCAGCCCGGGAACGCCTCTCGGAACGCCCGGGCCCGCGCCCGGAAGTCCTGTTCGTCCAGCAGGTAGACCGGCGTGCCGCACTGCGCCGCCGCGTCCGTGACCCGCACGCCTCCGACCCGGACCACCCCGTCGTCGTCGCGCATCACAGTTTCGCTCCACAGGCGCGGGTCCAGACGGTTGACATCATCGGGGAGGGTCAGCCACTGCGGGCCGGGCGCGTTGACGTCGGCGTGAATCTCGCCGGCCACGTGGATGTGAGACATGCCTGCCATTGTCCCAGATCCCCGCAGCGGTCCGGACCGTCCGGATGCCGCCGAGACCCGAGGCAGCCCATCGAGGCTGGTAAGCTGGTCCACCTTGGGCCCCCGTAGCTCAGGGGATAGAGCACCGCCCTCCGGAGGCGGGTGCGGGCGTTCGAATCGCCCCGGGGGCGCCATCACCGCTTGTCACGCACGTGATTGCGGCACGCAACGCATGCCGGGCGCCGTGGCCTGGCGCCCGGCGATACGCTGGTGATGTTCGCCGCCGTCACACCCGAAGGACCGACCATGACTCAGTGCCCGCCGGCCGACGTCCCGGCGGCCGAGCCTGCGTCCTCCGGGCGGATTACCCGACTGCTCACGGCCGACCGGCTCAACCGCGGCGAGTTGGTCGTGCTCGTCTGGTTCGTCACCCGTCTGATCATCATCGCCGCGTGGGCGCTCCTCGCCCCCTCATCGAAGGGCGATGTGAGCTACTACTTCCGAAGCATCGCGCAGATGGGCCTCTCAGGGCCGGCGGAGACGCTCGTCGAGTACCCGATGCCCGTGGTGTGGCTTCTGCTCGTGCCGTGGTACCTCGGCGGCCACACACTCGCGGGCTACGTGTTCGTGTTCGTCTGCTGGATCCTGATTCTCGATGCCGCGTTCACCTGGACGCTGTGGCGGACCGGTGGCCGGTGTCGGGGCGTCGCCGCGCTGTTCTGGACGGTGTTCGTGGGGCTGATCGGGCCGACCGCCTACCTGCGCCTGGACCTCATCCCCGCCGTGCTGGCCGGCTGGGCCCTGATCCTCGTCCTGCGCCGGCGGAGCGGCTGGGCCGGTGCACTGATCGGCCTGGGCGCCGGGGTGAAACTGTGGCCGGCGCTGCTCTGGCCCGCGCTGCGGGGCGACTCCCACCGTCACACCCTCCTCGCCGCGACCGGAACCGCTGCGACCGGCGGGCTCCTCGTGCTGGGAAGCGTCGCGTGGGCGGGGGGGGGACGCCTGGTGTCGCCACTCGTGTGGCAGGCCGGGCGCGGCCTCCAGATCGAATCGGCCTGGGCCAGCGTCCCCATGCTGATCCGCGCCGTCGGCCGGGGCGACTACGCGGTCACCCAGTCACGCTTCCAGGCGGTGGAGATCTGGGGCACCGGCGTGTCCGCGTTCTCCTTCGCGGCCAGCGTCGCGGCCTTCGCCGGCTACGGCGTGATCGTCGCGGTATTCGTCGCCTGGTGGGTCCGTGGGCGCGGGTCGCTGCTGGAGGCCTGCGTCCTGATGGTGTTCGTCGTCGTGGTCCTGGTCGTCACCGACAAGACGTTCAGCCCGCAGTACGTGCTGTGGCTGGGCGGGCCGATCGCGGCCGCCCTCGTCGTCCGCGAAACGCCCGCGGATCGGTCCGCGGCACCCGACGACGCCCGGCTGCGCCGGGTCGTCCAATTGGCGGTCGGGATCGCCGCCCTGACCGTGCTGGAGTTCCCCATCGGCTACGTTCCGCTCACCCGTGACGTCACCGGATGGCTGGCCCTCCTGCGTCTCCCCGTGACGCTCGTGCTGGTGGCCCGGAACGCCCTGGTCGTGTGGCTGCTCGTGGTCCTGATCCGGTGGGTCTGGAGCTTCTTGCGACCGATGCCCCGCGGCCGGGGGCTCGCTCCCCGGCCGGAGGATTCGCGGTGAGGCGACCGCCCTGGATCGACCGCTGGGCCCCCGCTGCGGCCCTGGCGGTGTTGTGGGTGGCCAGCCGCATCGGCATGGTGTGGATCTGGCGCACGCGGAGCTGGACGATCGTCGGAGATGTCTACTACTACGCGGCGAGCGTGGGGTCCATCGGCCGTCTTGGCCTGTCGGAGTACCCCAGCCCTCTCGCGTGGCTCCTTCTCGTCCTGACGTGGCTGGCCGGGGGCGATCCGACGCGCTTCCTACACCTGTTCGTCGCACTGATGGTGCTCCTCGACCTGATCACGACCGTCATGCTGTGGCGCCTCACCACCCGGCGCAGCGCGGTGTACTGGACCGTGTTCCTCGCGCTGATCGGCCCGCTGGTGTGGTGCCGCATCGACCTGATCCCGGCCTGCCTGGTGACGTGGACCCTGGTGCTGGCCCGCCGCGCTCCCGGCACCAGCGGCGTCGCCCTGGCTCTCGGCGCCGGGGCGAAGTTCTGGCCGGCCCTCCTGCTCGGACCGCTCCTGGGCGGTCGCGGGGAGGCGGTGGCCCGGGCGCGGGGGTTCCTCCTCATCGGGGCCGCTCTGGGCATCACCTCCCTGGTGGTCACCGGGTGGACCCGCAGCGTGTCGCCGCTGGTGTGGCAGTCCGACCGGGGGCTCCAGATCGAGTCCGTCAGCGCCACCTGGCTGATGTGGCGCCACACGTCCTCGCCCAACATCACGGTGAGCTACACGCGGCACCTGGCCTTCGAGCTGTCGGGCCCCAGCGTCGCCGGCTGGCTGAATGTGTCGGCGGTGCTGATGGCCGCGGCCATCGCGCTCGCCGGCGCGCTCGCCTGGCTGGTGGCGTGGAGCGGCGTCGGACTGCGGGGACACAGTGCGGCGACGAGGCGGCTCCCGGAGCGCTCCGGCGATCTCGCGTGGATCCAGGTGTTGGGCGCCCTCGCCATCACGTCGGCGATCATCGTCGCGAACAAGTCCTTCAGCCCGCAGTACCTGATGTGGCTCGCCGGGCCGCTGGCCCTGCTCGCCGGCCACACGACGCATCCGGGGCGCCGCGTGGCGGTGCTGGGGTGGTGCCTGCTGGGGTGGGCGACCGCTCTGCTGACGCAGGTCGTCTACCCCCTCGGCTACGACGGGCTCATCGCCAATCCCGGGGACGCGGGGGTCACCGCGTGCTTGATCGCCCGCAACACCGGCATGGTGGTGCTCGCCGCCAGCACGACCATCGCGGCACTCGCCGGAGCGATCAACCTCGGACGCGTGGGGGAACCCGGTAAACTCACGCGTGAGCCCGGCGGCGCCCCTCGTCCGGGACCCCGTGAGGCATAGCTGGGAGGGAGGTGGCGGGGGCCCACCAACCGTCATGCCCGACATGCTCTCACCCGCCTTCGGCGACAACTCCTGGCTGGTTGCCCAGTGGCGCGAGCGTTTCACCGCCGATCCTGACGCTGTGCCCGCGACCTGGGCGCGCTTCTTCGCCGCCCGGCCCGACGGGGATGGCCCCTCCGAGGTCGTGACGGATCCGCCGCCGAGCCCCGACGAGCCAGCGGCGGTGAACGCCGAGCCACCGCAGGAGACGACCCCAGCGCCGGTCGCGGACAGGGCGCCGGACACGAGCGATGCGTCCATCGCCGATCACGCGCCCACCACCACCGCGACGCCGTCGCCGGTTGCCACCGTCGAACCCCGCGAACACCGCGATGACTCGCCCGCGACCCCCGGCGACGCCGGTGGCCTGTCGGCCGACATCCCCCACTCCCTGATCCCGCCCGATCACGCCCCCGAGGGGCCCCACCTGACGAAGCTGCGCGGCGCGGCGCTGCGGACGGCCCAGAACATGGCTGCCTCGCTCGACGTTCCCACGGCGACGTCGTTCCGCGAAGTGCCGATGAAGTTGGCCATGGACCAGCGCGCCGCGATCAACAACTTCCTGCGGCGCAGCCGCGGCGGCAAGGTGAGCTTCACCCACCTGATCGGCTGGGCCATGGTCCAGGCCATCAAGTCGGTGCCGGCGATGAACGACGGCTACACCGATCTCGACGGCGTCCCCCATCGCGTCGAGCACCAGGCGATCAACCTCGGCCTGGCGGTCGACCTGACCGATGCCGAGGGGGCCCGTCAGCTGCTCGTGCCCGTGATCAAGGACTGCCAGGGTCTCGACTTCTCCCAGTTCTGGGCCGCCTACGAATCCCTGGTCGCCCGGGCCCGCGCCGGCACGCTCACGGTGACCGACCTCCAGGACGCCACCTGCACCATCACCAACCCCGGGGGCATCGGTACGACCGCCTCGCGGCCCCGGCTGATGGCCGGACAAGGCGTGATCCTCGGGGTCGGCGCGATCGCCTACCCCGCGCCGTTCCAGGGCGCCAGCGCGCACACGATGGCCGACCTCGGCGTGTCCGCCGCAACGACGCTGACGAGCACCTATGATCACCGGGTCATCCAGGGCGCGCAGTCGGGCGCGTTCCTCGCCCGTATCCACGACCTGTTGCTCGGCGCCGACGGGTTCTACGACGACATCTTCGAGTCGCTTCGGGTCCCCTACCCGCCGCTGCGGTGGTCGCAGGACATCACCCCGACGCGCAGCAACCAGACCAACAAGCAGGCCCGCGTGGCCAGTCTTGTCCAGGCCTACCGCCACTTCGGCCACCTCCAGGCGGACATCGACCCGCTGGAGTACCGCCAGCGGACCCACCCCGATCTGGAGCTGGAGGCGCACGGGCTGACGTTGTGGGATCTGGACCGCCAGTTCCCCGTGTGGAACATCGGAGGCCACGGCTCCGACCTGCTCACGCTGCGCCAGATCGTCGAGATCCTGCGCGACTCCTACTGCCACACCACCGGCATCGAGTACATGTACCTGCAGGACCCCGAGCAGCGCGCCTGGTGGCAGGAGCGGGTCGAGCGGCCGCACACGCCCCGTCCCCGCACCGAACAGCTCCGCATCCTCGACCAGCTGTCGGAGGCCGAGGTGTTCGAGACGTTCCTCCAGACCAAGTACGTCGGACAGACCCGGTTCTCCCTCGAGGGCGCGGAGAGCGCCATCGTGATGCTCGCGCAGCTCTGCGAGCAGGCGTCCGACAACGCGCTCGTCGAGGTGTGCATCGGCATGCCCCACCGGGGACGCCTCAACGTGCTGGCGAACATCGTGGGCAAGCTGTACAGCCAGATCTTCCGGGAGTTCGACAACCGCGCCCCCGAGACGGAGGTGATCTCGGGCGACGTCAAGTACCACCTCGGCGACGAGGGACGCTACACCGCGGCCTCCGGGACGTCCGTGGCGGTGTCCGTCGCTGCCAACCCCTCCCATCTGGAGGCCGTGAACCCGGTGCTCGAAGGCATCGCCCGGGCGAAGATCGACCGGCTGCCCGATCCGTCCACGTTCGGCGTCCTGCCGGTGCTGATGCACGGCGACGCCTCGTTCGCCGCCCAGGGCGTCGTTCAGGAGACCCTGCAGATGAGCCAACTGCGGGCGTACCGCACCGGGGGCACGATCCACATCGTCGTGAACAACCAGGTCGGGTTCACCACCCCGCCCGACGAGGCCCGCTCGTCGGTGTACTGCACCGACGTCGCCAAGGCGGTCCAGGCCCCGATCCTCCACGTCAACGGGGACGATCCCGACGCGTGCGCGCGGGTCGCGCAGCTCGCCTTCGACTTCCGGCAGCGCTTCCACAAGGATGTCGTGCTCGATCTCGTGTGTTACCGGCGCCGGGGCCACAACGAGGGCGACGACCCGAGCCTGACCCAGCCGAACATGTACGACCTCATCGAACAGAAGCGTCCGGTGCGGACGCTGTTCACCGAGGCCCTGATCGGCCGCGGCGACATCACGGTCGAGGACGCAGAGGCGGCCGTGACGCGGTTCCGCGACCGTCTGGAGCAGGTGTTCGGGCGCGTCCGCGACCCGAACGTCCCCCGCGAACCGGATGAGTACCGCATCGCCCCGCGCTACCCCGACAAGCCCCGTGCGAAGGCGGCGCCCGCGATCAGCCGCGAGACGATGGCCGTGATCGCCGGCGTTTACGGAAACCTGCCCGAGGGCTTCCACGTCCACCCGAAGGCCGCCCCGCAGCTCGCCCGTCGCGCCGAGGCGATCCTGAACGGCCCGATCGACTGGGCCACCGCCGAGCTGCTGGCGATCGGGTCGCTGCTGATGGAGCACCACCCGGTCCGCCTCGTCGGCCAGGACACCCGCCGGGGCACGTTCTCGCAGCGGTTCGGCTCGATCGTCGACCGAGTGACCAACGAGCACTGGGTACCGCTGAAGCACCTGACGCACGACCAGGCGCCGTTCGACATCTTCAACTCCCTGCTCAGCGAGTATGCCGCGATGGGCTTCGAGTACGGCTACTCCGTGGCTGCCCCCGAGGCGCTCGTGTGCTGGGAGGCCCAGTACGGCGACTTCGCCAACGGCGCCCAGACGATCATCGACGAGTTCATCGCGGGTGGCGCGACGAAGTGGGGTCAGCGCTCCGGCGTGGTCCTCCTGCTTCCGCACGGCTACGAGGGCGCCGGGCCGGACCACTCCTCGGCCCGGCTGGAACGCTTCCTGCAGCTGTGCAGCGACGACAACATGTCGGTGGCCCAGCCGTCGACGCCGGCCAGCTATTTCCACCTCTTGCGCACGCACGCACTCGTCGAGGGCCATCGGCCGCTGATCGTCGCCACCCCCAAGTCCATGCTGCGCTCGACGATGGCGGTGTGCTCGCCGGACGACTTCATCCATGGCACCTGGCATCCGGCCCTGCCCGATCTGTCGATCGCCGACCCGGAGCGCGTCCAGCGGGTCGCGCTGTGCTCCGGCAAGATGCGCTGGGACCTGCTCGCCGAGCGCGAGCGCGCGCACCTCACGGACGACGTCGCGATCGTCAGCCTCGAACGCCTCTACCCGCTGCCCGACGAGGGGCTCGCCCGGGCGCTGGCCGCGTTTCCGAACGCGCGCGACTTCCGCTGGGTGCAGGACGAACCCGCCAACCAAGGCGCCTGGGAACACCTTTGCCTCCACCTGCCCGCAGCGATGGAGCAGCAGCTCGGACGTCCGTTCCCGCTGCGCGGCTTCACCCGCCCCGCCTCGGGTGTGCCGTCGGTCGGCTCCTACCCGGCGAACGCCGCCCAGCAGCGGGCACTGCTGGAGGCGGCCCTGAGCCGCGACTGACCGCCGGTGACGGAGCACCATCGCGGGGGTTGTCCCCACTCAGAAGCGCGACGCGCCCCATCTCACCCGTCGAAATCCCGGACATCGGCCCGGATTGGTGCCATCATGGAATGTCCCGGCGGCCCGCCCGCGCCCGACGGGAGGAGTACGCAACGCCGGCGTGGCCCCGAGCCACGATGCTGGTTGGATCAAGGAGCACACACATCTATGGACTGGCGCCACAAGGCGGCCTGCCTGACCGAAGACCCCGAGCTTTTCTTTCCCGTGGGCAACACGGGCCCTGCCCTGGCGCAGATCGAGGAGGCCAAGAAGGTCTGTCGTCGCTGTGAGGTGACGGAACAGTGCCTCCAGTGGGCGCTGGAAACCGGTCAGGACCACGGCGTGTGGGGTGGGGCCAGCGAGGAGGAGCGGCGGGCGATGCGGCGACGGGCCGCGCGATCGCGCCGTCCGTCC
>JGI20166J26741_11594251_pt1 | contig 11736 bp, 12 predicted proteins | sample TergutCu122P5_FD_26741 | JGI IMG/M metagenome (IMG submission 26741) | reverse complement strand
TATATATATATATATATATATATATATATATATATTGTCGCCGCATACATGCCATATGCGACATGCCACACGCCACGTGCCCCGTGATCACTCGAATATTTGGAAAGAATGAATGAAGGAAACATAATATCGAAGATGATGCTGAGGTGTGCAAGTGAGGTGTGGGCCTTGTATGAGACAGCCTACACTTGGACGCAGCACATACGAAATTCATGATACCACTGCTGCGATATAAAATTGACCCACCTAACGTATAGAAGTAGCCCTGAAAATGAAATATTTGAGGCTTAGAATATTATGGAAGACAAAGGCTACATGATTATTATGGAAAATCGAAAAGACAAGCATATGTGAATACAAAGGAATAGGGTTTCTTTTCAGATTCCACATTGTATTATAAAGCCACTGGCAAAAGTAATAGAGGTCGCCTAGAAAAGAGGTGAAAATATATTTGGATGGGACCTGAAAGCACAGGATTTATTATCCTAAGCATCCAAATATAATAATAATAATAATAATAATAAATTATTATTATTATTATTATTATCATTATCATTATCATCACCATCATCATGTTCTTGCTTTTTAGGTGATGATTCAAAATCACAGTGACCTATTAAAAAGTCAGCATTACATGACATAAATAGAAATAAGTCAGTCTGTAGAGGAGCGAGTTACGAGCTACCGTTTTACGTCTTTGTTGCGTACATTCACTAGAGAAGCAATACATTACGCTGAGCATTATTCTTATTATTATAGACAATACGCGTGTATTTACATGTATATTTAAGTACTGTTGGTGATACATTATAAATATTAGCAATTACACCGTAACTAATCAGTAGATGTAGAACGGTCCCTATTAATTGGATCCAGTAACAGCGTTAGTGCAGAAAAACATTTGTTCTCATACTTGAACAAAAGAAAAGGACAGACTTAAATATTTTTATATAAATTTATAGTTACGTTATGTGTATCATATCTGCCCTTTCTGACTGAGGTGATCTATGCCACGATAATCAGAATTAGCTTATATATTACCACAAACAGGAGTTCTGTTAGGGTACTTAAACTTCAAAATCCGCACGTGTCACAACTGGCTATATAGATCATAGACATGGGATCGTTATCCTATTAGGCATACGTATTGTATCAATGTGGCTTATAATTTTTAATAGTTTGGCAAGTCCCTTTGTTGCCGTTCTGTCGACAACTGTGGAACATTTGGCGTTATCAATATATTAACCAAATAATTCACCTGATAAAACACAAGTCACCATAAGTAACAAAATGCCGCATGTTTCGGCACCGAGATTCCATCTTCAGGGAGTGTTCTAGAACAAAGGAATATAAGTCCAACATCCTAGACTATGTATGGAAGGCTCCCTGAGGATGGCACCTGTGCGCCATCTCGGGGAGTCATCCAGTACGTCTCATGAATTTAATTTATCGAGTGCATTTGTTGGTTGATGTACTGATCGTAATAATATGTACGATATAATTAACATAAAATTTGGCGTTACGTTCACAAAAATGTGCAATACATTTCCGGTTTCTAGTCCTTTTGCATTGCTTCCATGTACATGTACAATTAATTTAACGAAAATAAGGAGGGCAAAATGAGCAGGTCAAGCAGTAAGCATGATAACATAGGAAACAAGGAACGGAATTTTAACTTTGAAGAAGAGTAGTGACGAATCCACCAGGTTTCTCGTGACACTATTGAAACAGACTTGAAAGAGGAAGGATTTGAGAGTGTATGTTGGATTTAACTGGCCTAGAATACGTTACAGTGGCCAACTGAACAATTTTTAGCTTTCCAAGGAACCTGATACATGGAATTAACAAAAAACCGAACTTAAACTTATCATCAGACGAAATTAGAGGAACCGCAGCTTATGGGATCGATTGCAAAATTGTTAAAAGCGACTATTAGCTTCGTCGTTTCTGCCTGTTTGTCCTTCCTTCTTTCCGCATGGGACGACTGGGCTCCCACTGGACGGATCTTCATTAAATCTTATATGTATTTTTCGAAAATCTTTCGAGAAAATTCAGGTTTCATTAAAATCTGACAAGAATAACGAGTACTCTACATGAAGTCCAATATACGTGTTTGATAATACCGCACTCACTTCTTCATAGAATGAGAAATGTTTCAGACAAAAGTTGTAGAGAAAATCAAAACACATTTTATGCCCCATAGTTTTTTTCCCCCGAAAATCGTTCCGCTTGTGAGATAATATTGGAAAATACGGTACAGGCGGACAGGTCACAGAATACAAAACGGTGCATGCGCGCATTGCATGCTGGATACCTAAGGATACATACCTACAAACACTCGGAGTATGTAATACTTATTGCTTTCCCACCGCAACAGTTGTTACACGCACACACCTCAGTGTTACGTTACACTTTCATTGCCTGTCTTTTTCTTGCATGCATTTGAATGTGACGTACACGATGTTTTGAAATGGGTTTGATTTGGAATATCAGAAACAGGAAACACTGCAGTCCTGGAATGAGATGCCCGGTCTGCTATGAAGCGTATGACGTTACTGAAAGTGTATAACAGTACTCCGCCACTGGACAAAATTCAATTACAATTTCTCGACTTCTACGTAGCTGCAATTCTGCCACCAAAATTTGTGCTCATTGAACTTGTGTTTCAGCTCGCCCATCATGGTGAATCCGCAGTCTAAAGCGCTTACGACCTTTGACCTCTCGATCACTGGAGTCATGAGTTTTAAGCTCCCTTTCATACATTGCAGCACGTCAGCGTGTTTATTTTGTTGTTCCAGGTAGATACATTTATCCACTATTCAAGAAACTACATCTTGTATCTACGATTCATTGTCCCAGATTTAATTCTGAGGCGAAACGGGCCGAAGAATCAATTTTTTAAAATATAAACAGGAATAGATTTTGTCCATTTCTCAGTGATTAGGAAATACCCCTCGCGTCAAGAGTCATGGCATGTGGCTGCCTGCAATAGGAGTAGAGGAGATAAGCAGGAGCATGGAGGAGGCAATGTGAGCCATGTACTTAAAGTGCACTACAGCCCTTCGAAGAAGTGTATCCTGTGATCTACTTGACTGAGCCCGGAGCATGGTGTGTCATTTGTGTGTATTTGCCGGGATTTTGACACGAGGACTTCTTAACCGAGCGTCTCTTGTGTCCATTTACTGCAATATCATATTATCTAGGGATGGTGTATCGTGATATTACGAAATAATAGCATTCCAAAGGGCGGGGCACAGATTCATCAGTAATAAGTGTGGTGTGGGTGTGATTCAGTCTCGCAGTGTGATTCATCGTTCTTGATGTGCTCGTGTGAGAAGAGTAAATAATTTTATGGGATTCGCTAGAGGTATCTAGAGACAAACGCGTGTTTCTCAGTGTTAGAGTGTCATATATGTCAATTAACACAAATAGATGTTAATAAAGATCTGGAAAACCTTATGGGAAGAGGGAAATATTGTGAATAATGTCACGGTAGTCACCTGATTCATTGTAAAAGAGAATTTACTGTGCGAAATACGAGCATAGCAAGTGTCCTCTTTTCCGAAAGAAAATTAACCTTATAAGAAATGCATGTCTTATGTGATCATGTATGATACGTAGTAAATTTAGAATCACATAGAGGGTTCTGATGCCCCACTTTGTTGTGGTCTTTATGACACCAGACTTCTGTTGGAGGTGTTTCCTGTACCAAGTTTTTATATATTTCCTTGAATGTATGATTTCGCCTTGTATTGAAAGTACAGATATCGCTGTTACTGACATTAAAGGACCGATGTTTGTCCAACATAAGCAAACTCATATCGGGAAGCTCCTGTTTGTGTGGTCCTGTCCGTGTTTGAACTTCACAAACGGTTAAAAATGTTTTATTAAATTTGGAAAATGACGCCTATTATTCGGTCGGGAATCTTTTGTCTTCCAATTTGTTATCTAAAACAACAAATTTTGAAGCACAGAATCTATATTTTTGCTTGTTGTTTTGTACGGACGTGAAAATTTGTCTCTCAAAATAAGGGATTAATTTTATATTATTCATAGACTGCAGATTCTTATAATTAATACTTCAACCAAAAATGCACGTAAATCAATAAATGTTAATCCCCTACGTGTTTCGGCACCCCGGTGTCCATACATTTAGGAGATTAATATTGTGATAATTTTTGTTTTGATCAGTGCATTTGTTTGTTGATATATTAATTATTAATACATAAGGGACGAAAATTTGGTGAGAATTTTCGAGAGTAGGGTGCTGAAGAAGATATTTGGGCCGACAGGGAGGAAGTAAGAGGATACTGGAGAAAGTTGCATAAAGGGAGCTTCATGGTCTATACTCCTAATCTGACATCATTAAGGTGATGAAGTTAATGGGGATGGGAGGGACATGTGGCACGTATAGGAGAGAAGTACATACAAAGTTTTGGTAGGGAATATGACTACGTGAAAAAAACTAAGCTTGGTTGGAACAGAAGTAATTAATTTTGTAGTGCGTGGAATGAATTGTTCTACCTCAGGATACGTATAAATGGCGGGGTTACTTTTAGACACGGAAGTGAACTTTCGGGCCCCAAAAATAGAGAAGTTTTCTGACTATCTGAAAAACTATTAGCTTGTTAAGAAGCAGTCTGTTAGCTTTAGTTAACTGATTTGTTGTAGATGTCATCTTAGACGTGTTCCTTCAGCAGATTTATTTTGAAAGGCACGAGCACTCAAAAAATCATGTCGCCAAAACTACAATTGAAACTGTATGTATTTCTGTCCGTACCGCAGTCTCACTGTATTTCTGTCCGTACCGCAGTCTCACTGTATTTCTGCCCGTAGTGTAGTCAGTCACACTGTATTTTGTCAACACTTAACTCCAGACAAAATTATTGACGTGTTACAGCCACGTAATCACCTGAGAAAACTTTATTTTTTGCTAAAATAAAGTTATATATTTAGTGTACTAAACGTTCCTCGCATACACTTTAATTTATAATAAGTACTAGCATTTAGAATCTATGCGAGAAGGAATTATGCGCAAACTATAATTTGTGCATGCTTCTGTAGTATAAACAAGGCGCTCGTCTTGGAGCTGAATCTGAAATCTAAATTGTTTTGGAAATGTAGCTATCATTTCTTGACATATTTAAAATAATTTCACAAGTATGCTGTTTCATATGAGATCATGTATTCATATTACATAGTTGGAAAGTGTTGTGTTAGTATTAAAAGTTAAACACAGTTTTAGCCTCTTGGTTGAAACGTCATACACATAAAGGGTTTGCATGTCTGTCACTACAGGTTATCGTGACTTAAGTTATTTTCTTTGTTGGAAACCTTTATGAAATCTTGACTAGAACTTTCGTCGACTATTTTCTGCGCGTGTTGCGAGTGTGTGACACAGGGCTGCAGCATTTTTCTTCGTCGTGCGTCTACGCGTCGGTTGCGACGTGTGTCATTTTGTTTTGCGGCTCTTCGGTTAGTCTCACAAGAACGTCCAGTAAGCGTGTTTTCGCTCATTAAGCTGCTGTAAATTAGGGCATTAAGTTTCCTGACACAATGTTTGAAATTGTAATTTAATAACAAACTTTTAATTACATATTAATAACAGTTTCATTAACACAATTTTAAGCGCATTAGCTTCGTCATGTCTCTACGAACGCATGGAACATCTCAGATCCCACTGAACGGATTTTCATGAAAATCGATACTTGATATTTTTCGAAAATCTGTCGTGAAAATTCAAATTTCATCAGAATCTGACAAGAATAACGGGTACTTTACATGGAGACCAATCTCGCTCAGTTTTTCCTAGAATGAGAATTGTTTCAGAGAGAAGTTGTAGATAAGACCGCAACGTACATTTTTATATTCAGTAACTTTTTGCTTTGAAATCGTGCCGTTTCTGAGATAATGTGGAAAAATACGGTGCAGCTAGACCGGCCATAGATGACAATATGATGCACGCACATTGCATACTGGATAACTAAGGCTACAAACATACACTCAGAATATGTAATACTTATTGCTTTTGCACTGCAACAATGGTTGCACGAAAGCGCCTCAGTGTTACGTCATACGTACATTGTCTGTCTTGTTTTATACAGAATGTTACAGATTTTGTGTGGTCACAGATGGTATTTAGAACATTAAATTTGACCACAAGGAGTCTTTACTTCAGAATCTCTGGTGTAAGATGTTTTACTTTTTCACATTTCCAACTCTTTCCTCTGTTATTTGAGTGGTAAAATTATTAGATCATTATCATACGTCTGTATTTGTGTGTAAGTGAGGCACGAGACAACATATTTAATGGATTTCGGTTTCTTTAATGCAAGACTTCTTTTGTCAAGTGAGTATTTCGTAAGACACGCCCAAGAATTTATTTAAGCCTTTAGGTGACGTGTGATTGACAGGCAGTGTTTCATCTAAGTGATGACTGTCGGCAGTTCTTCACTCTGACGTTTATGTACATACAGAAGAACGTCTCCCCGGTTAACGTTTCCCCGGTAGAACGCATACTGGTTTTTAATATCCACACTTCGCAAGACGTATGTAACTTTCAATGCAACGTTTTTCGGCCCATATTTATATAGGGCAAATTTATATTAGTCTCCAACAACGCAATACATTTTCAACAAGACAATGTGCATACAAACTGAACATGATACTGCATACAAATTGTACATGTTACTGCAAAAAAACTGTACACGATACTGCCTACAAACTGTACATGTTACTGAATACAAATTGTACATGTTACTGAATTCAAACTGTACATGTTACTGCAAACAAACTGTATATGTTACAGCATACAAATTGTACATGTTACTGAATTCATTCAGTACATGTTACTGCGTACAAACTATACGTGTTACTGCATACAAACTGTGTCGTGTTACTGCGTACATACTGTACATGTTACTGCATACAAACTGCGTCATGTTACTGCATACAAACTGTATATGTTACTGCATACAAACTGTGTCGTGTTACTGCATACAAACTGTACATGTTACTGAATTCAAACTGTACATGTTACTGCAAAAAAACTGTATATGTTACAGCATACAAATTGTACATGTTACTGAATTCAATCAGTACATGTTACTGCGTACAAACTGTACGTGTTACTGCATACAAACTGTGCCGTGTTACTGCGTACATACTGTACATGTTACTGCATACAAACTGCATCATGTTACTGCATACAAACTGTGTGTTACTGCATACAAACTGTGTCGTGTTACTGCATACAAACTGTACATGTTACTGCATAAAAACTACATGTTACTGCACACAAACTGCGTCATGTTACTGCATACAAACTGCATGTGTTACTGCATACAAACTGCGTCATGTTACTGCATACAAACTGTATGTGTTACTGCATACAAACTGTACATGTTACTGCATACAAACTGTACATGTTACTGCATACAAACTGCGTCATGTTACTGCATACAAACTGTATGTGTTACTGTACACAAACTGTAAATGTTAGTGCATAAAAAGGAACTGTTTTTTATCAACCATACTAATTGTTTGATGATCAGGAAGCACGTTTTAAGCACTTTACATCCTAACATGGTAGTTTGTTACTTATATACCGGCGTTTTACCTTGTCGTAGTTAAGTTTTAGGAAAATGTCTGGGGCATTTAGGTTGACGTTTTAACGAGGTATAATTTTCCCCATTCAAAATAATGGAACATAGACTTTCGATGAGGGTTTTGCTCAGAACATACGGTTTTCATGAACAGATTACTGACATGAAGCGAAGGTGGCTGTAGTAATTTTCGGCGTGCTGGACGTTACTTTGTTGTACGATTTTCAGACACGTGCAGGTTGCCTTCGTTCCAAAGGACCTGTCCAAGTAAAGGCTCTTTAGCACATTTTGTAAGATCGTAAGTTTTTACGGTGAGCTGTATTTTGCCCCTCGCCTGATATCCAAGCTGGACTGCCACGCTTGTCGGCAGTCCACGACTGTGCACTCAGGTACCCTCAGTTTCTCTCCGTATCTGGAAGCCATCTCCCCCACCACAACCTGAAGACATGCCACCCCATGCCGACAAGGCGTGTGGCACCAGAGACGAGTAAAAGCGATGCATTTGGAATTTTGGTGGGAAAACCAGAGGCAAAGAGAGTAGTTGGTAGACCTAGTTGTAGATGGGAGGATAATATTAAACGGGATCCTCAAAAAACAGGTTGAAATGTGAGGACTGGATTTATGTGGCTTAGGATAAAGACAAGTGGCCGACTCTCCTGAACGCAGGAATGAACCTTCAGGTTTCATACAATGCGGAGAATTTCTTGACTAAGTGAGGAATTGGTAGTTTCTGAAGAAGGACTCTGCTTAATGGAATTAGTTAGTTAGTTGACAAATAGCCCTGGATTCTAAAACCCTTCTAAATCCACACGTTAATATGATACGCCTAAAATATAGTTAGGTTTTCAGTAACGCGTGTTAAAATAAAAAAGCAGTAAATGCAATACATTTTCGAATACTGATATCGTACTTCAGACTTTATCACAAAATGACAAGGAATAAAAACACAGGTGTAGATTTTGTTTATCGTTTTCAGCGAAATTTCTTTTACAAAAAGTATAAAGGAACGAGATTTGTACTTGTTAACATCTACAGCCTTCGTGTGTGTAACTTTCTATCAAAATCTATCAAAGTCACAAAAGATAAGCAGAAAGGCTTTTTTTAAGGTCTTGAGTATAGCAGCCATAAAATGAATTATGGCGAGTTAAAATATATATATCTTACGATTAATTTCCTAGCGCAGAAGTTTTAGTAAGATAAGAACTCAGAAGATAAGATCTTAAATGTTAAGTTCATACGTAAAGTGGGCTTTGGCCCCTAAAATTACCTATAATAAACTAAAGACTAAGAATATCCATAAAATGAAATTTACTTTTTCCATACTAAGTTTGGGTGTTGTTACACATTGGCACACCCACTGGTGTTATGAAGTAAGTGCCTTTCGAATTTTTCTAAATTTGTCCAAAAACTACAGAAAATATTGTTTGAGAATTGTCTGTTTCCTAAATAACAAACACCATAAAATTGGCACGATGACAGTTTTTCCCACTTTAACCCCTTGCAATAGACTGGATAGATTAAATGGTTCGAATATGCGTATCATCCGCTTGTTGACACAAGATAAGCACAGTGAGAAGGACACGAGGTGCAATCCTGTTCGCTTGATCAAACACCGTCTCCCAGCACGTCCCAAAGGTTACCCCTCTCTCACGCTGACACATATACCATACAATTCTATCGACACCATCTCGCTTGGTCAGAATGCCAAGGCCCTCATCGGTGTATGCCATATTCACGGCTTTATTTTCTGTCCTTTCATTGTTATTAGAATATAACATAGGGAGACGCAGGCGCGGGCGTAAAGGGAATGCGATTTTGTGCACATCTGCTTTAATGCACCTGCCAGTGAAAGGATTGCGATGGAGTAAAAAAAATTAGAATTGTGTCTGACAGTAAAATGTGATAGTTAACCTGTCTCTGTGGATATCACGAAGGCATGTGGAGGAGTGCCTAACTTTATTCGTTGGGGATGAGTGGTCAGCTTGACACTGCGTCCGCTTTACCCCAGGGAGAAAGTCTGTACACACTGAATAGTAGGTTTGGGTGACCCGAGTGTCTGTCAGGACTCTTCGAAGAAAAGCGGAATTCTTGCTTATGCCAGGAAATCTCGGATTTCCAGTCTGCACTCCAGTCACTGTACCGAATATGTAGTGCCGGATCTCCAAATGTAATGGGTAAACAAATATAATGGGTAAGTACATGAAACAGATTTTCTTGGAAGTGCAGTAGTCGGAAAGGGGCCAAGAAAGTCACCGAAATTTATGGAAATTTAAGATTGTTTCGTTACATGTTTCACAAATTCCGCCAAAGTACTTCAGTAGAATCCAGTCTAGGCCATCCTACCGTATTTCGTCAAGATCCAATTTGTCATCCTATTTTCAGTTAAGATTATGACTTTCAAGTCGTATCATCTATCGTATTTTTTATGAGTGTAGTTTCGTAAAATTTTTCACCTCTCTCGTGCTAGCCATGTTTCCCACAGTCTTTTCATTTTTGATGCCATCACCCTAATATTTTGGTAAAGAGTTAAATTTTTTAACCTTCTAATTATGGGGTTCTGCTTTACCTGCAGAACACCAGATCACATACTTTGCTGAGTTTTGATATGTGTAAAGGATGGTAAGTCAAGAAAATTTTTAATTTAAATAAAGCAAGGGCTAATAAATGGCAGGTAGGTACTTCACTCTAACTGAAAAGTCATCACACAATAATGTTATTAACTTTAACATCTGGAGAAACGTAATTATTTCTTTATTCTTGTCAGAGTCTTCGAGAAGGCAATTAAATATCTTCAGTAGTTTAATTACAGAGAGTTTTAGCAGCTTATATGACAATCGCTAGTATCTAATTTATTATCTCTCAGAAACTTTTCTTGAATATGAAATGAATTACGCGTTTTAAAACTTAATTGCAGGTAATTAACGTACTCGGAGATATAGAAGTACGTACAGGCTGACAGGATTAGGGAAGGTTTTATTCTTTTAAGTGTTAAGACGCCTGTGTAATTTGAAGTACAATGTTAGTCTTGAGACTTACACAGTAGCTGATGTGCGGATGGTAGTGTCTACGAAACATCGGTGTGAAGTACGAATGTTTTTGGTGTCGAAACCCCGAAGACTCTTACCTGAAGTTGTTCAAATACTTCTGATTTTTGCGCAAAGAAACGCTAAACCGGAGATATGTCAGAAATTTATAAAAAATGCCATTCTGTATTGTGTGAGTAAGACGAATTCGGTTTGTACAATTATTAAAGGATAACTGCCAAGATATCATCACAGGAACGCAGATATAACTTTGTACTGTATAGAATTACATATTTTAGATTTGACTGAGGTGTGTATAATTAATTCAATAAAGTGGGTGGATATGTCCTGGTCGACGGCATAGCGATCCACAGCAAGGAGAGGGATTCAAGTATGAGCTGTCATTTCCCGCCTTTGATACAAAGGGCATATCAAAGGCTGTTCCCCTAGGGTAAAGCGGAAAGGCCACAAAGCTGACTACGGACCTCTAAGTTAAAAATAAGAAAGGAACTAACTTATCGTAAGAAAGAAAAAATAAGAAAAGAAACTTCAGACCATTGTTTTTATTTTTACACTTTGTAAAGGAGCATCTAATGTAAAGCGGGCAATGTAATGTCAGTAAAATGGTAATCATAAGGAAAAATGAGGGATCTTAAAGTAGTTATTTAGGAGAATTTTTATGACTAGTTTTCGGACATTAAATAAAGGATGTGTTTGTTGCACACAGAAGTAAGTCGTTTTTGGTAAAATGCATTTTTCTAAGCAGAAGTTTGTTCAGTGTTCGTATCAGACAATAGAAGTCACTTTAAAGCGTGTCATCCCCGTTGTGTGTGTAACTAATGAGAGGGAGGAAAGTGTAGTCAATCACACAACTTGTTAGAAATATATATTCTAATAATGAAACTACATGTTTCGGCCTGTAATGGCCATCATCAGGTTTCTACAACGATTAAGAAGAGTCTACATATCTGTGTGAGGGCGTATTGATGAAGAGATCTCTATGCATCAGTCCCCTGTTTGCTCTAATATCTAGTGCAAAATGCTATATATAACCAATAAAAAGGTATTTCCAAACTGTAGTGTGGACATAAGTATTTCTTTTTGGGGCT
>JGI20166J26741_11594140_pt1 | contig 11736 bp, 5 predicted proteins | sample TergutCu122P5_FD_26741 | JGI IMG/M metagenome (IMG submission 26741) | reverse complement strand
GCCGCCCGGATGGCGTTGAGCCTGCCCACCAGGCGGTTCAGGTTGGGGGAGGCGTCGAAGTCCCGCACGCGGTACTCGTACTTCTCGGAGTCGAGGTACTCCTCGCCGCCGGCCCGCAGCGGGGTATGTTCGAGCAGCTCGAAGCCGGAGTACATGCCCCACGCGGGGGACATCGTGGTCGCCAGCACGAGGCGGATCGCGAACGCGGAGGCCTTGCCCGACTGGGTGAACAGCGGGTTGATGTCGGGGGTGTTGGTGAAGAAGTTGGGGCGCAGCACCCAGTCGGTCTGGTGCGCGACCTCGTCGAGATACTCGGCGAGCTCCCACTTGGCGTTGCGCCAGGTGAAGTAGGTATAGCTCTGGTGGAAGCCGACGGCCGCGAGGGCCTGCATCATCGGCGGCCGCGTGAACGCCTCCGCGAGGAAGAGCACCTCGGGGTGGCGGGTGTTCATCTCGTCGAGCAGCCACGCCCAGAACCCGACGGGCTTGGTGTGCGGGTTGTCGACGCGAAAGATCGTCACGCCCTTGTCCACCCAGAACTCCAGGAGTCGAAGGCACTCGGCCCGGATGCCGGCCGGGTCGTTGTCGAAGTTGATCGGGTAGATGTCCTGGTACTTCTTCGGCGGGTTCTCGGCGTACGCGATCGTGCCGTCGATGCGGGTGGTGAACCACTCCGGGTGGTCCTTCAGCCACGGATGGTCGGGGGAGGCCTGCAGCGCGAAGTCGAGCGCGACCTCCAGGCCGAGATTGTGGGCCTTGGCGACGAAGCGCTCGAACGCCGCGATCCCGCCGAGATCGGGGTGCACGGCGTCGTGGCCGCCCTGCTCCGAACCGATCGCCCAGGGGGAGCCCGGATCGCCGTGCTCGGGCGTCAGCGTGTTGTTGCGGCCCTTCCGGAACGTCGTGCCCACGGGATGGATCGGGGGGACGTAGACGACGTCGAAACCGAGGGCTGCGACCCGCTCCAGCAGCGCGTGGCAGTCGTCGAACGTACCCGAGATCCACCGGTCCGCCCGCTTGTCGTAGCGCGCACCCTGCGAGCGGGGGAAGAACTCGTACCACGCGGCGAACTGGGCCCGCTTACGGTGGACGCGGATCGGGTAGGGCGCGGTGGGGGTGACGAAGTCACGCGGCGCGAAGCGCTCCATCGCGGCCTGCACGTCGGTGTTGTCGATCAGTTCCGCCAGCCGCTGGGCCCCGGTGTCGGGCACGCACAGTGCGATGGCCCGGGTCAGGAGGGCGCTCTCCGGCCCAGCCTTCGCGGCGGCGGCCGCGCGCGCTGCGTGGCCGAACAGGTCGGCGCCTTCGAGGCACACCAGCGCCAGGTCCTCGCCCAGGGGGAGCTTGATGCGGGCGTTGTGGCACCAGGTACGCCAGCGGTCGGCGTACGCCTCCAGGTGGAACGTCCAGTCGCCGAGCGTGTCAAGGCGCACCTCCGCCTGCCAGAGATCGAGCCCGATCGGCTCCACCTGGCGCAGGGGCGCGCGCCGGATCGCTCCATCGGGTGCGGTAAGCACGACGTCCGCGGCAACCGCGTCGTGTCCCTCCCGGAACACGGTCGCCTGGATCGGCACCAACTCATCCAGCACGGCCTTCGCGGGGTAGGCGCCGCCGTCGAGCACGGGGGAAACACCCGTCACGGGGATGCGGCCGAAACCGGGATGGGCCAACGGAGCGACTGGGGCGGCCGCTCGTCGCTGGCGCGGACGGTCCGGGCTGGCGGGACTCATCCCCCTACGCTAGCCCACCGTCGCCCCGTGCGTCGTTCGCCGGGCGTGGATTCACGCGAGCGCCACGTGCATCAGGGCGACGGTGCGTCCCGGGAGCGTAAGCACGTCGCCCGTCGCGAGCGGCCCGGTGGGCAGTTCGCCCGGCTCGGCGGTACTCACCATCAGCTGGTAGCTCGTGCCCCACGGCGCGGGCGGCATGGTCACCTGTACGGGCGTGTCGCCGGAGTAGTACCAGGTGAGGAACGCGCAGGTGTCGTCGCAGACGTACATGCCGAGCAGGCGCCGCGCGCCGTCCACCCAGTCCGCGTCGCCCATCTCGCCGGAGGTTCCGTTCATCCAGGCGAGACGGAAGCGTCCCGTCGGGGTGCCGTCCGGGGCCGTCACCGGATCGTGATAGCGGAAGTCGCCCGGACAGAGCAGCGGATGGGCGAGCCGCGCCGCGACGACGGCACTCACCAAGGCTGTGGCATCGGTCCACTCGGCCGCGTGGTCCCAGTTCGTCCAGCTGATCGGACCATCCTGGCAATAGGCATTGTTGTTGCCCCGCTGCGTACGTCCGGCCTCATCGCCGGCGACGAGCATCGGCACGCCGTCGGCCAGCAGCAGCGTCATCAGCAGGTTGCGCACCTGCCGGTGGCGCAGCGCCGTAACACCCGGGTCGTCGGTATCACCCTCGACGCCGCAGTTCCACGACCGGTTGTCATCGGCGCCGTCGCGGTTGTCCTCACCGTTGGCCTGGTTGTGCTTGGCGTTGTAGGTCACCAGATCGCGCAGCGTGAATCCGTCGTGCGCGGTGACGAAGTTCACGGACGCGGTCGCCGACCGCCCGGCGACGTCGAACAGGTCCGGGCTGCCCGACAGGCGCGTCGCGAGGTCGCGCACGCCGGCGACCTGGCCACGCCAGTAGTCGCGGATGGAGTCGCGGAAGCGATCGTTCCACTCGCTCCAGCCGGGTCCCCAGCGGCCCACCTGGTAGCCGTACGGGCCGAGGTCCCACGCCTCGGCGATCATCGTCACGCCGGCGAACACCGGGTCGGCCGCGATCGCCTTCTTGAACTCGTGGGCCTGGTCGACGCCGTGCGCGGCGTCGCGGATCAGCGTCGTGGCGAGATCGAAGCGGAACCCGTCGACGCCCATCTGGGTCACCCAGTAGCGCATCGAGTCGAGGATGAGCGTGAGGACGTCGTCGTGCGAGGTGTCGAGCGAGTTCCCGCAGCCCGTGACGTCGTAGTCGTTGCGCAGATCGCTGGTCAGGCGGTAGTACCCGCCGTGGTCGATGCCGCGGTAGCTCAGCGTCGGGCCCTCGTGATTGCCCTCGCACGTATGGTTGTAGACGACGTCGAGGATCACCTGGATGCCCGCGCGGTGCAGCGCCGCGACCATGGCCTTGAACTCGGCGACCTGCTCACCCGTCGTCCCGACGGAGCAGTAGGCGGCGTGCGGGGCGAAGAACCCCAGCGTGTTGTAGCCCCAGTAGTTGGTGAGCCCGCGCCGCATGACGAACGGCTCGCTGACGAAGTGGTGGATCGGCAGCAGCTCGATGGCCGTGACCCCGAGTTTGACGAGGTAATCCACGACCGCCGGGTACGCCAGGCCCGCGTAGGTGCCCCGCAGGTGCTCCGGCACGGCCGGATGGGTCTGGGTGAACCCCTTGACGTGCGTCTCGAAGATCACCGACTGCCGCAGCGGCCGGCGGGCCGCCAGGGGCTCCGGTGGAGGACTATCCGCCACCACCACGGACAGGGGCACGCTGGCCGAGGAGTCCCGGGTGTCGGGCTCGTAATCGGAGGCGCCCGTGTGGTCGAAGATCGGACCGGAGTAGTCGACACCGGCCGTGATCGCGCGGGCGTACGGGTCGACCAGCAGCTTCGCCGGATTGGCGCGCAGGCCCTCGTCGGGATCCCAGTCGCCGTGGACGCGGAAGCCGTACCGCTGTTCGGCGGCGACACCGGGAACGAACACGGTCCAGGCGCCGTCGCCGTTCGTCATGTCGTGGTTGACCTGGGATCCGTCGGCCTCCACCAGCGCCAGCTCCACGCGGGTCGCCCGGGGCGCCCACAGCCCGAACGAACACCCGTCGGGGCTCAATCGAGCGCCCAGGAGATGACTGGCGTCGTGCATGGCGGCGGGACCCATGGGAACCTTTCTCGACACGTGGGCGGCAGCGGACGGGTGGATTCACCGGGGCGTGGTGATGGTCGAATCCGAGCACTCAAGGTTAGCGCACGTGCGAAATCGCACCCGTCCGACGCGCTGTCGCCGTGCCGCAATACGCCGGCGTCGGCACCGCCGTCCCGACGTGGGGTTTCGGCCCGTACGGGGTCCGCGGCGGCGTTAGGCTGGACCCATGCCTGTTGCGATCCCTGCCCTGTCCGCCTCCGAAATGGCGAAAGTCGACGCCTGGTGGCGCGCCTGCAACTACGTCACTGTCGGCCAGATCTATCTCCAAGAGAACCCGCTGCTGCGACGCCCCCTGATGCCGGACGACATCAAGCCCCGCCTGCTCGGCCATTGGGGCACCAGCGCCGGCCTGGGCTTCATCTACTCCCACCTCAACCGCCTCATCCGCGAGACCGGGCAGGACTGCCTCTACATTGCCGGCCCCGGGCACGGCGGGCCGGCGCTCGTCGCGGCCAGCTACCTGGAGGGTCACTACACCGACGTCTACCCTCGTATCACCCAGGACGACGACGGGCTGCGAGCGTTGTTCCGCCAGTTCTCGTCCCCGGGCGGCATCCCCAGCCACGCGTCGGTCACCACGCCGGGCTCGATCCACGAAGGTGGCGAGTTGGGCTACGCCCTGTCCCACGCCTTCGGCGCGGCGTTCGACAACCCCGACCTCCTGGTCGTGGCGGTCGTCGGCGACGGCGAAGCCGAGACCGGTCCGCTGGAGGGCGGCTGGAAGGGCATCTCGTTCCTCAACCCGCGGCACGACGGCGCGGTGCTGCCGATCCTTCACCTGAACGGGGCGAAGATCGCCGGACCGACCGTGCTCGCCCGCAAGGACCCCGACGAGGTGACCGCCCTGTTCGAGGGCCACGGGTACGACGTCGTGTGGGTTGAGGGTGACGATCTGCCCTGGATGCATGAGCGTTTCGCCGCGACGCTGGCAGCGTGCTACACGCGCATCCAGGAGATCCAGGAGGCGGCCCGCGCCGGCGACACGTACGCCCCCGGTGATCCGCCGCGCTGGCCCATGATCGTGCTGCGCACGCCGAAGGGGTGGACGGGCCCGAAGCTCGTCGACGGCCAGGTCGTCGAGGGCACCTGGCGAGCCCACCAGGTGCCCCTGGCGACCGTGAAGGAGAACCCCGCGCACCTCGCGCTACTGGAGTCGTGGCTGCGGTCGTACCGGATCGAGGAACTGTTCAACTCCGACGGGTCGCCGAGCGAGCTCGTGCGGTCCAACAACCCGTCGGGCGCGCTGCGGATGAGTGCCAACCCCCACGCCAACGGAGGTCTGCTCACGCGCGACCTCGACCTGCCGGACTTCCGCGACTACGGCATCGACGTGACGCCCCAGACGCGCGGCCGCGACCACCTGGAGTCCACGCGCAAGCTCGGCGAGTTCATGCGCGACATCTACCGGCGCAACCCGGACACCTTCCGGCTGTTCTGCCCCGACGAGACGAACTCCAACCGCCTCGGCGCCGTGTTCGAGGTGTCGGACCGCACGTTCATGGAGCGTCTCGACAACATCGACGTCCAGATCGGCCCGAACGGGCGGGTGATGGAAGTGCTGAGCGAGCACAACTGCCATGGTTGGCTCGACGGCTACACCCTAACGGGCCGGCACGGCATGTTCGCCACCTACGAGGCGTTCTCCATGGTCAGCGCCTCGATGACGATGCAGCAGGCGAAGTGGCTGGAGGAGGGCACGCACCTGGAGTGGCGCGCCAAGGTGCCGAGCACCAACATCCTTCTCAGTTCGACGTGCTGGCGCAACGACCATAACGGCTTCTCTCACCAATCGCCGATGTTGCTCCAGGTGGTGCTCAACATGCGCGGAACCGTGAGCCGGATCTACCTGCCGCCGGACGCGAACTGCCTGGTCGAGGTCGCCGACCACTGCTTCCGCTCGCGCGACTACATCAACCTGATAGTCCAGGACAAGCAGCCGCAGCCCCAGTGGCTATCGATGGACGAGGCGATCGACCACTGCACGCGCGGCTACGGCATCTGGGAGTGGGCCGGGACGGACGGACTCGGCACGGCGAAGCCCGACATCGTGCTGGCCTGCGCGGGCGACGTCGTGACGATGGAGGCCGTCGCCGCGGCCGAGATCCTCAAAGCGCGCCTGCCGGAACTGAAGGTGCGCGTGGTGAACGTCGTCGACCTGATGACGCTCTATCGCCCGAAGGACCACCCGCACGGCATGAGCGCGAAGGCGTTCACGGATATGTTCACCGACGATGTGGACGTGGTCTTCGCGTTCCACGGCTTCCCGGGCGCGATCCACCAGCTCGTCCACGGCCGTCCGGACGCCGATCGCTTCCGGGCTCGCGGCTTCATCGAAGAGGGCACCACGACGACGCCGTTCGACATGGTCGTCCGCAATCGGGTGGACCGCTACCACCTCGTGATGGACTGCATCAACAACGCGGCGGTCAAGCCCGCCGGCAGCCACGAGCTGTTCCAGTACTGCCAGCGGATGCTCACGCGGCACGAGGAGTACATCGTCGAGTACCTGGAGGACATCCCCGAGGTGCGCGACTGGCGCTGGGGCCAGCCCCTGCCCGAGGAACCAACCAAGCCAGCGCCGAAAGCCGCCCGCAAGCACGTCGGCTGACGTCTCTCGCCGCGCGCCGGTCGAGCCGGTCGAAACTACCGTGTGCGGCTGGCGGGTTGGGCGTCAGCCGACGAAAGGCTCGATGTTCGCGCCGAGCGCGCCGAGCCGGTGGGGCAGGTCCTCGTAGCCACGGGTGATCACGTAGACGTCGCGCAGCACCGAGTCGGTGTCGCCGGCGAGCATCGCCAGCATGAGGCACACCGCGGGGCGCAGGGCCGGGGGAGTGACGAGGTCGCGGCCGTGCCACTTTGTCGGCCCGGCGATGACGAGCCGATGCGGGTCGAGCAGCTGGATGTCGGCGCCGAGCTGCGCCAGTGGCAGGAGGTGGATCGCGCGATTCTCGTACACCCAGTCGTGGATCGTGGTGCGCCCCTCGGCGCACGCCGCGATCACGCCGAAGAACGGCAGGTTGTCGATGTTCAGGCCGGGGAACGGCATGGGGTGGATCTTGTCCTGCGGCGCCTTGAGGTGCGACGGCTTGATGGTGAGGTCCACCAGGCGGGTGTGGGCGTTCGCGCCCTGATACTCGTCGCTGATCGCGTAGTTCAGGCCCATGCTCTCCCCGAGGATCGACAACTCGATCTCGAGGAACTCGATGGGACAACGGGTAATGGTCAGCTCCGAGTTGGTCACCAGCGCGGCGGTGATGAGGCTCATCGACTCGATGGGATCCTCCGAGATCGAGTACGACACGTCGCGGTCGATGTCGTGGAGCCCTTCGACGCGCAAGGTGGTCGTGCCGATGCCTTCGATGTGGACGCCGAGCTCCTGGAGGAAGAAGCACAGATCCTGCACCATGTAGTTCGGGCTGGCGTTGCGCACGATCGTCGTGCCGGGGGTGAGGGCCGCGGCGAGTAGCGTGTTCTCGGTGACGGTATCGCCGCGTTCCGTGAGGACGACGCGGCGATCGGTGGACGGATCCGGGTCCACGTGGACACGGTAGAGGCCCTCGGTCGCGACGACGTTCACGCCGAAATGGCGCAGCGCCTGCAGGTGCGGCTCGACGGTGCGGGCCCCCAGGCTGCACCCACCGGCGTAGGGGATGGTGAAGTCGGTCATCTGGTGGCACAGCGGCCCGAGGAACATGAGGATGCTGCGGGTCTTGCGCGCGGCCTCGGCGTCGATCGCCGTGAGGTCGAGCACTTCGGGCCGCTCCAGCGTGAGGCTCGTACCGTCGGGTGACCACGTGACGGACATGCCGATGCTGCTCAGCGTCTCGCAGATCCGATCGACCTCGGCGATGCGGGCGATGCCGCACAGCTTGGTCCGTCCGCGGTTGAGCAGACTGGCGCACAGCAGGGCGACGGCGGCGTTCTTCGACGACCGCGTCTCGATCGAACCGGCGAGCACCGTGCCGCCGGCGATGCGGTAGTTCAGGGCGCCCTGATGGCTGGTCGGGACGATGATCGGGCTCTCCAGCGCGTCGGCGATGCGGTTGATCATCTCCAGGGACAGGTTCTGGCTGCCGGACTCGATCCGGTGCACGGCGCTTTGGCTCGTGGCGAGCTCCTGCGCCAACTGGGCTTGGGTCAGACCGCGCTGCTTGCGCGCGTCCCGGATCAGCCGGCCGATGTTGGCCGGCGAGGTCATCTGGCTCATGGCCGACCAACATATCTCATGGGTGAGATACCTCAAGGCCAATCCGGGGTGTCTGAGACGATCCTTCGGAAACGCTCAGGCTCGCCAGTGCGCACCGGGGGAGCGTGCGTAGAGTGGGGCGCATGGAGACGCATGTCGAGGTTCTGGTGGTGGGGGCCGGTCCGGGCGGATACGTCGCGGCGATCCGTGCCGCTCAACTCGGGCTCACGGTCGCGATCGTGGAACCTCGCTGGTGGGGGGGCGTCTGCCTGAACGTGGGCTGCATCCCGACGAAGGCGCTGCTGCGGAACGCCGAACTCGCGGACCTGCTGCGGCATCGGGCCGACGATTTCGGTATCGGCGGTGACATCACGCTCGACTACGGCAAGGCGTTCCAGCGCAGCCGGGCGGTGGCCGCGCGCATGGCCCGCGGCGTACACCACCTCATGCGCAAGAACAGCATCACCACGTTCGACGGTCGCGCCACGTTCCGCGACGCGCACACGTCCGACATCACCGGGACGGACGGGACCACGCAGCTCGTCGGCTTCGACCACGCGATCATCGCCACGGGGGCGCGCCCGATGCCGCTGCCCGGCACCACCCCGGGACCGCGCGTGGTGACCTACGAGGGACTGGTCCTCGCCGAGTCGCTGCCCGACTCCATCCTCATCGCGGGCTCCGGCCCCATCGGGGTCGAGTTCGCCTACATCCTGGCGAGCTATGACGTCGCCGTGACGCTGGTCGAGATGCAGGACCGGCTGATGCCGAACGAGGATCCCGCGGTGAGCGGGGCGCTGGCCAAGCAGTACACCAAACTCGGCATTGAGGTGCAGACAAGCACAACTGTTGTCGGAGCCGACGAGGATGGCACGGGGGTGACGGTGCGTCTGGAGACCGGGGGAGAGGCGGCCACGCGACGGGTCGACATGGTGCTGTGCGCCCTGGGCTTCCGCCCCACGACGGCGGGCCTCGGGCTCGACGCTCTGGGTCTCGAGCTGGAGGCGAATGGGGCGGTCCGCATCGACGAGGCGATGCGCACGAGCGTGCCGGGCCTGTATGCGATTGGCGATGTCACCGGCAAGGCGATGCTGGCGCACACGGCATCGGCGCAGGGCGTGATCGCCGCGGAGACGATCGCGGGACATCCCACGATGCCGATCGACTACACGATGATCCCGCGCGCGACCTACTGCCAGCCGCAGGTGGCGTCGTTCGGCCTGACGGAGCCACAGGCGCGGGCCGCCGGTCATGACGTGCGCGTGAGCACCTTCCCGTTCGGAGCGAACGGCAAGGCCGCCGGGCTCGATGAGACCGCCGGCTTCGTGAAGATCGTCGCGGACGGAACACGGGGCGAGATCCTGGGCGCGCACATGATCGGCCCCGACGTCACCGAACTGCTGCCCGAGCTGACACTAGCCCAATTGTGGGATCTCACCGCGGCCGAGGTGGCGCGGAACATCCATGCACATCCGACCTTGTCGGAGGCCATCAAGGAGGCTTGTGACGGCGTCATGGGCACCATCATCAACCTGTAGCGCCCGCCGTCGGTTGAGCCTGGCGGTTGGACATGTCGTCCGTTGAGCGGACAGCACCGAGAGCACGCCCGATGGTGTGCGTCCTTGGGGAGGCGGGGGAGCGGTCGTCAGTCGCCCAAACCCGTCCCGACGCGCCGGGCGGTATCGACCCACTCGTGATCGGACGGCACGAGCTTGACGCGGCCCGCGACCTCCTCCAGGGGCACGGGGGCGGCGCCTTCGCCCCGTGCGGCGACGAGCACGCCGAAGGTGCCCTGGTCGATCAGGTTGGCCGCGGCGGCACCCAGCCGCGTCGCGAGGAGGCGGTCCGCCGCGCACGGGATGCCGCCGCGCTGCACGTACCCGAGGATCGTCACGCGCGATTCGAGGCCGGTCGCGGCCTCGAGTTCCCGGGCGAGCTTAAAGGTGTGTTCCCGCTGTGAGTCGATCACGTTGGCCAGGTGCGTCTTTGCGGCCCGTTTGGCCTCGGGGTCTTCGGCAGAGTCGACCAGCAGCCGCGCGGCCTCGTAGTCGGCGGTGTCGACCACGTCCCGCGCGCCTTCGGCGATCGCGACAACGCTGAACGTTGACCCGCGCGCGGAACGCGCTTTGATCGTGTCCACGATCCGGTCGACCGAGTAGGGGATCTCCGGGATGAGGATCACGTCGGCGCCGCCCGCGAGGCCCGCCGCGAGGGTCAACCAGCCGGCTCGGTGGCCCATGAGCTCGGCAAGGATGATCCGGTGGTGGGAGTGGGCGGTGCTGTGCAGCCGGTCGATGGCCTCCGTGGCGATCTCGGTCGCGGTGGCGAAGCCGAAGCTCGTGTCCGAGCCCCACAGGTCGTTGTCGATCGTCTTCGGCAGCGACACGACGTTCAACCCGGCATCCACCAGGCGTTTCGCGTTCTTCGCCGTCCCCCCGCCGCCGAGCATGACGAGCGCATCCAGCTTGTCCTTCTCATAGTTCGCGACGATGGTTGGCACCATGTCCCGCGGTTGGCCGTCCACGACGTACTTGTGGACCTTGTCGCGGCTGGTGCCGAGGATGGTGCCCCCGATGGTCAGGATGCCCGACAGCGCCGATGGGCTGAGGTCGATGTACCGGTTCTCGATCAGGCCGGTGACACCGTCGCGGAACCCGATCAGCTCCCAGCCGAAGTAGCCGGTCGCCGTCTTGCCGAAACCCCGGATCGCGGCGTTCAGCCCCGGGCTGTCGCCGCCGGCGGTCAGGATCCCGACCCGCTTGGTCTTCTTGGCCACGTCCATCCTCCCGCCCGGGGTGCCGTCATCGTGCCGGCGCCTGGGTCCTACGCTACGCCGTCCGCGCCACCGCTGCGCACTTCTCCCATTGGCCGATAAGCTCCATTATGTCAATATGACGGACGGCGCTCCCTCCTCTCTCCTCCGGGCGGCGCTCAGCGCGGTCGGACCTGCGCGGCGCGCGGCGCAGCTGTCCGCCCCCGCCGGTTGGTCGGCTGCCTGGCGTTGTCCGCCCGTCCGCGAACGTTCGCCCGCACGCAAACTCCACCCCGACGCCTAGCGTGTGGTGCCGCTGTCATCGCCGGCCCCTGGCCCTCGGGCCCGATTGTCGAACAATAACTAAACCAGCGGATCCGGACGTACAGGAACTTCCCAGCCAACACCTCGGTTGCTGACAGCGCTCTCCGAGCAACCACATGGCCTCGCCCGGCAAACTGGTCACCGTTCGCATGACCTGAACGGAGGCCATCTCATGAATGCCAAGTCGCTCCTCGTCACCAGCGTCTCGGTGCTCGCCCTCGCCGGCGGAGCGCTCAGCCTCACCCAGGCCATGCAGGGTTCGGCGGCCTACGGGCACAATCCCGTCACTGTCGCGCCAAGCCGCGTCCTGGCGCCACGCGCGGCTCCGGCCATGCCGTCCGTTCAGCCGCCACCGAGCGATCCGAGCTACCCTTCGACCCGCCACGCCGCACCGGCCCAGACGACGCGTGCGACAAGCACGCCCGCCACGGGCGCGCTGCAGGACGGCGTCGTGCTCGTCAACGCCGTGGTCGACTACGGCGAGGGCAAGGCTGCCGGGACCGGCCTCGTGATGGACTCCGACGGCATCGTCGTGACGAACCACCACGTCGTGGCCGACTCGA
>JGI20166J26741_11594029_pt1 | contig 11737 bp, 9 predicted proteins | sample TergutCu122P5_FD_26741 | JGI IMG/M metagenome (IMG submission 26741) | reverse complement strand
CCCCCCCCCCCCCTTTTTTCTGAAACAACTCTGAGAAGTTGGTGCTGTATAATTTTTCCAAGAAAAGTTGCAAATTGAAGTTATTTGCTAATTGCTTCGCACCTTGTGTTCTCACATCAATATGTTACCAAAACACAATTTTTGATGAAAGATTATTAGTGAATAGTAAGATATTTTTGTAGAAGGTGTCACCATTATTGATGGCTTAGTTAATATGATGCAAAAGTCTAAGAATTTAGAACTCTTAGCACTGGAGAGGGATTTGGTGTCAGACTCATGTGATCACAGTCTTTTTACGTCATGAAAGATGGGAAACTTCTTGATGAACTGAGGGATTTTTAGCTGTACGGAAAGACTCTTCTCCATTGCATTTGCTAATTTTGAAGGTGGATGGTAGTCCTGCATCCATCGTCATGTTTAACTGTTTGTTAAAAGACCACGGGTTTAAATGGCCTCCTGTTACTTTGCATATTCTTGTCTGACAATTGAAGGTGACATTTGGTTTCTTAGCATCACACTGCACAACAATACAGTGGATCTAAACAACAGACTTTTTTATTTCTCTCTGGTTTGCTGCAGTAAGTGTGCATTTGAGCTATTTAGGGAAGCCTTGTGCCTGTTTCATATTTCAGATACTAACACATGTTTTAATTTCCATCAGGGTGGCCCTAGTGCCCGCTCTTGTCACAAGGTTTGCCTAGATCCAGATCGGAGACAGATCTTCACTCTTGGAAGGTATCTTGATACCCAGTACAGGACTCCAGAAAATCTTAAGGTAATTCTGATAGAATATAAGGGAAGTGTTATAACTAACAATAATAAATATATATATATATATATAAAATGATATTTGTTTGTTTACTTATGTCCCACTGTTGTATGCTGTTTTTATTCAGGCTGTGTCTCATGACCATTGCAGTATTATAAACTGCCTATTTCATTCAGATTTTGCAGCATAAATTGAGTTCTTGAAATTCAGAAACATCTTTTATAATGGTACACACTTGGAAATAAGCTTATAGCAAATTCCCTGTTTTCTTGGAATAATTCTTACGTGTGATGTTGCTCACACTGGCACAACAACATTGAATACAGTGCAGTGAGATAGTTATGAATGATGGTATAATGGGATAAGTTGTAACGTATTTGGAATCCTGTTTATGTGGATGGACAGAGTAAATCTGTGAATTGCTTCAGTCAGGATAAGTTGTACCAAACTGAGATTTTAACCATTTACAAAGGTGTATCCAGAAGATCTGTGACTCACCTGTCAGGTCTGAGAGTTGCAGGTAGTACAGCTGTCTGCCACTAGGTGTCATAGTATTGCTATCTTCTCTGACAGTTTAGTGAGTGTTTTAGCCATAACCCTCCGCATTGCTTCTCATCCACTATGTATTGTTGTGCATTTTAAGTGTGATATGCATTTTCTAATGAAAGAGCAATGTTTTTGCATTAAGTTTTGCTTCAAAAGTGGCAGAGCGCATCAGGAATGTGTGAAATGCTTGAAACAGCTTTCAGTGACACTTCCATATGGAGAAAATAGATCTTTGAATGGTTTCCTTGATTAAAATGTAGGGAAACTTCAATTGAAGGGTGTAAGCATTCAAGTTGTCCTGTCACACATCACACAGACGAAGGAGATCCCATTACATGACCCAAGAGAATGAGTCATGGTGGTGTAACCATTGCATCTCATGTGGGTGAATTGTCACTGCCTAACTGAAAATGTGAAGTCACAGTAGTATAATGATTTCATATGGTACTGAGGCAGTTCTGTTACCAAACGTTGTTTTAGGGTATATTCAACAAGTTTACAATTTTGAATATGATGTGTGTGATGTTCTATCTCAGTCCACTACATACTGCTGTGAATAGCATACTATTGTAGTTATTTACATATTTTTCAGAGTGATTTTTATGTATATGACATTGAGAACAACAAGTGGACCTTGATAACAGAAGATACAGGAATGATGGGTGGACCACAGCTTATCTTTGATCACCAGATGTCCATGGATGTTGCAAAAAGAACAATCTATGTGTTTGGAGGCCGTGTTCTCACACCTCCTGCTGGGTGAGACTGCTGTAATTCTTTTAGGTTATATCCATATGATTGATTGTAAGTTGTTAACCAATGCTGTATCATCTTTAAAGGCAGCTGTAGTACTGAATGGCATGAAAAGGTAATTGTATGCACTGAACCTGAATGAGGTGAAGAAAGGAGGCAGTTGTTACCTGACTAATGAGTTGTGATGTATGGCTTCCCTGGCCAAGACTGCAATGCAGATCAGGCACATTCGCAGTAAGCCATTCTCACCATGCATCATTGTACTTAGTAGAATGTAAGATGTTTTATTCATCTCTATTTTCACTGAAAATTAGGAGTTGTACATCTGTAAAGAAAGAAGAAATATGTAAAAAAGTAAAATGCAATTGAACACTTCATGGGAAAATAAACAGTTGTGGCATATCTTAAACTCACATAAGCATGGGTTATTGACAGTGAGTAGATATTCACAAATGAAGTCAGTCAAAATGCAATACTCTTAGGTTTTGACTGATGGTCTGTGCATATCTAGTTGCTCAAAACAATGGGATGACCTCTGTAAATATTGACATGAGTATCAATCCCATGAGATTCCGCATTTCCAATATCTTTCTTTTTATTTTGCCAATGTGAATGATGCTCGAGTTGAAAACTGACTGTGAAAATATTCTCATATTGATACTCTTATATATGTGTACATTTCAAGATATACACACATTTCACATTCTTGAACTTCTTGTCATTGGGTATGTAGTGTGTTCCCTCCCCATTGATGCTGCCTTGGGGGTCAGAGTGATTCAATGAACCCACCCGTTATTACTGGTGATGATTTGACTGAGAACTCTGGATAAGGCGGATGGTAGTGCATATAAAATTTTAGTTGTAAAATATTACAAGAGAGAATGCTTGTGAGATGTAATTGTAGGTGAGAGGATGCTATTGAGATCAGTTTAAAAAAAGTAGGTTTTGAGACTGTGGACATTTTTCATCTATGTCAGGAGAAGGACCAGCAGTGAGTTCTAGTGAACACAGAAATGGACCTTTCATTTCTGTAAAAGGCAAGGGATTGTTTTGAGCAGCTTCTAATAAAGGGTTGTGCTGTGAGGGATTGGTTGGTTAACTGCTTTTGGTTTAATTTGTTTGATATGTAGATCGCCATAAAATAACCATGCCTTTGAGTAACCTTAACCCTGTAACAAACCTTGACATTCCATGTATCAATGGAAGAGTAGCTTATACTGACAGAAACACAGGCTGTGCCCATTAACTGTTGAATAGCCTGATTGTCTCTGTTACATTCTAAAATTTTGTGTAAGATTTTCTTTTAAAGCTAAGAGTTTGTATGGATAAAATCACAAAATTTAGTTTTTGAAAAGTTCGCAGAAGTGACATCCACAATGTTGTGAGTCATGTGTATGTTTTCTGATATTCATTTTTACTGTGTATGATCATCAGAGGTACTGTGGTTTGTGTCTGTACCTTATTCTTTTCTCATTCAGATTGAGTTATCACAAATGGTACTTTGTTTGCAGAATGGCTGATGACAGACCTGGATGTGTAGGACTTGTTGGATCATCAGAACCAATATTCTCTGGTTTGTATTCTTATCATGTTCCTACAAACACATGGCAGATACTGGGTGATGATGTTGATGGACCAACCACTCCTGGAGTTGCAGGCCTTATATCTCGTGTAGGACATACTATGCTTTTCCATCCAGTAAGTCTATTTGTACTATTAGGACTGCCCAATGTCATATGTGTTTCATGTTGATAGCTTTTAACTTATTCACAGTTCTAGTGTGGAATTAGAATTTTGGTAGGGAATGTGGAATGTGTTAAGTCATTTTTTGTGAGGAATTCAGACTTATTTTAACCCGTATCACCCAGAAGGGGGATACATGTTTCTTTCCAGCATAGTGGGAATACATTGCCTGCTTGTCATGATTGCATTAATATTTTCTGTATTTCCAAGAACGTAACTGTTCTCTGATATGTTTATTACAGTGATGCTATAGGCATGAAATATTCTCAAAGATTTGTAAATTGATTTATCCTGTCTTAAAGGGTATTTCTGCCTACTCCCCACATGACAGTTGCAAACATTGTGAAATACTTTTTGTACTGTCCAAGCTACTGTCATTACTTTGATGTTTCACAAAACATCAAAATGAGATATACGTCTAAAGATGCCTTAAAACTGCATCTCCTTATCAACCCTTTCATAAAACCCACTTCCCATCAGTGCCATTTTTTAATCAATATATTGCTGTTCATGAAATATCAGTACTTCAATGACAGGGATGTTACTACTTGTGTTTTTGTAGTGTTATACAGCTAACACAATCCAAATTGTGTTGTTGACATTTGAAGTTTGGTTTTATTTGTTATACTCTTGAGGAACACACGTGACATGGAATTGTCTTTCCGTTGCATGGCCAGTGCTTGCTGGGTCATGTCAGTTTGGATGGGTTGGCTGGTAGAAGGGGTTAGTCTTCCACTTAGGGTGGTCTAATGTTGAGGCATTGTTCTCCCCTTTTGTTTTAGGTCCCTGATCACTTTAAGCACGAAATGTTAATGTAATAATTTTGAATCACAGTAGGTGAGAGGGATAGAATTGTTCAGCATGGAAAAGTCCAGGAGGTGGAAAATAGCTCCTTCATTCATTTCCAAATTTGCATTGCATGTTTATCATGTGGTCAGGTTTGTCAGCATACCCAGTGTGTCTGCTGGAGTCTAGTACAGTGGCTGTTATCAGAGCATTTTCACTTTAATTTCATAAGTTACACCTCAGGTGAGGGATGATGATGATGCATATTTATCACTATATTTACATTTTGTTTGTCTTTCCATACTGTGGCTTTCAAATCACCCTTCCTCCTGCTAGTCTTTATATCACCGTGTTTCAGTTTCATCTTATACTACCAAAATCCTTATGCATTCCCTTTTTCATTTTATTTAGTCTGACAGTACTACAAAAATTTATGGTAAATGTATGGCTAATGATCAAAAAAGTTTGGAGGTGAGAAAAAGTTTGCCCTGTGTGCAGCATAAGTCAGTTGCTTAAAATTTTCATAGGCCACAAGTGGAAGTGATGTCAGTGTGCACACTTTTGATGATTTTAATTTTCTTGTATATGTCCATGTGTGAGTTTTCTGTAACTTACATTAATTAGAATTATGTTTGACAGTAACTCTTGAATGCTAGCCTCAATGCCTTGTGGAGACTTTATTCCTCACACAGAATTATTTGTGGGTCATGCTGGATCAGTATCACTCAAAATCAAATTTACTTGATAAGTTTTGGTGTTGGCCCCTAGTGCACAATGAATTTGCATCAGAATCTGTTTTGTAGTCTTAAGAGACAAATTGCTGGGACAGAAGACATGACCTTCATGTCATATATTCAGTGTATCTACTTTGTGCAAAGAACATGTGAATACTAGAAGAGTTAATGCAGTTTATGCTAAGGTGAGAAATGGTGGATGGAAGGATAAGATTCTGTCTGTACTTTCTTAATGAAGAAAAGTTCTGTAATAGGAGAGTTGCTCTGAAATTAATGACTCCTATTTTATTATGTTGGCCCATGATGTCAGAGGCAGATGTTGGTGATGTGGCAGTAGAAGTTGAACCTTCCTGCCAATATTCTGTTAAATTTTGTTGCCGTGCGACAGATGGCAGCAGAGGGGCAGTCTGACAAAATGGCGTCTGACATGGAAGTGCGTATGAAGCAAAGGTTTGTAATTGAATTCTTCCATGTGGAAAAAATTGCACCCAATGACATTCATCGACGCTTGCTGAATGTTTGCGGAGACCAAACAGTGGATGTTAGCACAGTGAGGTGATGGGTGGTGCGTTTTAGCAGTGGCAACAGTGACGTGGAAGACAATACACGTTCCGGACGGCCATGCACAGCTGTCACACCACAAAATGAAGAGCGTCTCCATCAGCTCATCCACGTGAATTGGTGGATTATGACTAGGGAACTGTGTACGGAGCTGAATATCAGCTTCAGTGCATTGGAAACGATGGTGGCAACATTGGAATATCGCAAAGTTTGCGCCAGGTGGGTCCCACAAATGCTCACACAAGAACATAAAGAACACCGTATGCAAGTATGTCAGGACCTATTGAACCAATACAAGGCTGAAGGTGACATTTTCCTGGATTGCATCATCACCGGTGACGAGACGTGGTGTCACCACTATGAGCCGGAGTCAAAACAGCAGTCCATGGAGTGGTGAAATGTGAATTCCCCATCGAAGAAAAAAGTTCAAGATGCTGCCCTCAGCAGATAAAGTGATGTGCAATGTCTTTTGGGATAGGAAAGGGGTGATCCTTCTGGATTTCCTTGAACCCGGACTAACCATCAACTCTGACCGCTACATCAGGACGCTGACTAAGCTGAAGGCTCAAATTTCCAGTCAGGCCAGAGAAGAAAACAACCTTTTGCTTGCAACACAATAATGCCAGGCCCCATACCAGTTTGAAGACCATGGAGCACATTTTCAATCTTGTCTGGACTGTCTTACCACACCCACTGTATAGTCCAGATTTGGCGCCTTCTGACTTCCATCTGTTCAGGCTGATGAAAGATGGACTGCGTCGGCAACATTTTCCTAGCAACAATACCATCGTATGAGCTGTGAAACAGGGGGCCACCTCCGCTGGTGCAGATTTTTACGAGTACAGCTTGCAGGCTCTTGTTCATCGCTGGCGAAAGTGCATAGCCAATGGTGGTGACTATGTCCAAAAATAGTGTTTTGTAGCTAAGAATTTGCTCTATCAAATAGCGTTATTGTGCTCTTTGTATCTATTGTAGTTTCCATGGAAATAAATAGGAGGCATTATTTTTGGAGCGGCCTACGTAATTCTAGTATAAAACCTTGAAAATTATAAAATATAGTCTTGAAGTCTGAACATTTGCTGTGGTAACATGTTGCAATTTATGATTGCAGGGATGCCGTAAACTTTTTATCTTTGGTGGCCAGAGGAGTAAAGAATACCTGAATGATTTGTTCACAATTCATGTGGACACACATGAAGTGAATGAGAGGTCAGGAGTAGGGAAGGATCATTGGATCATTCCAGCTGCAGGATTCACTCAACGGGCAACAATTGATCCTGATCTCAATGAGATATATGTCTTGTCTGTAAGTGAATGTCACATAATTACACAAGTGAGAACTAACAGTAGGAAAGGTAAAGATAAAGGTCTCTCTGTGCATGCCTTGAAGGCATAGATGGCTCCTGACACTGAGTGGACCTTGGTGGTGATCTGTTTATGACAGCTTGTCCCTCATATTGAAATAGTGCTTGAAAGCACCTGAACTGAAGAAATCATTTATCTTCCTTATTTCTCAAGAATGTCCTGATTCTGTTCGGTTATTTTATATTTTTAGGTTTTGTATTCAATATGTATTATGAATAATTTTACTTGCACCAATATGAATTTACTATGCTTTTTTTGAACCTTCATTTTAAGGCATTTTCTTGCATAAGAAATTTGGGGTGTTTGGTCTACTAGATGTCTTCTTAAGAGAGTTTTATGGTAATAACATCCATGTTCTCATTTTTGCTTCTCAGGGTCTAAGTAAGGATAAGGAGAAGAGGGATGACAATGTCCAGAACTCATTTTGGGTTTATTATATTGCACGGAACAAATGGTATGTTACTTGTTTATTAAGGTAGAAATAGCCATAAATTTTTAATGCTTGTTACTTGTGAGGTATTGAACCGTTTTATGTATTTCAGGTCATGTATATACAGAAATGAAAATACTGGTGAGCAGTACTGGAGCAAGATGCAGCACATAGAACCATGTCCAAGATTTGCACATCAATTAGTATATGATCATGTTAATAAGGTTTGTTTTTAATTTAACTTTAAATGATTATGGTGTTGGTGTGTTGTCATAGTTGTGAATGAAATTTTGGACATTGTCAATTATCCTAAATTAGAAAATGCACGTATTGGAGGCTAAATCTGTCTGCATTTTGAGGTGGAAGAGGGGAAGGGAAGAACCTGTTCAGGTGATCCCATCAGAAAGAACTAGCCTCAATCCCTGGATTGAGACTAGCACTGTGGATTTTTAGTTTTGGATAAAGAACAATGTCCAAGATCTTAGTCATGAGGAAGGTCTGTTTTTACTTTAGTCATAATTTTCATTACAGGATTTGTTAATAATTACCCATAAATTTAAAATGTGATATGCTAGAAACTTAAAACTGAATAATATAATGTGCATGCATTCCTGATCCAGCCTGTGGAAGAAGTGGTTTAATTGATGTATTTTGTGATTGTCAGGTGTTGAGATTATATGGATTTAAATGAAATGTGGTCTGATGACCCAGTAACCAACCAATCATATTCCATGAAGTTGGTACAGAAACATTATGTAACCTATCTACCTATCACTAAGATGTGGTACGTGACAAGTGTCTGCATAGAAGTATAGAGAAAGAACTGTTGCATGTAGTGGTCATTTTTTTACCCCCTCCTTCCTTGCCAGTTTGTATTTATGTGTGGAATATGTTGTGTTAATTGTATTTTACATGGAACTCCAGGTACACTATCTTTTTGGTGGTAATCCAGGAAGAGCCTGTTTACCCAAGCTTCGTCTTGATGACTTTTGGCAGCTTCAGCTATGTCGACCCACACACGCTCAGCTGTTACAAAGATGCAAACTCCTGATACGAAAACACAGGTATTCACGCATTCCAGTAATCCTATTGATTGGAATGCAGTTTATCAAGAAATTAAAAACATAGAAACCTTGCATTTCTGAACACCTAGTTGTAAGTGTGTGTTGCCTACTTTCTTTGGATATGTGTATTTTTCATAAAGACTGTACTCAGGCATTCAACTTGAGACTTACTAATGAATTAAGTCTGGTGTAAAGAATCATAAGATCTCTATGTGACAGCTAACACAAAAGACCAACATGGGACTCAATCCTCAGTCATTCCACATTGACTGTTTGTTGATGTTTGACATTATCTGGTGGAAATATTTGTTTTTTCAGTTAAAGATGTTTCATGACAATGATGAATCCTGTTCCGTAATTCAGCTAGTGCAGAAATGCAAACACACAGCTTGCCATTACTACTGCCAAAATGTAAATGTGTGGAAGTATAGTTTTGCGACTGTTATCAATGCATATGGCATACATGTAAATAAAGAAATAGTCTATCGTATAAATTTAACATTGTACATTTTCCGTGTAACAATATTATATATATATATATGTGTGTGTGTGTGTGTGTAATTTAATACAAAATTGTTGCATAGTGTTCTTAGTAATTATGTACCAACATGTTTTGGCCCCAGTTCTTGGCCATCTTCAGTGAGCACAGAAGTTTGATTGTGCAGCTTGTATGTCAGATTAATTGGTCATATAATCTAGACAATGCACACAGTTGATCCCAAGCAAAAGAGTTGAGCTCTTATTGAATGAAGAAATAATTTATTTCTTTAATATTCCTCCAGTTCAGCCATCTGGGAGCATGCTGCTGGCCAGACCGGAACATTTTTTACTGTTGTGGTAGTCTTTGTTTAACCTTGGCCCCCTGGATCATAGATTTAAAATGGCAGTTAAATGTGCAGTAGTGAGTGTATTAAGGCTAAAAAAAGTTAAACTATGTGAACCCATTACAAAAAATTATTTCTGCCCAGCATGTTTGGGACCTGGGGTCATTATCACCAGCACAACATAGCACATCTACCTGCTATTAAAGTTTACATTCTGAACTTATCAGGCAAGTATCATGTAATTCTGTATATTCATTGATTAAAATCATGTGAAACTTATACAACTTCATAATGCAAACTTTAATAGGAAACAGATGTTACCAATGGTCCCATTCCTGAACCAGGTGAATCCAGTCTGCCTCATATTTCTGTAACACTTAGTTGACATATTATCCACCCATGTGTGCCTTGGTCACTGAAGTGTTCTTTTTTCCTTCAGATTTTGTGGCTTAAATTCTCTTTACATTTGGTTGTGTGCCATGTTTGTCTTTTCTTAATTTTTATGACCCTAAATTATTTGTGCAAAGAGAACAAATTGTGAAGCTCTTCATGATGCAGTTTTATTCATCATCCTGTGACTCTCTCCTTCTTACTTTCAAATGTTCTTAGCATGTATGTGTCAGGATCCCTCAATGTATGTTCTTTTCCAGCGTTTGCCTTCACGTCATGGTTTTAAATTTTTTATTGGTCCTGGAGGTCAGGATGCATAGTATAAAACCTCCTTTACCTTCATTTTGACCTTATCATGATGTATATAGTGCATAATCATAAACTAGGCTTTGACAAATTTACCGTGTTTACCCACATGTGAGATGAAAATTTTTTCCAAGTTAATTGTGCACAAAGTTAAGCATGTTCTGTATAGGTACTTTCCTGAAAACTATTGGGGGGGGGGGTCCTTTTTTGTATGAGCAAATACAATAGTTGTGACCAGTTAAGATTTCAGTATACAAAATGCCACTGCTAAGATGAGGAAACAGGTGTCTTCGGCCAAGGAAAGATGATGGCAGAACAGTTGTGTTGATGCTATTTAATACCTTTTCTTCTTTACATTTTGACAGGTTTGAAGAATTAGCTGCAAAAAACCGGATGAATGCGTTACATTACCTGCAGACATCTCTGTCAGAAATAATAGATCATAATGATCCTGAACAAACAAAGGAAGTAAGTCTTAACACATTACTCTTCTGTACTTTGTTTTAACTTAGTTCATTCAGAGGTTAGAAACATACAAGGATTAGGTAATATAGTGTACTTTTTTTCACATGATCTCCTTGGTGTTCATCCTGCTCTTTATTCTGTAGCTTTTTAATTCCATGTTCTGTGTCTTCATTTTATTGCGTCTTATGCATCGGCATCCATGCAACAGAGTCCATGAGAAGCTAGTAATTCCTTAGGTAGTAAAGACATTCATCACATTTCATATAACCCAAAGGTTCAGTACCATGTTTACCAGGTCCCATGTCCTGAGCCAGATGAAGCCAGTCTGTGCCTTACCATCCTGTTCTTCTCGTAGGGAGTAACATTATTATGTAGCATTTTGAATGTGGAATATTTTCAACACACTTTTAGCAACATTTTTCCCATGACATACTTCAACAGTATTGCAAGTGGATGATTTGTGATGACCAAGTACCTTTCACAAGACAAGCTGTACTGTAACTAATAAAATATAACTGAAGTGCCCATAGCTTCATTCAGTTTGTAGTGGTCATAATGCATTAGTCATTGTGGCTTGTGTGCCCACACATTATCGTGTATTCCAGAGCTCAGGGACATTTGAAATCTACCTACCTGCATAAACATAATGAACTTTGGATGCAGGATATACCTGTAATTGGGCATCAAGCTTCCCAACATTCCTACTTGATATGGATCCCAATCGGTAGGCTGACTATACTCCTTTCTTTTATTGTGTTTGTTTTTTCTGCAGACTTTTGAAGCAAATGATGTGGTAGTACTGCAAAACAATTCATGGCCACCCAGAACCCTAAACAGCAACATGTGTTAGGAGATGATAGTATTTATTTAATGTGTTTTGCCAGCTGAAATAAGTGGCCACAGAATTAACCCTTTGCCGGTCCAATTTAAAGCACTACTGCATGGGCAGAAAGGCTGCGTTTTTTTCAGTGGGCATTTAAATTTACGTACTGCACCAGAAA
>JGI20166J26741_11593918_pt1 | contig 11739 bp, 8 predicted proteins | sample TergutCu122P5_FD_26741 | JGI IMG/M metagenome (IMG submission 26741) | reverse complement strand
AGGACATCACTTTGTTGTGTTTGATGGTTTATTGTACATTAATATTCCTCGTCTTTCACACAACGGTATGGAAAACCCAAGAACTACTATAAAAAAAAGATGGCTGTGGATAGAGAAACATGGAAGAGAACTTTGGAGCAGGTCAAAACTCATGAAGGGTTGTGGCGCCAGCAGAAGAAGAATATTGTTTGTGTGTTTATATCAACGGTTCCTAACCTAGGGTGCCCACCCCCCTGTGGGTTTGAGATGCCCCTTCTGGGGCTGCAAGACATGCCAAAGTTTTTAAATTTTACTGTGAAATTAATATAAATATTCAATTCTATGTCTTATTTTTTAGTTACGCTATAACCTGTTTTTAAAAAACTGACCTACTTGAACAATTCTGATATGGGTTTGGGAACATATTTTGAGAACCAAATGGGTGCAAAATGCAGTGAAGTTTAAGAACCACTGGTTGAGTTAGTAGTTGGATATACAAAGAGATTGTGAACACAGTGTTAGGAACCACACAATAATAACAGAGCACTCACGACACTCACAGGCACTGAAAATGAACCCAGACCAATGTGAACCACACAGAAGTCTGTAACACACTGATGGCATTAACAGAACAAGCTACTGTGCTGTAGCATGGCACTGGTTTGTGTGTATCAAATGATGAGTTTTATATAATATGTCATGACCTCTAGGGTCACTGTTCAATGAACTTTGTGCTTCATTTTTTTCTGCTGATAATGAAGTTATTTCTTTGTAAAATGTCTCAAACCAAACTACCATTAATGAGTATATTATGGGATGTTGCATGGAGTTTTCAACAAAGAAGTAGATACATTGATAAAACATAAAAATATAGTTAATTGTATTTAAGCTCAAAGACTAAGCTGGTTTGGTCACGTACAAAGAATGCCAGATACGAGAACAGTTAAGAAGATATTTAAATGGGAACCCCTAACCAAAAGGTCACAAGGAAGGCCCAAGAACAGATGGGAAGATAACATCAAACAGGATATTTGCCAAATGAAGATTAGAAACTGGATAGCCTGCGTCTAGGATCAAGGGAAATGGAAAGAGGTCATTGAGAAGGCCAAAACTTTCAACCATTCAAGGAAGTTTAGTGCCTAGAAGAAGAAGAAGAAGCATGGAGTTTTGGCCTCATTTGTTTTTATTGACAGGTTTGCTGTGCAGGAGATTCACAGTGTGATTCAGACTACTTTCATTTGTGTTCCTCTGCATGCTTTTAAACATCTGTAGGTTGTACAGTAATTCTACATTGGATACAGCGGCTATACAGGGCGTTCCTAAATTAGTTATACAAACCTAATGTATAGTAACACAGAAAGTATAAAACTTACAGTATTTTGATATATCACAAAATGCAGTATATGTTTGGGTTTTATCTACAGATATTCACAGCTGTTCAATGTGGTTTCCTCATGTCATGCGGCAGATGTCCCATCTGTAAGCACTTTCGTCCCAAATCCTATGAATCATGTCCGCTTCAGTGGTCGCACTGATTCTGTTATCTGTGCCTGTAGTTCTTCCAACCTTGCAGGAAGAGGTGGAGCAAAAACTTTGTCTATAATGTAACCCCACACAGAAAAGTCCAGGGGTGTTAAATCAGGCAATCATGGTGGCCAAGCTATTATTCCATCATGTCCAATCCATGATGACTGGCAGGATTTCTAAGCACCTCTGCACAAGTGGAATGCCATTTGGTGGTTTGAATGAAAACTTGAGGACTAGGTGCAAGTTTTGAAATGTACCTGACCTGTTTGTTACTTCTAGTTCAGAAGTGATGACAGCACATTTTTGTGTAACTAATTTAGGAACACGCTGTATAAAATGAAATGTGAGACACAGACTCATGAATGTCTTGGCAGCAAATTGTCTACATCTGTCATGACCTGCACATAGCAGGGTGATGATATTAACATGGACTCCGAATAAATGGTGTATTGGGCATGGACGTGATTAATTTTGTGCAGGTTATGGACCTGTGGTGGTCTGTTGTGAACAAGGTAATAAACATTTGGTTCTATAAAAGCTGGCAAATATCTTGATTTGTTAAGCAAATCTTATTTTCTGAAGAAAGGCTCTGCTGCACGGGATCACTTTGTTAATTGGTAGTCATTCAATTAAGTGGTTTTCAGTTTGTAGATGTCATCATGTCTAATCTAAAAGACTGATAATTTGTGATTTGTTTGATCAAGATTTTGACTTTGTGAGATGCAACGGCATGTAGTTTGGTAGATAAATAGAAAATTTCTGGAGGAAGCTGCTGTCTCTGTTGTCACTTTTCAATCTTGAAACTGCAGGCAGCGTGTTTCTCTGCAGCATTGGTATCTGCCTTTCAAGCTACTTGGTGTTATGATCAAAAGGCTGTCATGACAAACTTAAATCCTCATTAACTGGTCATGTATTGTTAAATGATGTACTTAGTACCAAGACTCATCAAATGGAAGCCTGAGAAGTCTGAAAAAATTGAGACTCTACTGTTTGCAGCTGTAGGCACAGCAAAAGCATGTACAGTGTATGGTAGGTGTGGCAGCATGCTGAAATATGACAACAGTGTACCGAGTCTGTCTGCACTATATTGCCTGGCAAAAAACATTTTTAGGTTTTCACTTGACTTACCTTTTTACATTAAATTAGATTATCCACGTAATGTGAATTGACTGTAGCAGTCTAAACATATGGAAGAGTGAATCAGGAAATTCTGAAAGCAGATCCTGAGGATCTAAAGCCAAGAACTGTGTGTGTAGTCTTGTGTTGAATTGTGAATGTCTTGAAAACTGAACATAGCCACAATGTGTACATTTTGTGTAGACACACACAGAGGTGGAGGAGTTGGATGTCGTGTAGGGGAGCACATGTGCTCTAACATGCACACTGTTTGTATGTTTTGTAGCTTTTTAATTGTTACACCAATGATTTACAGTGGTTAAGCAATTGGACAATTGCATAGTTACATATATACAGGTGAACTTCCCTGCACAGTGTTCAATTTTCAGTACAATACCTTCAAAGAGTGTGTTTAAGTTTGTGCATGATTTTAAGGTGACTCCATTTTTTGGATGATAAATTAGGAAAAAAATCTGGTCCTGTATTAGGGTAGATACGGTATAAGGAGAGAGAGGTAGATATGAAGGTGTGGGCATAAGTGAAGGAATAATATTAAAATGGATCTGGAAGAAATAGAGTGGCAGTTTACAGACTTGATTTATGTGCAGCTCTGTTGGTCTCTGACAATAGTGCATGACTCACTGACATTGTCTTTTTTTTTTTTCACTGGACGTTGTCTAATATTTAATGAAGCGACGTTTCAGAAGCCGGCTGTGTTGTTGTCACCTTCAGGTAATTGTCACTTCATTAAAAATTAGACAACGTCCAATGTCCAAAAAAAGGAAGGTTATGTCAGTGGATTTATGTGGCTCAGGATAGGTTCCAGTTGCAGCTGTCTTGAACACAGTAATGAAATTATGGGTTACATACAGCACAGGTGGTATCTGCAGTTGTTGGCTGTAAGCTTGAAGATTCCAGTCTTCTGCAGATGTGTTGCTGTGTCATTGGGGGAGGGAGTAGTCAGAGGGTCATAGTGCCTTCATCTTCTGGGTCAAACAATCTAAGCTGAATTCTGCTTGGAGCACTCCAGCAGCCATTTGCCTAATGACATGGTGTCATATCCCAGAAGACTGGAATCGCAAGCAACACAGCTGTGAGGGTCTCAAGTGTCAGAATTATTAGCGGTTGGAGACAGTTATGTAGATATGATGGATGGTTCAAGAGAGGTTTTGTAAATTATGGTGTCCCCTGCCATTAGCATGTAGAAATTCAGAAGAACACAAAGTCTGGTTAATGCAGTTAATTGTGTCTGGTAAGTGTAAATGTAAAATTAAATATACTCCGATGGTGAAGATGATATTTCAGTTGATTGTAGCTTGAAAACAAACAGTAGTTCCCAGGTAATGACTGCAACACTGTACTGCACTGTGACTGGTACTTGGCAGTTTTTCAGATGTACCTGCAGACACCATCTTTGGTATGGCTGTAGCTGGGTCTTACTGCTGAGAGAACCTCAGTTTCTTATTATTTTTATTTGCTGTCATTTCACATGAAAACTTTTTAAAACCATATTATACAGGGTCCTTATTTTATCTGATGGTTCTCTTTTCTCATATCCTGCCGCCCATTTGTGGGCAGTCAGTGGTGTGGGATGTGTCTGTACAATAAACCAGCCAGTAAGAAGTGGTGGCTGATGGTTTTATGATGCAATAATGAACAGAATAATGATAATGCCAATTATTACCACCAGGGCGACAATGCAGATGTAAGTTCTCTGAAACAAGAGAGAATTGTGTCTCAGTACTACATGGCAGTGCGACCGGCAGTAGCCGAATTCTTTGCCCCTATATTATCATCAGAACCACCTAACACTGTGCAACAGAGCCCTTCCTGAAAAGCCAACAGCCACGTTCTGTTGAACCAAAAGGTAAAATGCTATGTTCACAGAAGCTCGCCATTCATCCCTGGATGGAGCCAGAAGTTCCATTTTAACATTATTCTTCCTTCCATCCATCCTGTGTTTCCCAAGTGATCTCACTTCTCTCTGTTTTCTTACTAAAACTGTTTATTTCTCTCACACCTACGTGTTCCATTCGTCCATTCACCTTGGTTGGATCACCCTAATAGTATTCAGTGACCAGTACAAAATCTCCAAGCTCCCCATTATACAACATTCTCAAGCCTCCTGTCCCTCCTCCCTCCCTCTCTGGCCCACATATTTCCCTCATTACTCCTTTCATATCTTAGATCTTATTCCCTCAGTCTGTGTTCTGTGAGATTTGGAGACCAAGTTTCACACTCATACAAAACAACTGGCAATACAACAGTTTTGTGTATTTTAATCCATATGTTTTTAGATAGCAGAAGACAAGCAAAAAAGTTTTTAAACTGAATGATAGTAATCATTCCCTGAATTTAATGCATCAAGCAGTTGCTATGCTGCCTTTCAGGAATTAGTAACAGAACATTTGTTGGTGAGAATGTATGTTCATAAGGTTGCCACAGTGAATAAAGAGGTTCTATTATTGTGGTCTAATTACGTTTAAGGAAATACTGCTCAAAGAAGCACTGGAATTATTGCTAGTTGTCAGTATACTTGTAACCTTTATACTGAACTGTGTTGTTAAAATGGGTTGATGAATGTGAGGTGGGAGTTGCAGATGTTGTGTTTTCTGCTTGTCTGCCAGTACAGCAGTTTTTAGTTCAGGTTTTTGGCTTTATGTTATGTCACTGTGTACTCTGGTAGGCAGGTGCTTGTTGTTTTCATCTTCTACCCTGAAAATGGAGGCATTTTGTCCCTCTGAAACATTGGTATGCACACAGTCCAGTAACAATTTAGCCGTCACCCCATAACCATCGCAAATAGCATTTGGCAGTTACATGCAACAGTTTCATGCTTGATATTTAAAATTTTGGGCACACCTTTTTGCGTTTCCTTTTCACTTTTCTACTTTTCTGGAGCTTTGCAGCACCTTGGTCCGTGTACCCTCCACTCTTCGTCACATGAAACTCTATTCTGTTGATGTTTTCGCCCTGTTAAAGCAAATGCACTTACAATGTGTGTTGCTGTGTTGAATGTCTTGGATGTATCAGACAAGATGACTGAAGATTCAAGTGTCTTGGATGTGACACCCTGTCGTTGGCCAAGTAGTTCCTCTGTCTCAAAGGACTGTAGTGCCTTTAAGAATTCTGCTTAGGCTGTTGGCAGTGTCACATCCCAGAGGACTTGAATCTTCAGGTTTACTGACAGTACTGTTATATAAAGTATACCTTACTGATCTTAATTTTTACTGTGGGTTTAGGACTTCAGTAATGAACTGATTCCTAGTTCTGTCTATGGGGGTGGATTTTTTGAAAATTTTTTTATTTAAACTGAACTGCACATAAAGTGAAGGCAGTAATTATATATATATAAACAATGTTCCACACATTTTTCAAAAGCTTAGGCGCTGTGTCACATTCTAGGTGCCAGATTGGTGACATGCAATAAGTTCTATCCTGGGGACCCACAAATATCGGTCATCACCACACAAATTTTAGTATGCTGGGTGACCCAATGCCCAGGTTTTGTGCAACTCTGTGTGTATGTATGTATGTGTACAGGCACACAACCTAATGGTCACAAGTGAAGGTACTGCAGCAGTCAGGAAAAATTTTCTATGGCCATTTAGAAAAGAATCCCATTGATGCTAAAGTTGGCACATCCTGTTTGCAAAAGATTCCGTGGGCTGCTGCCTAAAGTACCGCATCACAGCCTTCTGCATGTTGCCCAACATTTGAGGGCTGGCTTTATTTAACTGTCCAAAGATGTCGGTAATAACATGGCATTAAGTGCTGGCTCTGTGCTGCTCTGTTCGTGTGGCACAGGGGCAGCGGGATGATGTTATTAGTGCGGTTCACCCTGCAGTTTGGTCTTGATTTTGCGAGCTTTGAAATTGTTGACAGTAAAGCTTTGCATTGATTGGATCATTATGTAATGTGAAGTCCACAAGATGAGGTCCTTGATGGCCCTCTATTCCTGTTGGGATCAGTTCACCAATTCATCATCTTGAAGCTGTACTGTACATTGTTCATACTACTTTCTCACCCAATCAACCATGCTTTTATACATAAGCCTCTACTGGTGTGTTTACCAGGTCATTTTTACTGTCACCAAAGCAACACAAATGATTACTGGTTATAAAAAAGCTGTGTATTTTGACCCAGTGCTGACACACAAATTACTGAGAAGAACAGAAATAAAAATCCGTAATTCCAACTTATCTTACCTGTGTCTCTACCAATACTGCCAACTGCACAAATATGTTCCTTATTTCCCGTATAGAATTTTCTACTTTCAGTATCTCTTCATGTCTTGCTCTGACATTTGCCAGGGCCAGCTGAGCTTCCAGTGTATCTGCAACAATCTGGACAAGTGAGGTGTATTTTGTGACGCTCTGCATAACTAAGATTTGTGTTTCTGCTCTAAGAGCTTCTTCAAGTTAAATGTTCTCCTTGGATACTTACATTGTCTACAAACACGGCTGCTTCATCTTTCTCTAACAAATTCTCCATTTCCTCACTTGTGGCTTCTTTGTTAACTGTGCAACAAAAAAGAAAGAAAGAAAGAAAGAAAGAAACAGACACATATAATTTACTGTGTGCTGTCATTCAGTGACATGTCTTTCATTCCCTCATTAAATAACTGTTGAGTTCTTAATAATCTGACAAGTCAAGAAATTCCCCAATTATATGTACCCTGAAGGAACAGCACCATGACAATGTGCCATCACTAAGTAATTGCTTCTCACCGTTTGGTAGGAACATGGCGGCTTCATCTCCATGGATCTAGGGGCAGGGACACTTGAAAATGAAGGCACAGTATTTCTTCGAAAAGTCAAGAACTGATTTCCCAGTGACACGGCATCAGACCGCATAAGAACAGAGTCCTCAACCACAACGCCATGAAAACACCAAGATTCACATCATTCGTTACCAGCTTCACAACATCCCCTATATTAATTCAGCTGTATCTACTCCACGCCCTACCACTCTATTTCATTAAGATATCATTTAATATTATCCTCCCATCTGTGTGCAAATTGATTTATTTCGGTTCTTCCACTCAAAACTTTGTATGCTTTTCTGATCTCTCCCATTCAAGCACATGCTGAATGCCTTGCACATGTGTTTATTCGGACATCATCTGAAAAATGTGATGCAGACTTATGATTGGATAGCAAGTTGACCCCTTATGTGTTGGTGTTTTCTGAATATTTAATATTACGAATTGAGGGTTGTCTTATATGCAGGGCCTTTTATATTTGGGTAAATACAGCATTCTGTTCGGAGTACACATCATGCAGCACCTTCTTATGCTCTTATCTCCATCCTGCTATTCCTCCATTTTACAACAAGATATTCCCCTCAACAACCCTGTTCTGTGACCAGCTAGACTTACTTATTATCATTTGCTGTCGTATGAGAGCTCTGCACTTTTCTTGATGTTTCAGAAGCACCTCATTGTAGTCGCTTACTGCTTTGGCAAACATCCATACCAACATCATGTGCTGGATTCTTTTAATTCTTGCAAGAGTTGACAAGTTGTCAACAGGCACATCTTTGTCTTCTTCTACTAGTTTTTCAATTTCTGAAAAGTTGCAATTACATGGAAGTGTGTTAGTTCATCTTGTAGGAGAGGATTCACGTCTTCTGGGGTGTGACACTGCGTCACTTTTGGAGTGGGTCTCGACATTTTGAACGGTTGTGGTGCCGTCCGAACTTCAAGAACCACTTGCCCAACAACACAGTGTCACACCCCACAGACATGAATCCTCAGCAACACCGCTGTGAGAACCCTAAAAGTCACATCTTACAGCATATTCAGATGTCACAAAACTATACTTACAGCTTGTTAGGCAGTATTTTATTACACAAGGGACATTTGAAAATTTGCAAACCCTTTGTGGGCCAGACAGTTGTAGTTGAACTGTAAAAGTCTTATTTTTTAGGAAAAATGTGTATTTATTGATTAAGGGCAAATAATTGTTATTTAATGACTACTCTTGATGCAATAGAATTTAATATAGTTTTTAACTGTAATTTAATATGGAGGGCATTAATGTTTTAAGAATGTCAGCAAGAAGCTTGCCACTGTTTCTTTGTCACTGACTGCTGTTTGCAGAAATACACAGACGTGCATTTTATAAAATTTTGACTGAAATACACTTACACCAATTTTCATAAGAACAGACTTAGAACTCAACAAGTACAAGTGATGGTGGAGCTTACCACTCTGTATTTTTCTCACTTCTCCCACTGTAAAGTCCCAACATGCGATGTTTGCCCATGCAGCATGCACAAAGCCCATTACAATGCAAATGTTCACTGAATCTAACTATGTGTGCGAAGTTTACCAGATTACTAAAAAGAAGTCCTCGTTTTAAAGGAGGAGCATAATTTGAGAGCATTCAGAAAGAGTTGTGGGCTGCACACATAAGTCTGGTGGGCTGCGGGCTGCTTGTCACAGTTCCACATCGTACTCACCTTTAATATGGCTGTGAACCTGGTTGATAGTGCGACAAACAACTCCCTTCCTCTCCTCAACCTCTGTAATGCTTTCTGTGAAGTCAGAAATAAACTTGTTACATTTATAATGCTGCCAGCAAAATTGTTAATGTGAGGAAAGTCACGGTTGACATAACAGACCGCTGCTTTTCTGTAGCACCTTGAGACCTCTGAGTTACACAATTAATGTTGATGGAAGGAAATTTAAATACAGGGCTGCTGCAAGTGGATTATCAACTAGTGCACAGCATTACTTAGTTTCTTTGAATCTAGGCGTCAGTAAAAAAATTTAGGGGCCAGGCTGTTCGTTGTGTGCATTTATGCTTTAATGACTAGCAAACTTAAGCCTCCATAAGTGTCGTTGCTTATGATGGGTGCGCCAGTTAAATCACAACATATCAGCACACTTTGAAGGTATTTTTATGAAATGTTACCACTTTTTGCTAAGTTTTAAAACAGAAATGCTCTCAAAAGCATCAACAATCAAAATGGAGAACAAAAAACCTTAGAAATAAGTAGAAATAAAAGCTGTCATGCTAAATCCCTTTTTTCAATATTACAATATGAACAAAATCACTTGGCACGGTACCACAGACCTCCTGCCCCCTCAAACCCTTCTCCCTTGACCTTACTCCCCACCTGCCACACCAATCACAGCACAGATGTGTGCAGTCACTTCTACAGCTTTTCAATGGCAGTTGGAGTGTTTGTTGATGGCAGTGAGTGAGCTGTCTGGTAAGGAAGTGCTGGCTGAAGAACAGGGATTTAGAATACAAAGATGGTACAATATAGCCTTCTGAAATTCCATGTGCTGTGATCACCTACCATCCAGCACTGCAGAGCCCTGGACTACTACCAGTTTGAAGACATATACTTTTAAAATTTGTACACTATGGTTGTGCAGGCAATCAAGACAGTCTACGTTACTTACGTCTGCTGCCTCCAGGTAGCAGCAACATGATGCTGCTGAGTCTCTTGATGTCATCGACTGTGGTGTTGATGACATCAATTGCACTTACAATCCTCTCCACCTGGAAGCACAAAATGAATGTCACAGGTCATTTTCTTAATAACTTGTAGCAGAAGCTGGGATTTTACGTTGTGTTGTTGGGTAGAAAATTCCTAACATTTCAGAGGATTGCAGTGCCTTACTCCCACAGTATTGACAATGTATTGGTTAGTGCTGCCCTTAATGTTTTCCCATTGCATGCATATTTATGTCTCCCTGAGGATGGTAGCACAAGGGCCAAACATGTTGCAGTTTCTGATTAGATTGATGGGTTTCTGTTTACTCTTGTAACGTGTGTTATGTGGGTTTTCATTGGAGTGTTAAAGAAGTGTATGGTAAACCATAAAGTGTTGTAAGATCATCTGTAATAGTCTTCAAACACACTGCCTGCCAGTTCATGTGCTACATTCCTTCAGTGATGTCTTCTGGTTACAGAATGTGACCTGGCCCAGTGCTACCCTTTCAATTGCTTTCTGTCATGGACCTTAAGGCTCAGAAAGTTTGCTGCTGCCTCTGGCTGGTAACGTACAGCATAAGTCAGCAAACAGGTAATAATGCAGTAAGCTTTAATATTAGTAACTATAATGTACATGGTGACACTTGATGTTAGACAGAAGGCCTACATATGATAATTTCATCACCTTTTGGAGGCAGTATTTGGAGTCATTCCAGAAAAACTGAGACAATGTGTCAATGTAGGATGACAACAGAGTATTTTGAATAGTCAATGAATGTCAGTGTTGTGTCAGTACAGTTCAGTTAACATGCTGCCTCTCTTGTCAAGTGACTTCTGTAGCTGTGTTTTGGTTTTGTTATTAACATTCAACAGCAGGACTGGCCAACTTCAGCCCATAGCAGGGCCACATAATTCATTAACAGCTCATCTGAGGGCCACACCTGTCTATACATATACTGGAGTGGGGTTGACTGAATTCACCACATCGCCGTTATTTACAACAGTAAGTTACGCTACAAGTGCAGCTACATGACAAGGTACAAGTAGGCTGCACCGAACTTGACAGGACGTACTGCGTGCTGTCTTGGAGTGATGAATTACAGTTTGTTAACATTTTCTGTGCTAATACACTTGTCATATTGTGTCCCGTAGACCTGTTATTTTATATTTCTGAAACTGTTCAGGTGACTGAGGGCTGAATGTTGGTCTGCCCCGGTCTAAATTATTCTTAGTGATGTGTACAACTGCAGTGACAGTGCGTACATGATGTGCGGCCTGTTCCAAACAATCAGTTTGGCCCACCATACCCCTGACCTACAGTACTGTGTTTAAGCTGTTCATACTGACCTTACTAAGGAACTGACAAACTTCACTGGACGTCGTACTAAAATCCACACAGACTTCTCCATGTGTGCTGTGGCCGCTGGAACTTAGAGCCTGGAAAGTGTGCATTTGCCATGTAAAGTGTGAAAATGTGAAATTTAAAGTTCAACAAGTACCAGAGACAGGGGCGGATTAACCGTGAAGCTGACGAAGCTTAAGGCACAGGGCTGTTCACTTGCATGGGCTGCTTTCAAGGCCCTTGGTGGGGCTCCAGCAGTGCCCTGAAATCCTGCAGCTCACATATGAAACAAACTTGATAGAGGTTTCCCCAAATTGGACAGTC
>JGI20166J26741_11593807_pt1 | contig 11740 bp, 7 predicted proteins | sample TergutCu122P5_FD_26741 | JGI IMG/M metagenome (IMG submission 26741) | reverse complement strand
TTTACTAGGAGCTCCATATATATACGAAATTAGTAGCCTAAGGGTTAATATTATTAAATGGCAAGTGAAATTTAATCCGGTAGCCTAAGGGTTAAAGGGTGGGAATTGAACATTTCGATCCTTGAAAGTGAGGACACTACGTTTTCCTCGAAACGTCGAGATCTGATTATCCACTGACTCAGCTCCATCCCAGAAGAATTGAATCCTCAGCCATACAGCTGCGAAAATTTGAAACTAGCAGAGATCTTTCTCTCTTTTCAAATAGATAGGCCGAATTTACAGCAAGATAGATATTCACAGTAGGCCAACATTGCCTGTTGCGATCGAATATTATGGCAGCAGTTCATTTTACATAAGCTTTTAAGTGCGACATCCCGTTGTGCTCATCCACAAACATATAGATGTAACAGACTTTTCCGTGGGCACAACAATAACCTTTATTAACATTAACTGTCGCTAAGTGTTTCGACTATTCTCATCCTCAGGCAAGTACCTTGAATGTATGTAAAATGTACATAACATATAATGCCGATTCACATCATATTCGGGATCCCAAGTTTCATTTAAAAAATTGCGTAAGAATTGGAATGAGTAGTTGATATAGTAACCTTTCAGGGACAACCTTTAAAATGAATATTAAAATATTTTGTAGAAAGAAATTTTTCCGTGTGTTGGCGTACTAAACGCATGCAGCAATTTGACTGTGTATCCTCCCTATGGAGTACAACAGACAAAAACCTAGTTTCATAATGTACTATGTCGTTTACTGATATGGTAGAATTAAAACAGCTCATTATACAAAAAATAAAATTGGGTTAACACGTGAAAAATACACGTCTACAAAATGGTTTTAATGTGTATTTTGAAGTTTATTTTCAAAAGTTATTTTAATTATTCACTCCAGTTCTAATAGTATGTGTATGTGAAACTTAGGATCCTCAAGTATTGTGTTTATCTGCATTGTAAAATAAGCTCTTTTACATACATTGAAGGGACTTGCCTATGGATAAGTATGTGTATTCGAAATGTGTTGAGGGACGTAGTGGTGATGGGGATTACATTCTTTGCGGCAGCAGTTTGCGCTGTATTACGAAAACTTGCCTACTCAGACTTCATCTGTATTGTTTATTGCTGTCTGTTTCCCGTAGTTCCTCCTTCAGAAGCTGGTTAGTCCTTACCTAGTCCAGAAACTTAAATGGACTCCAAAGTTTCTGTTGTCATATTTATTTCCCATCTAACAAAGGGGTTTCCAAATGGCCTCCTTCCTTTAGTTTTGAAGTTTACAAATTTGTAAGTTTTTTTTTTCTCTTCAATGGCTTCTGCTGCGTGGTGTATTTTGTATCTCACAAAGTGCAGAAACGCGGTAAGTGATCTGCCTCAATTATGCTCCATTTTTGACAGGAATATTGCTTCTCAGGTGAACTTCAATAGATATAGTGCAGAACAAAGTGACAGTGACATAATCCTCGCTGTTGAGGTATTGTTTTCATTTGGCTGTTCACCCCGAAACATTTTAGGTGCATTACAAGTACTTTTAAGCTTGTTTCATCCTGTACAGAATTTTTGAGATCGGGGGTTTTTTTTTAATGCAGGTTTCTGTTTCGAAGGTTTATCTGCCGTACAGACCTGTCTTCAAATTCCCAATGTTCTGTGCGTGGGAAAGTTTAATTCGGTACGTGTAGCTTCTACATCGGGTCCTAAATCTTGTCTCCATAGCTGAAATCCCCCTCGGAAATCAGCTCTGAATAGTGGTTGACATCACCATTTTATATGCTTGGAAGGTGCGCCCTGGCCATGTAGCGTGAATTGCATACACATATTTTTGATGATTTCCTGAGTGCTAAAAATATTTTAGTGCTTCAAAGAAGTGTTTATAATTCATTCAATTCCACGCTTTGTTTGAAGCGTTATTTTCTTTTGCATGTGAATATTTAGCAAGTCCAGCAGGCTCGTTTCCTGTGAACATATGTTCCTCTTCACATATGTTTACGTAACTTTCTTTTCTGAATTTCTCTCATTTCTCACTAATCATAAATTCACACATTCATTACATGTTTCCCCAAAGAAAATATAATGCCATTAAGGACGCATACTTACTGGTTTCCAAAAATATGTTTTGTGCAATCATGTGGACTCTTCGCCATCCGTCATACTGATTTACATGGAAATACTTCTCATCTGTATTTTTACATTTTATGGTTCATATGGACTAATAACGGACTGTGGGTTCCATAAAAGAGGGGCTTTTTGTGATCGCATGGACAACTACTGGAGACTCAAGAATAAGCCTGGAGTTTAGTATGAATTAGGATATGTAGCTTTTATAATCACTAATGCCAATATTCCACATATTTGTATCTCCATGAATGTTCTTTGTGTTAATTATTCTTAATTCAGAGTTTATTTAAACGTTGCATCTAGCAATGGGAAGTATGTAGTGTCGATTAATTAGTAATGAAACTCAGAAGACGTGGCATAATTTAATGCGCTGTTCCAGTCTGCAGAGACTGAGGAGCACCATGAAAACGTTCAGAGAGCCGTTCGCCGGGTGTGCACCCAGGGCCTTCTGATTACGAAGCAGGAATGCTAACCACAAGAACATGACATTCGTATGGGGGGGGGGCAATAATTTGTCAGCTGTATATTTACATCAAAACAGATATTGGATTGACTTACGTCGACATATAAAAATCCACTCCTTACCTTCGATGGCAGCAGTTTAATTAGCAACTCAGAAGTTCACATGAAAGCCGTGTTGATATCATTTCAATAACTCCACTGAGCAGAGGCTTCTTCCAAAGCTAATAACACTTTATCAACTAGTCAAAGGATTACCCACCATTTATGGGACCCAAAAAATTACTGCCTTTTTCGCAACAGTGTGCCACTTGGCCCTATCCTGAGCCACCGTAATCCAGTCCACACCATCCCACCATATTTCTTTAAGATCACTTTTAATATTATCTTCCGTTAGAAGTGTAGGGAACTCTTTCTTCAGGTTTTGCCACAAAAATACTCTAAGCATTCTTATTTTCTCCAATGCCTGCCACATTCACTGCCCATTGCATCCGTTTGCACTTCATTACCCACATATTATTCGGCGAATACGAGTCAAACTCGTCATAATGCAATTTTCCCAGCCCCCTGTCCTCTTATATTCTACCCTTAGTGTTGCTCAGTCACTACACTCAGACATTTCACACACGGTAGGAATCCTCTAGACAAATAATTGGCCCGTCGCAGAGACCCACCTGACAACGCATGCAACACTCACAATAGACATTCATGCCCCCAACAGGATTCGAACCCACAATCCCAGTAAGCGATCGCTCGCAGACCCACGCCATTTCGTCATTGTTACGTGCAAACATATCCGTGTTCGTGTTATTTTGTTTCGAAACAGTCGGAATTTGTTTTTGCCTTCGAAGTACAAGATTATGTTCCGTACCAGCACAAACCAACCGACAAAATTACGATTACGAACATCCCGCTGAATATCGTTTTGGGTAGATTTGTTTAATTCGTTGTGGGCCAGGAAAGCTACGGGCTGGACGGTCCGGAGATGGAATCCCAGTGAGGGCGAGATTTTCCGCACCCGTCCATTCCGGCCCTGGGAACCACACAGCTTCCTATAAAATGGGTACCGGTTCTTTCGCGGGAATAAAGCGGCCGGGGCGTGGCCTTGACCACCCGCCCCCCACCTAGCGCTGAAGTTAAAGAAAAGGTATGACTATAGCTCTACTCCCCCTCTGGGGCTTCGAGACCTGTTCTAGGGTGAACTATACATTTTTACGTTTACCTTTGTTTAATTCGTTACATGAGCTATTTAATAGAAACACACTTTGTATCGAATAAAGTAAATTTGTTTTGCTATGGGCTGATCCCGGTGACGTGCAAGTTAAGGCATAGGTCTGAAGCCGCTTGATTCCTGGGATAGCAGGTTCGAATGCCGCTGAAGACATGGATGTTCGTCTATTGTATTCTTCTGTGTTGTGTGCGTAGCGGCCTCTGCGACGAGCTGATCACTCGTTCAGAGAGACGTGCTGAATGCGTGTGTTTAAGTGTGTGTGATCTAGAAACCTCAAAAATGCGGCTGACTGTGTCCGATTGAGGATGTTGCGCCTTAAAGAAAAGAAGTGTTGTGTGAAGCTGAGATCTACAAGTGGCTTTGGTATCCTTTATATTGCACTATATTTGTTTCTATTAAAGCGGCCCATTTCAAATTAACTGTTGTGTTCTGTACCTTGCTATTATTTAAGGCTACTTCCATGTATAGCCAGTTCTTTTATGTGTTGCAGGACTTTGGCGGAAAAGTTGAAAAAACTCCTCTCGGCAATCCGTGCCCCCTAACGCATAATTTTGCTTCGCTGCACTATACAGAAAATTCGTCGTGTTAACTAATGTCGCCATAACGCTACACATTTCTTTTAAATTAGTTGGAAATTTATTTTCGTTTAACTAAATTGAGCTGAACTAAAAATCCTTAAAAAAATAAAGCATTTCTTTCGTTACACGAACAAATTCGATAGACTGAAGTAGGTCGTCACTCAACGAACCTGAATAGTTCGCATTCTGTCTTATTTGAAACCTCGTACTTATCTTAACGTTTCATTTCCTTCCTGTGGCCATCTCTTCATACTGAAGAACCATGACAAAGAAGCGAAACAAGAACTTAAAGTCTGTTTACGCTCCCGATCATGCATTTTGTCCGTGTCTATAAATAATGACTGGAGAGTTTTGAAATGTTGAAAGGAAATACGTGTTTAAACCCCCCAAACTTTGTATATAGATACTTGAATTATACGGCGACTGTTTTACGATGGTAAGAACTTTATGCTCTAGGAGATCACCAAGTGCATATACCGCTACCAGCTGCGAAGATATTGCTACACAAAGTTTCTAACATGGAAGGCAATTCAAAGGAGTGCCTCCTTCTGAAACAGTACTACTTTCCATGCTGAGGTTTCTTTGCTGCAAATATTATTTCTGTTGTATATTTTTGTAGTAACTGAAAAATTGTTTGCGGTAACTAAAAAATACTTTGTCCTAATTTACAATAAAATGACAAGAATTCCATACATGAAATATAATGGTCCTTAAGCTAATTAAGAATTTACCAGCCTTTTTTATGACCCGAAGTTTCATTATCCCGTTCACAACAACCAACAACTTGTACCTAGCCTGAACCACATAAACCCATTCCACATCCCATTTATTGGTGTTAACATTCACAAGCACATACAATGAAAATTTAAGTTCATTGTAGAAATCCCAAGAATCTCGACCTCTATGAATGTGCCGGTCTGGCTGTTCCGTGTTTCAACTACAGACATCAATATTCTTCTTCCGCGACAATGACAAAGCAGACAAATTACTTTCCGATGATACTGCAATTGTACCTTAATTCTTTAACTTCGTCCTGCCACGGTAGATATTCAGGGGGCATTATTTCCACACGTTATAGCTACTCATTTCATACTATTTGAAAGTTTTCTAGCATATTTTCCGCTTAAAATATTTTCGCGAATGTTCTCTTCTTATTTCATCTCTCAATATCTATCTTAATGCAGACGTCAGGGACGCTACCTATTACTTTCTGGTCCTTATTAAAGGTACAGTTTTCCCTGTGCGCGCCATGGAGGCATATAGGAGGAATAAAGTTATAGCTCCACTCATTCTTCATCTCGGCATGAGATGAAGGTTTGTGGTTAACTTCACGCCCAGGCCGCTGTACCCCCGGGAAAGATCGATACAATACACATTAATTTACCGGTGTTCGTTGAATTTTTTATGAACCTTACGTCACTGTCTCGTGGTGCTTTCTAACATTCTATGATCAGTTGTACATTGCATGGTTGTAGAAGGGCAGTGACTAAACGTGGTCCGGTAGAAGGTGCGGAGGAAGACAGTGGCACCTAAGAGGAAGGAAGTGACAAAAGGCTGAAGGAAAAGTTGAACAATGAGGAGTTTTATTATGTTTACTCCTCACCAGGATTGTGAAGGGCAGTGCATATAGCACGGATTTGAGAAAAAAAAAGATAGGTGTATAGTGTAGGGGGAGACCTGAAAGAACGATGCTGCTCTTAAAGCCTCGACCAATATGGGACGATAGTGCTGAAATGGATTCTATGGAAATTAGATAGGTGTGGCTGGATTTATCTGCTTCAGGGTAGGGACATGTTTCAGGATCATGTGAAAAGGGTAATGAACTTTCAGGTTGTGTAAAATTCGGAGTTTTCCTTGACTAGCTCAGCACTTAATAAGTGCTCGGAAAGTACTTTTCTCTATGGAGTTATTTCAATTGTTAAATCTATTTTTCGTACTTAATTATCTCAAATATTCATGTAGGAATTGACTGGAGTCATTCTCCTTATACATGCTTACGAACAGATGTCAGTTTAACAAAAAGTGACATATTTAAACGCCGAAAACACAAATGACATCAACCAATAAATAAGAACATGGGCTGCAATAAGTCGGCCTAAATTTCGAATTGCTACAGGTACATAATCATCCATTGTATTGAGCAGATGTGACCCCACTGTACAATAAACGAAGAGGGAAAGCCTGCGTTAATTTAAAGTAATAAAACAACTTTAAAATGTTGTAAACCTTTATACCACTTTTAAACTGCCACTTGGTTAAGATTTTTATTTTTTGCCCTCTTCTTAACTTTACATCGTTGTGTGTTTATTCATGTTTTACCATAATGGCTCTTATTCTGTAATAAAAATAGTCAGTTGGACAGAAGTCGTAAAGACTGAAGAATTGGAAGGCTAAGCAGTTTTCTATCCACAGAAAGTTTATTTTCTTCCTCAAAGCAGACAACAGTGCCACTGGTGAAGAGTACTAGAAATCACCGCTTCCTCTCTCAAGTTTCGACGGCTGCAAGCAGCTGTCCGATGTAACGGAGTACAGCACAAGAAGAGTCGAGTTTTAGCGGCCCAAGTCGTTCCAAGTCATTCACAAAAGTATTCTGGCGAAAACTTTTTTGTGTTCTTCCCGATACCCAAGACAAACACTGTGCATTTGGAACGAAGAGGGCTTAGGCACGGGACGCAGAACATAAAAATGAACACCAGTTGGACGAGTCCGAGACAAGCTTCGGGCCACCCATACTTTTAGTTTAATTTTCTGTAAACGTCTGCCTCGACACCGAAACCAAGCGCAAAAATAACTTTCCTTCTTATGTTTACTTCCGATTAGAAGAAGAGACCCTGGGAGACCTGGCGACTTGAAGGAAAATATTTTGTATTCCAGATCCCTTTATCCGTCCACTGTCTAAAACTTTGAATGTTTACTAATTCTTTTATATAACATACTCACTTGTGTTTATATTCTGTCTCCATATAAATTCACACGAGCCTAGCTCAGATACTCTATAATTATCGCCATAAAACGAGTTACTTAATATGGGCATTGTGTGGTCGCCGCATTAGTCTTTTACATTGAACATAAAAAAATGATACCTTCGAAGTAATATATTTTTCAAACACCTTTTACTACACAGGCTGCAGTTTCGTAAATCACATGAAGCCACTGTAGCTCGCGCCTCATAATTATGTACACCGCCATGTTTGTGTTATTGGTGGTCGGACATTAAAAGTGGAAAAAATACAGCAAGGACAAAAAAAAGGAATAACTAGAGGAGAAGCATGTCACGAAATCTGAATATTACATCCTGCGTAATAACGCCGTGCGTATAGAAGTTTACCCACTTCTGCATTGAAACTGCTGTGACCTTTTCGTCTATCCTGAAGAAGCAGGGTCCTCCAAAACTTTGGTAGGTATTTATTAAGCTACACGGCGTCAATCCCAGAAGACAGAAGGCACACAGGTAGTTGTCATCTACGTCAGAACCTCACGTTTCACAATAAATTCGTAGGCGGCATCACATACAAAAATATTCCGTCTCGGACGAAATAATATTGTAGGTTTATCAGTGTGTGAGTATGTATACCTACCTTGCAGAATGTCCCGTGCCAGCGAGCTCTGTTGTAGGCTTCTAAGATGCTTCTGGTACAACCTCTTCTGTGCCAACAACGCCTCTGCCGATTGAACACGTGATCTCAAGTCGTGGCCCTCCTCACTCGATTGTTGTCTGCAATAACAGAAATTACAGGTAGCCAACGGCTTCTATCCTGTTATATTAAGTAGGTATTGCCCTTCCGAATCTTCTGACCTAATTTAGATTAAATGTGGTAAAGAACGTCTACATTAAACAATCTCGCAAATTTAATATTAATTTGAAGCGCTCGTACCTATCGATGTTCCTAAACCGTACCATTTGGCACAGACAAATTCACAAGCCTACATAAACAGAGATGTCAGCGACGATCATATCACTAAGACGAATTTTGTCTGAACATACCGGAAGCAATTCCGAACACCGGCTATCCTGACTGAGGATTTTCTTGGTTTTTCTCAGTCCCTCTGGCAATACCGGAGTAGTACCTCATATTACGCCACGACCGCTTCCTTGTGCATCCTTTCCAACTCATTATTAACTAATCATCCTGTCAATCGTTGCTATATATTCTGTGTTACTGGGTACAAATTACCGGGGTCCGGAGTTCCGGAAGGGGATCCGGGACGCGACTATTTTGCATATGTTTTTTGTCTTTCTCGACACCATTATTTTTCGTCGATTGTACAAATTAACTCCTACAGACTTAGCTCAAGTCACTCTGCAACTGACAGTCAGTCTTCCCGATTTAGAGTAAGTATCTTTAGCCGGTCCGCTCTTGCGGGAGAACCAAAATGTTTTTTCACCGGGCCTCGAACCCGCTTTCGGCGGTCCTGCCTCTCTAAAAACATCGTAAATAAATACGTTTATTTAAACCATGTTTCTCTACAAGGTCACTCTTTTTTGGTATGTGACATCGTGTAGTTTAACAAATAGGTACCTACGTTTCGGAGAAACATTTTGCCTCCTTCTTCACGGTAGAAGAAATGTCGCGGTGAATAGTCTCCTCGTATCCACAAAAGATCACCGTATATTTCAGGTCTGGTGGTGCAGTTGTTTGAGGCAATGCACTACAACCCGAAGGTCGCGGGTTTGATTCCCGGTGGTATCACTGGAATTTTTCATTGACATAATCCTTCCGGCCGCACTACAGCCCTGGGGTCGACTCAACCTCTAATAGAAATTAGTAACAGGAATATTTCCTGGCAGGTAAAGGCGGCCGGTGCGCAGGGCTGACAGCTATACCACTCTCATGTGCCGATTGTCTAGAAATCTGGGAGACTCAACCTCCTGGAACACCATGGGCCTGTAATAGTCCTGTACAGGGATTGCTTTACCATGATAGTAAATATAAAGACTAGCGTCTTATGGAATGCGACGCCATGTAGCTTTCTTGAAGATGGAGGCAACCGTGAGCCTAATAATGACTGACGCAAGGACCTCCAGGCTCATATGCATGATTGTATAGTCCTGTATACAATTATTTAACGTTCTACATTTTAATGAAATTGTATTCTTTGAGTAACCGACATCTTAAAGACGGTTCGGGGATATATCCGAAAAGTTACCCAGAGTTTAGAATTTTGGCAGATTCACAAGACCACATGGGGGCTTGGCCTTCTCGACGGTGATCAGAAAGCTGGACATGAGACACGTTGTAACTGTCTGAAACGGCAGATTCTTTCCTTACCCTCTTCCAAATATATAAAGTGGTGTAAAAGTTACCGTCTGCCAAAATAAATATATACCGGGTGTTCCAGAATAAAATCTCATTGTGACGACACCAACGATTTTTAAGTGACTTGGTCCAGGAGCATAAGTGATTTAAATGTAAATTACAGATGGTGTAAAGTAAAGCTAAAGTGGTCCCTATATTGATTAAGAGCGACACGTCTCTGACATAGAACACTGGTAGTTCCATAGCTCCTCGCTTAAATTCGGCTCATCCGGCCGCTTTGCTCCTCGGGGAAGCAGCCCTCAGGATATACTGAATGCGAGGCTGGGTGGGCCCAATAGACAGTCTGGTTGCATACGAGAGTAGAAAAATCTCTTGTCTTTGCCAGAAATCGAATCCAAATTCTGTAGTCGTCAACTTATAGCCCAGTTCTTTATATAGAATATTATAAATGTTACTTATTACAGTCAGTATGCCTTATTGTGTTAATGATGATGCAGAGAAGTATATGATAACACTGGAAATGCTTTTCTCATCTCAGCAAGAAGTACGAGTAGGCCTACATTCATCGAAAATTGTGCATGACTTTCATATACGTAGTACGGAAGTGAATACTCATGCTTTAGAAATAAGCATACAAGAAACCGTAAGATAGAAGAAAACTCCCACACACAGTGAAGGATGCAGCAACGTAGTGTATTCTGGTAGCTTGCTACCAAAATTTGCGATTAACATACTGCCTCCATCATGCTTCTACCATCAACACGAAGACAGTATGATCCGCCAGAAACTCAGTACACATCTTCAGACTACACGGCGCCACAAGTAGTAAGACATAATCACTTAGGTGAGAAACTGAAATCTCGCTACAAAGTACGATGTTATTTTTAGCCACAGTCATTGTTCTGTGGCGTTTTGAAAATCAGAATTAAATACAGTCGAACTAGGTTATAACATCATTGAAGGAACCGAATAAATCGTGTCGTTATAAAAGACTGTCGCTCCAAGATAGGTGTACAGTGAAAGTGAAGGAAAAATCTTACAAGACAAAGTACAGACCTGCAAGCATATTACTTAATTTTAACTCTATGATTTTTGTAAAATTTAAATTACAATTAAAATTCAAAACACGAAACTAACTCTTCTGTAACTGTAAGTTTTCACACAGGTTTGCGCTGAAATTAAAATGAAAATTAAAATTTAGGAAGAACAAATATTACCATGAGAAGAGGACCGCTCACTGGAACATTGTCACTTCTCTGCTGCTTGAACCACTTAAGCGATGCCTCATCGACGTCATTTCGTTCAGGCATTCGAAATCGCATTATTCTCTATCCGTTCTGATCAAACGCACTAATAATTGCAATTTTGGTTCTGTTTTTTCGAAATCATTTGGATCGTGGAATTTAAAAGACAAAATTACCGACACAGGTCAGTTTCGTTTTTTTACCCCCTCCCCCCCCATTTTCTATTTCTCTTATCGCTTTAACTTTTTTACTTGACGCTCAGAACCTTTTGTTGGTGACTGTAGCTATGTCATCCCTCTAGCAGTCTCCTGTTTATTGCAAGAGTAGAGGGAAACTTTACGCACAAAATAAGTTGCCTTTATTATTGTCATTTTCAGGAGTGAAATTCGTATGGCTACCTGAAAGACTTCGGCTTCCCTTCTCTTGGACAAGAAGATGGTTGAATTCTCAGAATAGTCTACGTCTTGGGAAAGTATATTGGAACCGATGATTGGTATTGTCGTTGTATCCGAGGTACATAATCTTGTGTATGTCGTACTAAGCAAGGAAGAAAAACATGTGCATTAAGGGAAATAAGTTGGTACCACTGAATATATAAAGTTATAGTCGAGTTGTCGCAGTAACCAAGGTCGTTATAACCGAGATCAACTGTAATAGAAGATATTCGATTTGGCGGATAAATACGAGTTATTATTATTATTATTATTATTATCTTTATCATCATAATTATCATCACCAAGCCATGAAGGCATGCAAGGACAACAGAGGTATAGGTCTACTCATTCTTAACCTCGGCACCAGAAGAACGACAATGGTCAACTTCACACTCCGGCAGCTTTACCCCCCCCCCCC
>JGI20166J26741_11593474_pt1 | contig 11741 bp, 8 predicted proteins | sample TergutCu122P5_FD_26741 | JGI IMG/M metagenome (IMG submission 26741) | reverse complement strand
TTTTCCACCACCTGCTTTAATAAATTCTGCTTGAATTTGACCAATACCTTGTGATTTGTGTCTTTTCAGCTCTCTAATTGCCATCTCAGCATCAAAGGCACTCGGCTCATGACCTTCTCTAATATTTATTACAAAACGTACATACAAATTATTTTTCAAACAGTCTTCCAATACATTATTTTTGATTTAAGGAAAAACACATAACCTATCATATAAAACTGAAAATTAAGATTAATACCAAGCGACATTGAACACGTTCATTATTTTCTGTGTACTCTACCTGACCATCTAATCCACAGGTTCATGGAGCAACTGGAAGATGCACTGAATATCTCTCTGTGTGGCCAATTTCTGATTTCGCTGGCCACAATGTGCTTCGCTGCTTTTTCTTTAGTTACGGTACAGTATAAGAACGGTTGTGTGTTGTAACATTACTGCTGAAATGTGACGCTTTCATATTATGGAGTCAGTTCCTACGCGCAGAATACGTAAAAGACCTCTTGTCACGTTTTACATAAAGATAAGTTACAACAATATTTCACACAGTACAGCAGTGCTTGTTTATCAATTACGCCGGACAATATGAGTCTCAGAATATTATCTGTTGCCGTTTTCTTAAACATTTCTTACTGACACTTCCATAAAACCGCAAAGAGTAAAAACATTTAAATTATTAACAATTTCTTATTTCGTTTCACAATTAAATTGAACGAAAAATTGCTATTTTGTGACATTTTTATCCACTAATACAATTATACATCATATTCTTCAAGTTAAATGTCTCTTCAATTTTCTACTTACACAAATATGTCATAACACTAGTCTTAGTAAAAATTATAATTTTCGAATCTCGACTTGATAAAAATGTCGATTAGTTCAGTTCAGCTTGATAACTACCCTTCACCGCTTCAGTTTAAACTTAATGACAAAAGAGTGCCCAACACTGAGAAAAGTGTAAAAGCAAATTTAATTGTTTTGCTTCCAGTCCACATCTATCAATCAAAGCAAGCTTATTTATCGTTCAACTGTCTTCTGGATAAAATATCATATTATGAAGCTTCTTGCCTGTGCTGAGACACCAAACTACTGCTGTTTGACACTCTGAGTTAATCCAGATTTACTGCACATTAAGAAACTTTGCGTCCAATTGAACAACAGTCTACACTTGCTACTTACGTACTGAAAGTTCCGGTATGTACAAAATTTTAACTGCAATAACATTTAATGAAAGATTGTGTATGAATTCCTAACAATTTTCCGTTATTAAAAAAATAACACAGATTTGAATTATGCAAGAAAATACGCAAATTAAAGAAAGCTGAATTGTTGAAGTTGAATAATAAAGAAAAGAATTTACGTAAAATGTATTTTTATATCGGGTACTTAAGCAAGAAATTTATTCATTCATAAACATATTCTTTAATTTTAATCATTACATTTATAGAACGCAAAACAGTTGAACATGATTGGCCCAATTCCCCTAATGCCAGCACTAAAATTTTAAATTTGTGATGTTGAAGATTAACGGTAGACACAAACAACGCAACATACCTGTACACGTAAGTATAGGGGAAAAAATGCCGTGTAAGAAGTGTAGATCCCATGTACAGAGATGTAAGGTAATACGCTTTAATTTCTTACTATTATTAATGGTGGAACAAATTTATAAATAGAATAAATTGACGATTATATCCTTTTCTTACAGGGAAACACGAATAGTGTCAGTAGATTGCTGTAGAGTGTTCATAAGTGTAGTGCAAAACCTTCGTTCGCTTGGGTGAAAAGGGATAGAGCTTGAAGCAAATAACTTTCCTGAGATCATAATTGTTTTGGAAAGAGTTCAGAAAAACTAAGAGATCAAACAGCACTGTTATTGGTGACAGAAAGAAAATATTCTTCTAATACACGCAATTTTAGAATTTTTTACATATTTCTTGCTTACACACTTTTACAATTTATTTTTTTTGTGTGCAAAGTTTTTTGATATGTGTACTTTAATATATTACCATCTTCATCATCTTCATCATCATCATAATCATCTTTAACATAATAAGTGATATAATAGCCGTAAGTTTGCCTTGGCCCCCTATAGGATAGAACAACACATAATTTTAACAGGTAACTGCCCCAAAAGATTTACTTCTGACTTTTAAAAGGAGGAAATATCGGACTGGATACTAAATTTTCTTTTTAGATAATAAGCATATAAATAAACGTAAGCAAAAATTTAAAGTGAATTATTACTCTGCATCATGTATTGAATATACACATTAAAATAAATTGGAACTAACTATAGAAAGCAGGCATAATTACACTTGACCAATAGTGTTTTTCGGGTTCTAAAACGCACATCCACATACTGACACTTTACTCCTATTTGGCTGAAAAGTATTGAATAAAATAGACAAGGGTATGATGGGTAGGAAAACACAGTATTAGCTAATACGGGGAAAAAAATAAGGAGCGCAAATTTCTCTGTCTTGTGATGTAAACGAGAAATTGCTTGTGAAAATTCTGTGGCGTTATTAAAAGGCCAGATTTTAATAAAAGTTACTGCACCTAAATTTTTAACAGTTATATTAAACAACTTTTTATTCATGGAGTTATTTTAAAGCGCCGTAAACAGATTGTTGTATGGGGAACTGTGTAACTGTCAGACTGTGTAGTTGTCACACTTTATATTTGTCAAACTGTATAGCAGTCACACTGTGTAGTTGTCACACTGTGTACCTGTCACACTGTGTAGCTGTCACATTGTGTAGCTGTCATACTGTGTAGCTGTCACTGTGTTCAACAGTCACACTGTGTAGCTGTCACATTGTGTAGTTGTCACACTGTTCAGCAGTTACACTATATAGCTGTCATATTGTGTAGCTGTCAAACTGTTCAGCAGTCAAACTGTGTAGCTGTCACATTGTGTAGCTGTCACAGTGTGTAGCTATCACACAGTTCAACAGTCACACTGTGTAGATGTCACATGGTGTAGCTGTCACAGTGTGTAGCTGTCACACTGTTCAGCAGCCACACTGTGTAGCTGTCACATTGTGTAGCGGTCACACTGCTCAGCAGTCACACTGTGTAGCTGTCACATTGTGTAGCTGTCACAGTGTGTACTTGTCATACAGTTCAGCAGTCACACTGTCTAGTTGTCACATTGTGTAGCTGTCACAGTGTGTAGCTGTCACAAAGTTCAGCAGTCACAATGTAGCTGTCACATTGTGTAGCTGTCACAGTGTGTAGCTGTTACACAGTTCAGCAGGCACAATGTGTAGCTGTCACATTGTTTAGCTGTCACAGTGTGTAGCTGTCACACTCTGTTCAGCAGTCAAACTGTGTAGCTGTCACAGTGTGTAGCTGTCAATCTTTTCAGCAGTCACAATGTGTAAATGTCACAGGGTGTAGCTGTCACACAGTTCAGCAGTCACAATGTGTAGCTGCCACATTGTGTAGTTGTCACAGTGTGTAGCTGTCACACAGTAAAGCAGTCACAATGTGTAGCTGTCACATTGTGTAGCTGTCACAGTGTGTAGCTGTCACAGTGTGTAGCTCTCACACTGTTCAGCAGTCAAACTGTGTAGATGTCAATGTGTGTAGCTGTCTCACTGTGTAGCTGTCACAATGTGTAGCTGTCACATTGTGTATCTGTCACAGTTTGTAGCTGTCACACAATTCAGCAGTCATAATGTGTAGCTGTCACAAAGTGTAGTTGTCACAGTGTGTAGCTGTCACACTGTTCAGCAGTCAAACTGTGTAGCTGGCACAGTGTGTAGCTGTCACACTTTTCAGCAGACACACTGTGTAGCTGTCACAATGTGTAGCTGTCACATTGTGTAGCTGTCACAGTGTGTAGTGTCACACTGTTCAGCAGTCAAACTGTGTAGCTGTCACAGTGTGTAGCTGTCACAAGTGTCAGCAGTCACACTGTGTAGCTGTCACAATGTGTAGCTGTCACATTGTGTAGCTGTCACAGTGTGTAGCTGTCACACAGTTCAGCAGTCACAATGTGTAGCTGTCACTTTGTGTAGCTGTCACAGTGTGTAGCTCTCACACAGTTCAGCAGTCACAATGTGTAGCTGTCACAGTGTGTAGCTGTCACACTTTTCAGCAGTCACACTGTATAGGTGTCACACCCCATAGAAGTCACAATGTGTAGCTGTCGTACTGTACACCTGTCAAACAGTGTAGCTTTCATATTGTGTAGCTCTAACACTGTGTAGCTGTCACACTATTCAGCAGTCACACTGTGTAGCTGTCGCACTGTATACTTGTCAAAAAGTGTAGTTGTCATATTGTGTAGCTCTCACATTTTGTAGCTGTTATAAGGTGTATATTTGTCACACTGTGTAGCTGTCAAAATGTGTAGCTGTCACACTGTGTAGCTGTCACACTGTATAGCTGTCACATTGTGCATCTGTCACACTGTATAGCTGTCACACTGTGTGGCTGTCATGTTGTGTATCTGTCACATTTTATAGTTGTCACACTGTGTAGTTGCCACAATATATTGTTCTCACATTGTGAATCTGTCACACTGTATAGCTGTCACATTGTGTAGCTGTCACACTGTGTAGCTGTCACTCTGTGTAACTGTCACACTGTATAGATCTCACACTGTGTAGCTGTCACACTGTATAGCTGTAACATTGTGTATCTGTCACACTGTATAGCTGTCAAACTGTTTAGCTGTCACACTGTATAGCTGTCAAACTGTGTAGCTGTCACACTGTATAGCTGTCAAACTGTGTAGCTCTCACACTGTATAGCTGTCACATTATGTATCTGTCACACTGTATAGCTGTCACCCTGTGTAGCTCTCACACTGTATAGCTGTCACATTATGTATCTGTCACACTGAATGGCTGTCATACTTTGTATCTCTCACACTGTATAGCTGTCACATTGTGAATCTGTCACACTCTATAGCTGTCACATTGTTTCACTGTCACACTATGTAGCTTTCACATTGTGTATCTGTCACAATGTATAGCTGTCACACTGTGTAGCGGTCACAATGTACAGCTGTCACATTGTGAATATGTCACACTCTATAGCTGTCATAATGTGTAGCTGTCACACACTATGGCTGTCACATTGTGTAGCTGTCACACTGTATAGTTCTAAAATTTGTGTATCTTTCACACTGTATAGCTGTAACACTGTGTAGCTGTCAAACTCTATAGCTGTCACACTGTGTAGCTGTAACACTTTATAGCTGTCACATTGTGCACTTGTCACACTGTATAGTTCTCACACTGTGTAGATGTCACATTGTGTATCAGTCACACTGTATAGCTGTCACATTGTGTAGCTCTCACACTGTATAGCTGTCACATTCTGTATCTGTCACACTGTATAGTTTTCACACTGTGTAGATCTCACATTGTATAGCTGTCACTCTGTGTAGATGTCACACTGTATAGCTGTCGCATTGTGTATCTGTCACACTGTACAGCTGTAACGCTGTGTAGCTATCACACTGGGTAGCTGTCACAATGTGTAGCTATCACACTGTATACCTGTCACACTGTGTATCTGTCACACTGTATAGTTGTCACACTGTATAGCTGTCACATTGTGTATCTGTCACACTGTATATCTGACACACTGTGTAGCTGTCACACTGTGTAGCTGTCACATAGTGTATCTGTCACATTTTGTAGCTGTCACTCTTTATAGCTGTCACACTGTGTAGCTGTCACACTGTATAGCTGTCACATTGTGTGTCAGTCACACTGTATAGCTGTCACACTGTGTAGCTCTCAAACTGTATAGCTGTCACACTGTGTAGCTGTCGCACTCTATAGCTGTCACACTCTGTAGCTGTCACAATCTATAGCTGTCACAATCTATAGCTGTTACATTGTGTATCTTTCACACTGTATAGCTGTCACACTGTGTAGCTGTCACACTGTGTAGCTGTCACACTGTATATTTGTCACACTGTAAATCTGTCACACTGTATAGCTGTCATACTGTATAATTTTTCACATTGTGAATCTGTCACTCTGTGTAGCTGTCACATTTTTTAGCTGTTACACTTTATATCTGTCACACTGTGTAGCTGTCACACTATATAGCTGTCACATTGTGATTCTGTCACAATGTATAGCTGTCACATTGTGTAGCTCTCACACTGTATAGCTGTCACACTGTGTAGCTGTCACACTGTATAGTGTCACATTGCGTATCTGTCACACTGTATAGCTGTCACACTGTGTAGCTGTCACACTGTATTTCTGTCACGCTGTGTAGCTGTCACACTGTTTAGCTGTCACATTGTGTATCTGTTACACTGTATAGCTGTCACACTGCATAGCTGTCACATTGTGTATCTGTCACACTGTGTAGCTGTCACACTCTGTAGCTGTCGCACTGTATAGCTCTCAGTCTGTATAGCTGTCACACTGTGTAGCTATCACACTGTATATCTGGCACACTGTACAGCTGTCACACTGTACAGATGTCGTACTTTATAGCTTTCACATTGTGTATCTGTCACACTTTATGGCTGTCACACTGTATAGCTGTCACACTGTGTATCTCTCACACTGTATAGCTGTCACATTGTGTATCAGTCACACTGTATAGCTGTCGCACTGTGTAGCTGTCACATTGTATAGCTCTCACATTGTGTAGCTCTCACACTGTATAGCTGTCACTCTGTGTAGCTGTCACACTGTTTAGCTGCCACATTGTGTATCTGTCACACTGTATAGTTGTCACACTGTATAGCTGTCACACTGTTTAGCTGTCACACTGTTTAGCTCTCACACTGTATAGTTGTCACATTGTGAATCTGTCACACTGTATAGCTGTCACATTGTTTAGCTCTCACACTTTATAGCTGTCACACTGTGTAGCTGTCACACTTTATAGCTGTCACATTGTGAATTTGTCACACTGTTTATCTGTCACATTGTGTATCTCTCACACTATATAGCTGTCACAATGTGTAGCTGTCACACTGTGTAGCTGTCACACTGTATAGCTTTCACACTGTTTAGCTGTAACAGTTTATAGCTGTCACATTGTGTATCTGTCACACTGTGTAGCTGTCACACTGTGTAGCTTTCACACTGTATAGCTGTCACAAAGTGTAGCTGTCACATTGTGTATCTCTCACACTGTATAGCTGTCACACTGTGTAGCTTTCACAATTTGTAGCTCTCACACTGTATACCTGTCACATTGTGTATCTGTCACACTCTATACCTATCACACTGTGTAGCGTTCACCCTTTGTAGCTGTCACACTGTATACCTGTCACACTGTGTAGCTCTCACTCTGTATAGCTCTCACATTGTGTATCTGTCACACTGTATAGCCGTCACACTGTGTAGGTGTCACGCTGTGTAGCTGTCACATTGTGTATCTGTCACACTGTATAGCTTTCTCATTCTGTAGCTATCGCACTGTATATCTGTCACACTGTATAGCTGTCACACTGTGTAGCTGTCACACTGTGAAACTCGCACACTGTATAGCTGTCACACTTTAAAGCTGTCACATTGTGTGTCTGTCACACTGTATACCTGTCACACTTTATAGCTGTCACACTGTATAGCTGTCACACTGTGTAGCTGTCACACTTTATAGCTGTCACATTGTGTATCTGTCACACTGTATAGCTGTCACATTGTGTATCTCTCACACTGTATATCTGTCAAACTGTTTAGCTGTCACACTGTAAAGCTGTCACATTGTGTATCTGTCAAACTGTATAGCTATCACATTGTTTATCTCTCACACTGTATAGCTGTCACATTGTGTTTCTGTCACACGTATAGCTGTCACATTTTGTATCTGTCACACTGTATAGCTGTCACACTTTTTAGCAGTCACACTGTATAACTGTCACATTGTGTATCTGTCATACTGTATAGCTGTCACGTTGTGTTTCTGTCACACTGTGTAGCTGTCACACTGTGTAGCTGTCACACTGTATGGCTGTGACACTGTATAACTGTCACGTTGTGTATCTGTCACTCTGTATATCTGTCACACTGTGTAGTTGTCACACACCGTAGCTTTTACATTGTGTAGCTGTCACACTGCATAGCTCTCACACTGTGCAGCTGTCACACTGTGTATCTGTCATACTGTGTAGCTGTCACCCTGTGTATTTTTCACACACCACAGCAGTCGCACTGTGTAGCTGCAACAATGTTTAGCTCTAACGTTTTCTATGTTTCACACCCAGTAGCAGCCACACTGTGTAGCTGTCACACCCATTAGCAGTCACACTGTGTGGCTGTCACATACCCTAGCAGTCACACTGTTTAGTTGTCACACACCTTAGCAGTCACACTGTGTAACTGCAACAATGTGTAGCTCTCACGTTTTGTAGCTGTCACACCCAGTAGCAATCACACTGCATATTTGTCACACACCGTAGCAGTCACACTCTGTAGCTGTCTCACTGTGTAGCTGTCACACTCATTAGCTTTTACACACTATAGCTATCAAACTTGTTAGCTATCACATTGTATCGTTCTCACTCTGTGTAGCTGTCACACTGTGCATCACACACATTTTGTACTCGTATATCTCAGACTGTCAGAAGGATGCATCTGGTTGATAAAATTTTGAAGAAGAAAGAAAAAAAAAGATTTGGTTTGGGAATACAACCAACAATATATTCAGACTTTTCTAAATACTAAGCACGTAATCACTGTAAACGCACTATTCTTGATTTAGTTGGAATTGCTTTCACGGAAATGCATAATTCTTCTAAAATTACATCAAAAACTTCCTTCAAGTGCTCAAAATTTGACACAGTTCAAAATTCCGATCGGCGGTGACTTATATTGGAGGTAGTTCCGAACATTTGACATGATTTGTGACCACGTGTCTGATTAACCTTACATTATCATAGGAACAAAATTCGACTGTAACAGTAATGGAAAACACCAACGGGAGGAGGACGACAAGTAGTGAATTTAACACACAAGTAGAAAAAAATATTATGCAATCAGCCACTCAGTTTGAGGTTACTAACATTAGCTCAGCAATGTTTGAAGGGAAGAGGAAGTGATGTTGCAGATAGATTTTAAACTATTTTCCGAAGAAATGGGGGACCCCATTTGTTCGGTTATTTTGAAACAAATACACATATATTGCTGGCTTTGTTCTCTTACTTGGCCAAGAATATCTGTGATTTCTCCGGTAATGCCAAATTTTTACACATTATCTCGTAAAGGCACATTTTCAAAAAAGTTATTGAACATAAAATGAGTGCTTTGGTTTTCAGTACATCCTTTTTCCGAAACATTTATTGTGAGAAGAATTGAGCGAGGCACATTCATCAATTAACATATGTACTCATATAAAACATCTGTTATTATAGTCAGATTTTCATTAAAATTAGATATTCTGAACAGATTTTTGAAAAATAACGAAGTATTAATTTTCAAAATATATATCCAGTGGGAGCCGAGTTGTTCCATGCGGACGAACGAACCGACGGACACACAACAGCACGAACAAATAATCGCTTTTCGAAAATTTGCGAATGTGCTTAAAGTCAATACAAAATCAAATACATCTGCATAACGCCATTTTTCCTAATTTATTATATTTTTCATAGCTTTGTTATTTGCAATCGTCTATCCTTTCAATGCTGGTGATTTTGAAACAACTTTTTGCAGAATTGGGGAGAATATTACGGTGTGAGTCAATCGGTGGCTGGTTACATTTGGATGGCTAGTAACACGTTTCTGATCTGCTGGTTTGGAACTCAGCTGACACAACACGTAAGACAAAATGGATTGTTGTTATTTTTGCTGACGCTGTTAACACATTACTTTTATAATGGGTACCGAGCCTCAAATAAACTGAGAAATTATGGTCCGTTTTAAATACTGAGTTTTTTCTTCTCTACCCGGCATACTGCATTAAATTTTCTTTGTCGGATCTAGAAATCATGTTTTTAAGTATCTTATGATATACAAGGTGTTAATCATCCAAAACATTAAAATTACTTTCACGTTTGATGGCTAATCACGAATTTATTCTTGATTAATTTTGAAAAATTGTTTTCTAGAAAAAAAATTCATATTTAATCAATTCACAATTTCCTTCTCGTCGTTCATGAAGTGTATGATTATTATTTTCCATTTAAATGAAGAATTTCGCATTGAAATTTGATTTGAATATTTTAAAACTGTCTGGCCAGAAAGAGGAATCAACATTCTAACATGGAATTCACTATTTTAGTGCGTTCCTTGTTCCGTGTATTAATCAGGTGCAAAATATACAAATAAACAAGACACTCTTCAATGTTTTTAATGGTTTTAATCACACTTTTCTCACTGACATGTAGTTGATGAGTAGACCGTTTCCACACATCACCTACACGCAGGAATAAAACTCACCACATCAGGGCAGCAAGAGTCATTCTACATAGTCTAAACAATTGTAACTCCAAAAGCATTAAGCATTACAGGCTTCGTAAAATATATTACTTATACAATTTGAACTTAAATAATAAAAATGTTTAATTGCTATGGAGTGACGACGCAACTAATCACATTGTCTCTTTTTATGCTCGTATTTTTTTCACTCTGAAGATGGCTGCAATAGCGGCCGAAAAAATTTGGTGACGAAAGTGTCATTAAAATAACTCACAAATACTGAAGTGCATTGTATCGGTTATTTGTACATTATGGAATTGGTTTTCACTAATTAAGTCTGTAAAAACACTTTTCTTTTGTCAAATTACTCGTATTATGAGGGTAAGTTTATAACTTATTCATCTTTTATCAAGTAAACTAGAATCTGAAAAAATAATATCCTAATAAATACAGTTTTCATTCCTGTGTAACGTAATCTACAGAAGTGAAAGGAAAGTCACACAAAGTGGTTCGATCTTAGTCATCAGGAAATTGCCTGAAACATCTGGACGGCTAATTCCCCAAACCATTAAAGCCCGCAGCAACAGGAGAGATATTTTGTTTGTCAGCACAAACACAAAAAAAACTCTAAAAGGAACGCTGGTTCATGAATGTTGGACGAGTGATTATCCTCTGTGTGCACCTCGTTGTGTTTACAAATGTCTTAACGCTAAAGCATTTGAAATGAGTCCTACAAACTTCAACATTATGGTTGTAAAATTTAATTTATTTTGTCGATAATAATATCGTGCATTACGACATCGGACGACTAATTGTAATTTGCACATATACTCTAATTATTACAGCAAAATTCGCAATTTCGCTATTCAACAACACAGGTAGTACATTACTCTAAGTAGATCAGACAATATTGTCAAACATCAGTGTCAGCAGACTAACTATATAGCGGTCTGAACAAGTGCTGTTGTAAGTAGGAAACAGAACTGCGAATGTAGCAGAATTGTAATTTAAACTCCCTGTAAACAGCATCATATCCTACGGTGTCACAACAGTTAAACAGATGTGCCTACCGGGGTTTTTGAAACCGGCTAGCGGCAGTGCAGTTTTGTGGCACTGCAGCAACAGCACAAAGTACAAATAAAAATATTGCTGGCGGACAAATACAGCCGGTCGCTGTACAGGATTGTTGGTTTATATTTTTCATATTTCTTATTCATTTTTGACAAAAACAGCTTTATAACCCTGAAAGAAAAAGTAATGATTCCGGTTTAAACACTAAATAATATTCTTCGTATTCATGAGTAGTATCCATGTTTAACAAAATTATTATAATCATTGTCCTTAATTCGGGGAAAAATATTTTACAACCTTAATCAATACGAATGAATA
>JGI20166J26741_11593363_pt1 | contig 11741 bp, 3 predicted proteins | sample TergutCu122P5_FD_26741 | JGI IMG/M metagenome (IMG submission 26741) | reverse complement strand
GTAGGGCTGATAACTTTACCACCTTCATGTGCCGATTATCTTGAAATCTGGGAACCTCAAACTCCTGGAACCCTCAGGGCCTGTCTAGGCCTGTAATTGGATTGCTTTGCCTTTACTTTACGCTACTCTGTAAGGTCTGTAACTATTTACGAGGCGACATGCAGAAACATTCCAGAAGATATGAATCTTCATGTAATTATAAATTTTTTGACAAACGTGTACACTGATTGTTATGAATGTGTAATAAAACTACGTAAGAGGACTTTACAGCCTTTCTGTTGGCGTTCTGTAACATAAGTTCGTCTGAAAACCTGGCTTCATAGAAAAACAAATACCCTTCGGAATAAGGTCAGTTCAAAGATCATAGTAATAAATGCTTCATGTAACACGCAAATTCGGAGCACGCATACATTTTCTGCCCTCTTTATTACTGTGATAAAAATATATGCTTTCTTTTACGCTTATTGTCCTTTGTTGGACCCCACAACTGTGTCACAATCACGTTTAATTTCCATTCCAGTTTTCTCTAAAAAAGAGACCTTCAGAAAGTCCATATAGTAATAAGTGTTTATGGACACGTGGCTCAACCAAGATATAAAATTGTGCAAATTAAAGTAGGCCTATTTGCTGAATTGTTGTCGTAGTGTTTGGTTTGTCCAAACATTCAGCATTAAAATTAGAAACTGACGGCATACTTAATTACAGCCTATGTTTAAGGTTGTTTGTTTGTTTTTTTAATGTAAAGTACGTAGTTACAACATTAATTAACGCAGTCCATTTGGCGGCACTTCTGTAACTGTCTTGTATAATCGTCCTTCTTATGTGAGGGAGTAATTAAGTGTACATTAAATCCTCTTCCGTATTTATTTAAATCGGGGTTAATTATTAAATTAAAAGCCCACAATATTATAGTGCCGTTGTGAAGGCGGCTGATCATTTTTCATAAAACATTTTATTAAATTTGCAAAGTAATTTAAATAACCTTGAAAGTATGATTACATACAAATACCAGTAGTAATCACTATCAATATTACAATTAAAACAAATGATAATGGTAATAATAATAATAATAATAATAATTCCGATTCAACAACCGAATGGCCAATTACAAAATGAACAGTAATGCACAAGAAAAGTTTATGCATAACAATATGAATAAACAAGTAAACAATTACACAAAACGTACAAGCGTAAAGCAAAGAAATAAAAGCCAAAGTAAAAGACAATAATAATTACTCTCATTATTTTGATATACGTATAAACCAGAATAATTATAACCAACGATTTAATTAACTAATTCTTCTTAATCGCCTATTCTTGTAAAGAATTTATTTTTATAATTTTAGTCGAGGTAGAGTTCTTCATAAAGAATTACAAAAAATTTGTCAAAGCTTATATCAATGTAGAAAAAGTGGAAAAATGCATAGGCTCTATCGTTGTCGTGTCATACTTAAGTCAATAATATTCATTCACAATAACCTTCGGACTCTGCTCCTTTCGGAACAGACACTTTGTTTTACTTATTTTTCATTTATAATTTCAGTTAAAACACTTGACATTATTGCAAAATATTTACCTTTTAATTACACAGTAGCTGCGACGGGTTCTTCACTGACTGGCCCGGGAAATTTAATTTTTAATATAAGGTTATTTATTTTTGTGTTAAATAAATTCATACTTTATTTTAAAGAAACAAGGCTACTGTAGTGATATTCAGTATGAAAATATAATAAACCATAAATTATTAATATTGAAGTACATGTATCTTCTTGAACTCCACGTCAGCCAATTGCTAAACCGAAATTCCCGTGACAGTGACTAGGAAGAATAGCCGAACTAAAACGTTTCAATATCCAGAACTTTCTTTTAATCATAAAATATTTTGAATCATCCTTCGAGTAAATATTGCGTATATGAGTACAAACCGCTGCTGCTCAATCGTTGAACATCTTTAGCCATTTTTAAGTAATATCTGTCTCAAGCCACACATATCATAAATTTCGACTAAGTTCTACGAACATCGATTAGCGCAGATACTACATAATATTTGAACTTATCCTTATGCTTGAGCTGTGTTGTGTATGGGAGCCAATATACAACACCAATCAAGAGAAGGGCCGCGGTCCACTTTGGACTGAAAACCATGCCAGATTCTTGAATATAAAGACGCAGGTTAGAAGCTACTAAAACCACAGTGTTTGTAAGTTTATGCTACACACATGATATCTACTCTACAAGGAAAGTTTTAACTATATTTTAGTTATAAGGTTTTAAATCGCACGTTCAATTATGCATTTCTACACACAATTTAAATCAAAGATCATACTAGAAGTTATCAACATTTTAACTATTATTTCACCATTTGTTGCTGGTTTTATAGTTGCACAACCTACTCCCTGAGCGTGATGTATTTTTACCGAAACATTTCGTAGTAGTGCCTTTAATATTTATATATAAGAATATATTTGATATTGTGCATTTGTTTGGTATAATACACGAATACAATGATCAGAAATGCACGGAATGGACAGCTTTAAAACGAGGCCTATTGTATTCATTGAATGGGCAGTTGTGAATAATGAATGGGAAAGGATGAGGACAGGTAAGGTCTTTACGCGTACTACACCGGCAATTTCATGAATAAACTAAAGAAAGCTACGAAAGAACACAGCGAGGACATTCGGTGTTCTGATCGAGATTCGAGCGGAGAATTTAGGAGCCCTTACGCCCTAATCCACCTAGCTCGTTTTGAACTGTGTTAAATATACATGTTCTCTTTCTTTTAAGCTTTGTATACAAGTTCGTAATTAGGTACTGTTAGAATGTACAGCGCTGTAATATGTGACTTTAAGCTGCCGTTGAACACTCCTAATTTACGTTAGTGTTTAAAATTTTAACCATGAGATATTTAAAATGACGTAAAAGTGTACTATCAACCAGTAGCGTTATTAACAACACAACACTTGTTATATCAGGAAACTGCACCACGGAAGATAAAAACTAATTCTATATATGGTCTATAAACACTACGTGTAGAGTACCTTCTCGTAACAAGCGTAACAGATCGCGAAATTTTCTGTGATTCTGTACAGCATTTAAATACACTAGGTGTAATTCTATAGATGCGGAAAATGTATAAAGATTAGGTTAATGTTTTACATCAAGCCAGTTTATGAAAATTATGTTTTATTTCGTTGTTTGTTACACTTTGGGGAAAATATCTGGTCTTAAACATCGCACACAGACGGAACATAGTCACTGTCAACACCTGACAAAGACGGTTAACTGCCAAAAAGTCCTTGCGTATCATTAAATATAACTGTTAACATATTTTGTGTCTAACTATAAATTTTTTTGAGCAATGTTTACGTAAAATTTTTAAGGCAGATTGAAGAGAGTTTGAAATAAGCATTATAACAGCACGGAAAAATGTAGGTGAAAATAAATACAGGACAAGTGACGAGGGGAAATGAATTTATTGAAGAAAAAGAGCTAGAAATGGAGTGAGATGTAAAGCTACGAAATACAATGTTTCCTCTGAGCGAAACGTTTTAACATATGCCCGGGAGTTTGCGGATGTACACGTATTTTATATTGGAGGTGAAGATGTTTCAATTAAATTTAAAAATTTACGTTATGCGACCATTCTAAAACACAATGGCTAATATAGCCTGTCCAGAAACTACAAGTACTTTAATAGACCTATGTTTTAAGTATATCACTCACAAATATTTAAATTATGCATAATAATTTAGTATCACTAAGGGTAAGTGAGGGACGTATCATTCTCCAAAATTCGTGCGTTTTATAATTAACTTTCACTAAAAAGGCTTCATATTATAGCAAAAAATTAAGGCTATACCACAATATGTGCCGAGGTTAAGAATAGTCGGTGCTACAATTCCACTCTACAGCATGGTGTGTAGCTAATCATAGAGATAATGCAGTGTAATTTGTTTATTGTAGTCTACATCAAAACTCATTATACAGTGAGCAGATCTGGCCTACAAAATTTCACACGGTCGGTGAATCAATACAGACCGACTAAGCACATTAAGGTTGCAACTCAAAACTAGATTTTATTTGCCTCGTAAATATTTCTGCCTCAGTGTCCTTATCACGCAGATCGCCATGAAATAATATCCGGGAACATCCGATCTTTAACATATTTAGGCATACGTACGTTTATTATAGAATAAAAGTTAAAACTGAAGCTTAGTCTCTATATCAGAGTGTTGTAAATTAAAGTGTAAGAACCACAAAAATGCTTAAGAGGTGATAACGTTCCCAATACAGTATGGGTGTACTAGAACATGCACTTATTTCGAAAAATCCAGAATTCTATAGCCTATAGTTTTACTTATGTCGGGATTCTTATTCTACAAACTATTCGAGAAGACGCAACAAAGCATTTCGGTCAAGCATTTATGTCAACACGGAGGCGATGTTAGTATATTACAGGGCGTCCTTCCACTGGGTTGATTTTATATATGGGCCTGTGTTTACATGCGTGGTTCTGTCTTGTAGAAGCGCTGTAGGACCAGTAAGGTTCCGCCAAATGTAGAAGTCAGATCAGTATAGGTTCACTAATTACAGCTAGTAGTCATACAATTGGAAAGTCATACATTGTAGGCTTCAATCACAAACCCTTAAAAAAAGGGCAACGTTTGCATAAGCATCACGAATATATGACCAAAATTAGAAGCTGAAAATCTGTGGTGGCCGATGAAATAAGCTGTCAATGATAATAGCCACCCGGTCGAAACATGTCGCAATCTAACAAAATGTAGTTGTGGTCTGCAACTTTATTGTCTTCGCTTGCCTCTCCTGATTCATTCGTCAGCGCGTACACCGTTAGATATGCAAAGTTTTAAGATCTTCTTAGTAGGCTATTAGTGTATAGCATCTACACATACCAGCTATTCTTGGCGATTTCAGGCAAAAGAAAGCAACGGATCAGAGTCACGTTAGAAATATCTGGAAGAATGGAAATAATACTTGCTACATATTCCTAATAAATATAGTTATTATGTACTATTATCTGTTTATTTCCTTTCAGATGATTTCGATGACCTGAAATTTTAAAGGACCCACATAAAATTCCACAGTTTCAAATCACAATGGAAGCATAAAGTCAAGAAGAGAAGGGGAAGAAGGGGGAGTGGTTTCAGTGCTATCAGCTGGCACATGCATTTCCCGAACAACAAAAAAAAAAGAAACCTTTTCTATTGTGTACTCAACTTTTTCCAGACGAGGATTGAAAAGATAAAAAAGAAAGAAATGAAAAATAAGTAAAAAGCAACCAATCCATCATGTGGACACTGGACATCTCATAGTGCAAGACGAGGTTTCCGATTGGCTACAGAGATCCACCCACCATTATATCACGTGACGGAGAGAGAGTGAGAGAGAGTTCCCCTTGCTGTATCACAATCACAGGACCATTCTTTTCTCTCTCGCACAGGCTAGAACTTGCTGTCAATGGTCTAATACATACCGATCGCCCAGACAGAGAGAACAGCTGCCCGCTGCATGATGTTATTACAGTTCTGTGGGCTTTCAATAGCGTTGTAAAGTGACGTAAGTGATTAGTTCGAAACAACTAGTTTTACTTATGTGACTACCGTAAGTGTGCATGTACAGCTTTGAAGTGAATTACTTTGGGAAGTTTTATATAAAAGCTTATGAATTTATAGTGTAAGAAGTGCAGTGACAACGAAGTGAGACACGTACAGTTGCGGAACGTGCAAGAAACAACCTTGTTCGAAGACAGACACCAAAACAGCTAATATTTCCACAGAATTTTCAAAATTTGAGCTCTCGTTGGTGTGCGTTATTGAGTGCGAAAATTTGGCTTTTTCGAAAATCACGTGTGTGAAGAATTGTCTTATCATAAACAGATACAGTTAATAAACTACTTTCTTGCAACACTGATGTCACAGACAGAGGATTATTCTGAAATAAGAGCTATTGGTTACAACATACGGAACTATTAGGCTCCTCACTCGTCACAGACTCTAGACCGAGCACTCAAAACAAATATTGATTCCTTTAATTAAGCCAACGGCGCGTGCTAACAGACAGACAAGCGTCAGCATGCAATGGGACTTCGAAAACAGCGCAAAGCGTGGAATGAATTATTCATAATTATCACCACATGCGTTTCATTGTAACACAGCAAATATTTGCCTAATAAGGATACCGAAGTCCGTATAACAAATTAAGAGACACTTCCTGCAACATACGCAATTTCAAGTGAAATAAGTGCGTTAAAAATATTATTGCGTAATAAGTGTTTCGGTGAATAATGAGATATTGAAGAAAATTTTTCTTGAATAAGAAATATTTACAAACTTCGGCACATTAATTAATAGAAGAAGGACGCTGGAACTGAAAAAGAGATACGTTTGGTTATAATGGATTGTATATTATTTAAGTGATCAAAATGTGGACTTCTGTAGGCACAATAAAAACACAGGCACTTGCTACATTTCTATGTATCAAACAACTAATTTAAAAGTTATCTGTCGCAAAAATGATGATGATGAACATTGGTATGTACGGAATGTGTAACACAACTGACACCTTCAGTAGCTACCACCAAGTCGGACCAACAAATAATCACCACAATAATCACCAACTGCATCATCATGGAACTTCGGTTATACATCATTACACTTCTTCATCTGAGATGGCTCCAACCTATTCTTCAGCAACGTCTACAACACCACCGGGTCATCACTTTCCCCACCATCCGACGTCCTATTACACTACCCAGCTATCAGTAGACACGTACAATCCGTCACCGAACACAAGCAATCAAGGCATACACAGCAATGAAAACTGCAACAATGAACAAAGCACGCCTCCCCCTACAACAACACAACCCAGCGATAACATCGGCCCAGCATCCGATTCCTATTACAATACCAACGCCGGGGCGATGCACCATGTACAAGACACTTCACAAAGACCAGAACAACAACACGAAGACAACGTAATTATCACTTCTGACAACGGACTCAGTTACACAAACCTGGACTATGGTACTCCGAGCACCCAGAATACGTATCACCACCCACACCATCATAATGCAATGACACCTCCATCTCATCTGACTGACCATCATCAAGCCCTCTATCCTACATCAATCAACTACCTTACCAAAAATCAACATCATCATGAAGAAATGGTTCATCAAGGAGGACATCAGCAGGAAGAAGTGCCATCACACCACGTCACTCATCATCACCAGCACCAACAGGAGGGTTACAATGTCAGTGGAAGTCATTATATGCATCACTCTGCTACATCTCCTGACACTGGCGAAGCAACGCAGTACTCTCCAGTCCTGGTCCAGCATCATCAGAGTCCATCTCCAATATCTGCAGACTACCATGCAATTCACCATCGCCACTACAAAGAGGAACCTTGCCATCAGTTGCTATCGGAGATGCACCAACACCAAATGCATCCTGCTAGCACGACTGTTGGCGCGGGAAATGGCACTGTAATGATGACAACACCTGGAAGCACAGGAAATTTCCATCATCACCCACTACATCATCATCATCATCACCATCATATACACCACCAGAACCCAGGACACCACCATCACCACCACCATCTGGCACAACAGCAGCAGCAACAACAATCCACTTCGGCGGTACCTACATACAAGTGGATGCAGGTCAAACGGAACGTCCCGAAACCGGCAGGTAGGTGTTAATTTACTGTCGATTACTTAGATAATAAATATTGATGATAGTTGATTTCTCATGTCTATTAAATTTTGTCGTACCTTACTTTGAAATCACATGTTAATTTACAAACTTTATGTCGAAACAAATTCACCGACTATATTTACCTATCACAGAGTTTATAACTCAGCTACGCAGAAATATTTCTTAAAAACTGAAGAAAGGCTTGAAGGGGTGTTAAGTTTCTTATGCCTTGTCCTACTCAGACAAATTCAATTCAGAACAATTCTTGCTCATTATTTCCCTTTTATAAAGTCTCTTTAAACATTGGTTCTCTAACGTAATTGTGATAATTCTAATAATAATAATAATATTTATTAACTGCAATTGGGTTGTCACCCGGTGGCAATTCTCATTTATTATGTTCAAAATCCCTTATTTTGAAATTAAATTCCTAATTTGAAAACTTCAGTAATAATCTCTGATATAGATAGTTCAAAGCCGAAATATAGGTCTGAACGTAAACTGACACTGGGTTTACATTACTTCGATTTGCCATTTACGGCCTAATGACTACGAGCAAAATACTTTCTTCAGGAGATGACACAACAGACGGTCAAGAAAACTGTCGTGTCTGATGGGAGCGGAAGATTAATTTCTTCCTTCACGAGAGTAGGCCACTGGGCGCTGTTCTGAACCAAGTAAACTCAGTTTATATCCTCATTTATTGTTTCTTCAATATCGATTTTAATATTGTCTTCCACTTCTACTTAGATCTGCTAAGAAAGCTTGCCTTTATGTTTCTACCTTAAAATTTTGTATGCAGTTCTCGCTATTATAATACATTTTTTTTCGTTTTGCCCATCTCATCCACTTTAATGCTTGCGTATTTGTTGAATATAGGGCAATTTATTGAAAAGCTGAGTAAGAATTGACCCCTCAAGGGCTTTCTCCACGCAGTTAACTACTGCTGAAAAGGTTTCTACAATTCTGGCAAATTTATCACAACACCAATCAGGTGTAGCACGAATCGGAATAAGATTAATCTTAATTTGAAGTACTTTATGTTGACCACGTAAAAGAACAAAGCATATTTGACAATATTCTATCCTGTTACTCGAAAATGTTCTGAACTAAGTTTTGGGACTTTCATGAGAAAAAGAGTACTTTGACCTTAAAAGTTATCTAATTACATAGGTGTAGAAGAAAAGTAAATTTGTAACTGAACTTAATTCATGATGCATGAAGATTGTTATTTAAGACGTATTAAATACCACTTTCTGCATGAATTTGAAATGGTGCTGATGAACATGAAACTTCTGTATAAATTGGTAGAATGTTAAACAGCGGGTTGACAATCATTTAAAATATTAATCAGCAATACAGTTTTAACTAGAAATTTTCTTTGTTTAATGCCTTCCATACCGTTGTGTTGGAAAAATTAACTTATTAGTAACCGTCAAACACAACAAATATTGAGTCCTGATTACAGGATGTCTTATATAAGTTCAATAGTACAACATGTTTCCGTCAACTTAGACCATCATCAGGTCCATAAGAGCTAGAGCATACCACATATAACAGAGTTATGTCGGAACACAATGGGATCCCATTGGGTTTTACATTATTAGTGTAATGATTATTACGTTATAAAATTGTTGAATTAAAATGGCAAGTAAAATGTGATGGATAAAAATACTATGTTAAGTCGCTTCACAGTGTCTTGGGATTGTTTATGACTAACTGGTTGGGAAGACTTATGTGTGTTTCGTATGGTAAGGCTTGTCAGTTGTTTCACTTGTCCTATTGAACTTATATAAGACCTCCTGTAATCAGAACTCAATATTTGTTGTGTTTGACGGTTACTAATAAGCTAGAAATTTTCTGGTTTAAACCAACATATCATCTTGTGCAAGATCGTCATATTTTTCAGAAGTACATGAAAACACTGCTTCATATAATTCTTGTGCAAAATGGAAGAGCCAAGTTCAATATGAGGTACAGGAGGAACAATACAAATTACGAAGCCGATAACAGTTCAGGTTTATTTGCAATCCTGTTACTTCATATTCTAAGTTTCAATTGCTACTTATGACAGGCATATTACTAAAAACGAACAAAGTAATTTGCTCCCAACAATTGCAAGTAATATTAGCTGCTGTGATATTTTAATAAGAGGGAATGTGTAATTGCATCTCGTAACGAAGGACTCCAGAATTAAAACTCCAACAAAGGCAATAATTGCCTATTAGACTATATTTCAAGCCTTTATTCATAATGATACAAATCTGAGGGCCAGAGCCGGAAATTTCCATTATGCGTGTTGATGCAGACGAATATTACTGTGTGTGCCTCGATTCAAGTCATGAACTCCCGTATGGGCATGAGCCCCTTCTAACGAGAAGGGTGTTTTAAACTGAACCGAACAGTCCTTGCATACGTGCACGAGCAGCTGTGGTTGTAGGCCCATTTTCACGGTGTAGAGCTACACATCACGCGATGATACGAATTCGCGGGGGTGTTTCGTGTGGTCGATGTGTGGCCGTGGTTAAATCAATTCCAAGATACGGTATTAACTTCATATTGCCCTATAAGCATTTGTGAAGGGAGCAAAGAATTTCAAGAACAGAAAGCAGTAGACTTAATATTCTAAGGTAAACAAATATAAAGTGGAAAAAGGATAATTCATATGGCCGACAAAGTCAATTTCTATACAATAAATATTATTTGGGCTCATCTATTACAAACATATTCACATGAGCGTTAGATTAGGATAAGATATATAATTTCACTATGTGGAAAGCAAATCCCAAAATGGGTGTAAATTATCACTGGATAATAGAATTTAATGATAGCTTCTTTATATTTATTTGAAGATAAAATAAAAAATTCTTTAACTCTAACTGGTCAGTCTTAAGTCGGGAATAAACTAATATTAATTCGCCACGACAAGTATAGGGATCTAATACAATTTATGAAATGTCAAGGCACAAAAAATCATGAAATTATATTCTATCGGATTTCAAAATTATGGTACAAATTACATACATTAAAAATTCAGGCACTTATCTACAGGATTTCTTACATATTGTAGTACACTTGTTCTGCTATATTGTACACTGAGACGGTTTACTTTTAGAGAAACCAGAAACTAACTACAATTTATTTGCTTATAAAACTGACTATTGCGACAAACGTGTAGGTATATTTACAAGAACTTGGAAACTGCGATCAAGCTAATAAGGTTAAAATTTCCATCTCAAGAAATACTAATTTATCCACTTAACTTACCCCCCAAAAAAGAGAATTACGTATTGCTTTATGTGCGGTAGCAAACTGTGTTATTCAGACAGGCCAAATTATAACATTCGGTATGAACACGTTCATGTTAGAGGCCACGCGTTTCATACTTCTTGCTCACTCTTTGCTAAAATTGGACGAATTTAACGCACATGACGGTGGTCGCACACTCGGTTCATACGTCCATCCGCACGTATCAACACCATGTATGTAATGATGCAGTCTAGCAGTTTATCTACAATGTTCAAAGACGAAGTGTTTTTGGTATATGTTAGCTCAAAATAATTCGTGATTTAGGCCTAAACTGTATGCACCTAATATAAAATTTTAATATTTTTCTTAATCATCTCATTATACGAAAATTAATAAGTTTAACAGCAACATCAAGATCTGTATGTTACATGTGATCAGTATCCGAAATGGAAAATTTGTTACAAAACAAACTCAGAATAAAACCTTCTGTGTCACTTCATAGTAGGGTTAGGTTTTTAACGCTGGATCTGTATCTGCAATCTACAAATTAACGTCACGACCAAGTGTGTGTGTGTGTGTGTGTGTGTGTGTGTAAAGCAACATTTAGTGCCTTTTGAAATACGTGTCCCGAAAGATACCTATAATGGTAAAGTTGTTTCTGGCAACGCCATGAATGTACAAGGTGGTTCAAATATGACCGGGACTGATTTGTGTGTAAACAAGCCGCACTGCGCAGCAGCTGTGCGACCTTGAGAGAGTGAAGCCACA
>JGI20166J26741_11593251_pt1 | contig 11743 bp, 8 predicted proteins | sample TergutCu122P5_FD_26741 | JGI IMG/M metagenome (IMG submission 26741) | reverse complement strand
GGGGGGGGGGGGGGGGTGGTCGCCCGGTGCGAATACAGGCAGAAATAGAAATGTGGGCTACCCAGAGGTTTTTCGTGTTTTTTCTCAGTCCACCCAAACAAATGGTCTCAAACACCTCAATTAGGCCAATTCGGTTTCCTTTCAATTTTTTAAATTATTCATTCATCCTTCCACTTGTCACAGCAAACTCTGAGAAACTGACAGCGTGATCAAATAAAACAGAAGAAATGTTTTATGAGCGCGTACTTTAAGATGCGGACATGTATCAGTCTTTCTGGCCCTGAGGTTAACTTCAACAAAACACATATTTCAAAAGTGAACAATGTAAAAAGCCCAAGCACGTTTTGTGTGTACTCCCTGGCGAATCCGAAACACAACACAAATCGAAATATTTCGCGCGTAACAGCCAGTTAATTCAAACTCTGTTGTTTCGTCAGAATGTTTGAAATGTGAAAGCCCGTCGAATTTGGCCTCGAGGTTAAACCTGCATTAACGAGAGTGTTTGCTGGTTTCCAGCACACCGCAGTGAATTACGTTTAAATAAATGACATACACTTTGTATAGCTCGCACGAAACTTATCATAAATGTGCGAGATGCAGCTATTGTAATTCATCAGATAACGAATAATTACAGGAACAGAAACTTTCTTACCAACGCCGTAATCTCCAATGACCAGAAATTTGAAGAGTAATTCTCGAGAAAAGGCACTTCCGTTACTGAGCGCTTTGCCTTCTGCCGCCTCAGTGGGTGTGGAACTCATGTCTCTTCGTCAGTTATCTCTCTGTAGACAGCTGTTACCTGTCATGCCGTTCCATCGCACACGAGGCACGATTGTGGCGAGACACCACACTCCACAACCACCTTGCTTGCTGTCAGCTACTTCACTGACAGGCGCCAGTTACGGCAACTGCCACGGATTATTTAAATGTCAGCTCTACACCGTGCCGTTGTTTGGCACTGGAAACAGTTACCATCCCGGACACTAGATCGCAACATTAGCATCCCTCAGGTCTGCCATCTAGTGAAATTTCTACTTACTATTATTAACAACAATAAACTCGGCAATAAATAATACTTTGGTCGTGTAAGCAGATTCCATACCGAATCATATGGAACATAAGGGACAGAACTCGCACGGCCATCGGAAAAACGACTCGTAAAAGGCTGCGAGAGGAAAATGAAGATCAAAAAACAATGCACATCACACAAAAAAACATGAATCAAAATGAGACAGAGAACAAATCTTAATCCATCGCGACATTCTGTGGCATCCAACCGTTAGGAAGTCAGGTGGGCCCCAGGGCTGTCTGGACATCATGGTTAAGAAAGAAACCACTGCCTTTACCGGTATTCAAGATCTTTTTATCCTGTATGTTATTATTTTTACTGAGCTATATTGAATCAACCAGTATTGTTGGGGTTATTGATCCTCCCAACATAGCAGGGCACCAAAACATACATGATATACCTCTTAAATTTCAATTTAATATACCACACACTAGTGTTTTAAATGTTATAGGCAGAGGGCTAGGTGGGAAGGATATTAGGGGGGATATACATAAAGAAATCACAAAGTATATGCAATTGAGTATGGACTACTGTGCTAAAATTTTACATTTTGGAATGAAACTTTTTCTTAGCAAAATATAAAGTCATCACACTAACTAGATGACTGTAATGTGGGATGTTTGTTGTTTGCACATGTCTGTAATCTGAATACCTTCACAGTAGAGCAAATATTTGTCAGGAAAATAATAAGTTCTAAGCAGGATTCATAAGGCCTACTTTACACACTGATTTCTAGCCCCATTATTACTATGGCAGAGACCCTGTAACTTATGAACACAAGATTTTATGATATCTACATTCTCTGACACAAGGGGCTACAACCTACAATTTTGGACTGAAATGCAAATTAATAATGCAGCTTTTACTCCACCTCCACTTGGCAGAGGAGTTTAGTTCAGCTAATGTCATCTCACAGCCAGTCCAAAAACTAAATGACACACAAATACACAGAAGTATGAACTTCTTAACTCCTTCATTATAAACATGAAAACAAGACACAGAATATCAAACAGACCTTCTGCATGAGCCATTTACATGAATGTAACATCCATCAGTTGTTCCAGAATATGATTAACTAACACAAAATGGCTCAAATTTGAACCAGCTTCCAATAGCAATACAAGACTTCTATACTATTAACTGAACAAAGGGCTGCAAAATTTAAATAACAGCATTCCGCATAAAACTTGGGAAGTCAGACGACTGTCTGCCACAGGGCCTCCATATTTATAGTCACATAAAGTACAGAACATTCTACTACCAAGCAGTCCCCTTTCATCCACCCTGCACATGATGTGCAACTACTGTATTGCTGTTTCTGCTCATAGAACTATAAATATGCAAAATAAAGGAATAAAAATTATAATTTGTGTTTATATAGTTAAGGAGATGAAGATGCAAAATAGAGATAAAAATAACTGGGTGATGATAATTCAGTTATATTTATTTCAAAACTTTCAAATGTCCTCCCATAAAATACATGAAGAATATACATTCTGCAATACTTTATAATAAATATCAATATATGTACAATGATTCATTGGCATTTCACAAAAATCAAATGCAGTAACCCAAAGCATGTGTTAGAAGTGTGTACCACAGCAACACAATTACAATAAAATATACAGTAAATTCTACATTTCCCCTTTCTCTTAACATTTACAGTTCAGCTCAGGTTCCAATGTGCAAAAGGTCCTAACTGGCTCAGTACTCACCGCAAATTAACAGCATACACGAAGTGAAACATGTTAACACAAACACCTAACACACCAGACATGTACTTAAAATCTTACAAAGCATACTGTATAAGCAAACAGAAGGCTGTTCCTCTAAACGAGCAGAACTTTGATAACCTGTATCTTTCTAGCAGCTATTATGAAAATTACAAAGAAACAGGTAGATTAAGTGTAATATCAGCTCTTGGGGTTTGGCAGCATCAAGCATTTAAATTTCTCTGTTTCAACATAAAGTGCGGTTACAGTCTTCACAATGAAGGAGGTAGAAAGAGGATGTGGCCCAAAATACAAGTTGCAGTTAGAGTAGGGTTGTGGAGCACTATGCTATCAAAGGGGAAAGGTTATTACCCAGTATTCTATATGAATTTTGTAATGGGTAAAGGGACGGGGATGAAGAGTGTGACCAGGATCAGAAAGATAATGAACAAAAGAACAAATCTGTAACACACAGTACAAACATTGTGTTTGCTTAAGTGCCTCCTGGGGATGACACACAAGGGTCAAAAACATCAAGGTGTTGAGCAGTATTAATCCAACCCAACTGCTTACATTATGTTGAAATGGTTCTAAATGTTACTGGGATCAACTGACATTTGTTGGATTGTGTTGAGAGATTTTAATTCAAACAAGGGAAGTTGTTTTTATGCAGATTACCTCATCCCCTGTTTAGGGGTATTCATCAAAATGCTGCTGCTAACAGGGTGTCTGTGGGTTTTCTGGGGTTAGTATGAAGGCTGTAATATTGTTTTATAAAACACTACTTCCAACAATGATCGTTTACAAAAGTATATTAAAAACATGTCCCAGGCAATGACAAAAAGAAAATTCAGTTGAGACAGCAAACTCTCAACTACATGTGCACCAAATTTCATAATAATAGGGCTTTTAGTTGCTTGAAAATTGAATGTAACATATTGAAGATAGGATTTACACATTTTCCAGACCAATTCCTGTAAGCCCTCATGGCAAGCTTGGTATCTGCTGCCAGGTTGCAGAACACTTGCTGAACAGCTTATAAGAAACAATCTCTTCACAAATTAGACACCCTGTAGCATACCATTCAAGCACTTTTACATTTGTATCTAGTAACTGTCATATGACAGACCCCATATCCAAGCCATTCCCTCATGTTTCTTTCACCACATATTCTACGACTACCTTCCTATCTCTCCATGATTTCCTCAATTCACCACAGATATACAGAGCTTTTATCTTGGCTCCTCTGAAAAGTCCTAGAATGTTCCGGTCAACATAAACAAGAAAACCCAAAATTTGAAATCTGGACTGAAGAAATTACTTTAATTTAGAAACTGAAGTAAATATTTGTATTAAAAAAGGGTTAATATATTCCATTCTTTGAGATACTAATATTATAGTGTTATAAAAGGCAAAGAAAACACCCTGATCACAACACAATCCTAACTGCCCCTTCTCCAAAAGATGTAATTAGTTAAAAATACAAATCTTGTGGGCAAAAGCATCAATTTCTGTAAACCTGAAATATAAATGACTAGCGGTCAAATCTTGTACTGCAACTATTTATGTCAATTCTTATTTTACATGAAGCAAAATAGAGATACCTTCTGCCACTCTACTGTGAAAGAAGACACCATGTATGCTGGTTGTGTGTATTGGTCAGACACAATTACAACATTCAGAAGTGTTCAGTTTTTATTTTACCTGAGGCTCAAATTTCAGATGAAGCACCAACCATACATTTAATTACTAAATAGAAAAATGCATTTATAATTACATGACTATGAACAGTTTAGTGCATGCTCAATACCATACTTATGTCAGCAGAAACAAGGATAAGTGGAGAGTTACCTGAGAAGAATGTAAACACATCAAAGCTGACTGATAATGAAAAACATACTAATGAAAAACACAAGACGTTTCAAAACAAAAGAAAACAATCAAACAAGAAAATCTAAAATGTTCATTGCAGTAATGTCTGTTGTGTATGGATCAGTGGAAAATGTTAAACTGGCAGTGCATCCAGTTTTAGTTTGTGGAAGATCTAAGTGTGCATGCAACTGCAAAATTTCTGTAACACACACATTTTTGTAAATAAAATATCACCCTCTCTCGTTAGAAAGAAAGAGACACCAAATAAATGAATGCAGCATTGTTATACAATTTGTAAAAGCCTTCGCACTATATTTTATTGCATACATTCATTTCACATGTGAAAATTTTAATGCAAGTCCATTGCAATATGCAGCAGAAAATTAAAATTATATATATATTCCCCTTGGTTTACGTTTCAGTACAGTAAAGTTTCACATTTACAACTTATATGTACAGAACAATGCTGTTGCTCAGTGGTGTAATGCAGGATTCCAGTCTTCTGTGATGTGACATTGCATCACTGGTAAGTTCCTTAGAAACCCTTGGAACCACTCACCCAGAAACAAAGCATCACATCCCAGAAAACCAGAATAATAAATCTGTGTATGTGTCAACATGGGTCATCACCAAATTACTGGCTAAGCATCTGTTGATTCCTCCAAACAACTATAATTGCTCACAGAGTCTGTGGTGAGACCACATACAGGTTTTATTACCTACAATCTGCTTGCATCTTCAGGCCTTTATCTGCTGTTTAACATAATCTTCTGCAGCTGCAAGTAGCTTCTTCTCTGTCATCCGCAACTCAACAGCAATACGGTGACAGGGTGTCAGATTAGGCCTCTTCAGAGTCACGCAGTCATCCTGCAACACAGCGCAGTCATCCTGCAACACAGCAGCTATGCTACTAACACAATCATGAACACAGTGACTATTTCCACATTGGATTTTCAGAACAAACCAATATAAATGATCCACTACTGATCAAACACTCTTTACTCAGCACACCAACAATGAAAGGAAAAGATGTCAACTTGGGACCAAGTCTGAAGTCATAAATATATCAGTTACAGAAATCAAGATTCGCTTGTGAGATTTCAGGCTACTACCATGGCAATTTCTTGTACAAGGCATGTATGCAGTTTGTGAGGCTGAGCAATGATCATGTGCATATTTTTTTCTGTTAATACTGAACAACCAATGTTTGGGTTTTGTGTCAACTCCACAGCTATTCTTCCTTTATTGACAAGAACCTCAACAGTGTCTCTGTGCAAAAGTTGAACACCAGGTAACTTTCTTTTGAATTTCCTCTCCTAGCAGAGTTATACCACAAATAAATTTCATATAAGAACATCCCATACTCCAGTGCTGTCACCCATGTTCTAAATGAATACAATATACAGCAGCACAAGGCTAAGTCACAGGTAAATACTAACACAGTACACATTTCAACTTATCATCAATGCTGTCTCTGCTAGGTATGAAGAAAATACTGCAATGACTGCCCATAATGGAAAGCAATACATTGGTTCAGCCCCCCTGCAGAATGCTTACCACAACACAGAACATTTAATTTTACTACATTCTATTGCATCAGATGTATGAAGGAAATAAAGGTCATTATTTTCTCTGACAACTGTTAGTCACCTTTTCATATCTGATCATCTATCATATGAACATATCCATTCAGCCAACCACCCACAGGTATGCCATAGCAGTGGCTGCAGATGACATGAGATACTTGTCAAACACAATAACAATTCTGTATAACACAAGATACAAGGGCTCTCCAGGAAGTATCCAGCCATTTTGAATATCTTGAGAACCAGTCATGTGGACTTTATGTAATTTGTCAGCCAGTCAGAGGAGACCTTACTGCGCATCTGTGAACAGTCACTCTCCCATGGGGTTAGTCAGGCAGCAGTGAGATGCCACTGACTGAGCTTGTGTACTGTGTGACTATCGCATTCACAATGACCAAGCGAGCAGATCAGCTTCATCATGACAATGCGCCTGCCCATTCTACAGCTCTAGTGCAGGCTTTTTTGGCAAAGAATCACATCACCCAGGTCTGTCAGCCCCCCACAACCCAGATTTGGCTTCCTGCGACTTCTGGCTTTTCCCAAAGCTAAAATCGCCGTTAAAAGGGACAAGATTTGTGAATGCGACAGTCACAATGTACACAAGCTCAGTCAATGGCGTCTCACTGCCGACCAACTAGCCCCACGGGGGAATGACTGTTCACGAATGCACAGTAAGGTCTCCTCTGACTGGCTGCCAAGTTACATCAAGGTCATGCAACCGTTTCCTGAGATATTAAAAATGGCTGGATACTTTCTGGACAGCCCTCATATAGAGAACTGTAACTTGGTCCACTATGTCCCTCATTCTCCACCTCTTCTAAATAGGCCTATAACTACCTGAAAAATTCAAAGACACAGGTCTGTGAGATAAAAGCTGGCTGACCTTGCGGCAGTTACACATACCAGGTTCAGTATTCAGGCGCATGATATTAACCCACCTTTCATTTACCGAAATTGCTATTTATACGTTAGAAACTCACTTCCAGTGTAGTGGGGTAATAACGTTGCAGGATACAAATTCTGGCAAGAAGGTATTTCCACATCTTGGATTCCACTTCGGTTGTAACTGCACAATCGGGGTACACAAGGTCACAGCTGCGCTCACTGGATAGCCAATGCTGTAAATGCTCTGTCAGGCAATAAAATATCACACAATGCTCTCATGATTTGGGTTAGCAAGAACTATGTTCTAACAATTAAAAAGCTCCTTGCTGAAAAGACAAGTTCCAGCTGACTAATACTTTGAGCTACTGAAAAAACTGGAGCCATATTAGGTTGATTATCAACATTTCAAACTAGATGACCACATTAAGATTCTTCATAAGGAGGGTAAGGATTTGTTTCCTTATAACAAGTTCAAGATTTGCAGTAAATAAATAATGACAGCCACTATGACAAAAATGTTCATACCTTCATAAATTTAAGCCGATACAATTCAGTAACAGCAGTGACAGAGACCAGACTCTGAATGCTCATGAGGGAAGAAACTTTTCTCTTCACGACCATATCCAGACTAATTCTGGGACCTACAAAGCCTTCAAACTACCTGGCAATAGGGGGAGGCAGCTGAAGCATGAAACTGACCACTCACCAAATTTAAAAGCAATAACTCATCTCTGAACAATTACTAGATTAATACCTGCTACATGTCCCTTATATACAGACATTATTTTATCTGACAACTGTCAGTAGTCACTACCTGCTGGCTTAGGTAACTTACAAAACTCTGTTGTGCAATGAACAACCTGTATATTAGATGAGACACAGGCCCACAAGCAGAAGGAAAATATTCCCACCACCATCTTTAAATGGCAGCTGGGACAGCATAGTTGGTATCGCAAATCGCTGCAGGCCAGACGGTTGGGGTTTGAACCCCGATGGGGTGAGATTTTCCACAACCATCCAGACAGGCCCAAGGCCAACTATTCTCTTCTCTTATGGGTCCTGGGGCTCCTTGCCACAGGTAAAGCAGCAAGGGTGTGGTGCTGACCACCCCTGTCTAGTGCCCAGATTAAGCATGGGTAGAGCTATACCTCTGTTCCCTCCCTCTGTGTCTGCTTCCAATGGCATGTTACAGGGTCATCTTTACCTTTACTTTCTTTAAATATGGTAATCAGAAACCTAATACTAACCGCAACACTCATTCATTCAAATAAATTGTGTGGACCCGGAATCACACAAATTGGAGAAGTGCTCAGTGCAGCACTGCCTGCATCATGCAAAATGGTCCGAGTGACATAGTGATGCAAGTTGCAAGGTAAAATAATGTCCCCTTACATGGTTCTGTGGTTTGGTGTGGCTCAGTGAGGAGCTCAAGTTTATGAACAGGACTTACGATTTCCTTCTCCTGTCATTCAAGAATGATATATTGACATTACGCTCCTAATTAAATTGTCTTCTTCATTATATCCTTTAATCAAAGTGCAGAATATTAATGGACCTTGGGTCAAATAAAAACCCAGATTTACATGAAGCTCAAACTGAAATTCACCAGTTTTCTCATAGTTAATTCACAGTAAAATAATCTGCACATAACAAAAAATGGTGGGCCTATTAAGATGTAGGAAACACTTTGCAGTGTGATGAACAGCTAACATAATACAAGAAAAAACAGCATCAGACTCAATGGTGTAAGATTAGCTGTGAAACAACACATCTTTACCCACAAAAAACGACTATCAGGAACAATCAGGTATGCAGAACAAAAAAAGAACAGAACACATATACAAGATACCTTTATTCCACTGCAGTATATCTTACTCTCATGTTAATAATTAATTTAAGTATATGACATTTTTTTGGCACTGTGTACAAGTATGGTTTTTGTGAACTGGCCAACAGACTCACTTTACATGAAACATCACACTACTGCAACATGTAACTGGAAGTCCAATGCATTAGGCCAATAATTATGACAGATGAAAGTGAACAAGTTTAAAAATGCACTAATAAAATACAATCGTATTTCAATTAGTGCATTTTGTTGGTTAAAATATTAAAAGTTGTAAACTTACCTTGTCCCATATTAAACACCCTGAGGAATGCCAGCAACCTGCCATCAACTGGATTTGGCCCTTTCTTCAGCATAAAGTCCCCTCTGTCTGGAATACCAAGGCGGCGAAGTAATTCGGTACGTTCTGGTTGCAGTCGATCTTCCTGACTGATGCCCAGTGTCAGACGCAGACCATCATGTTCATTGTCAAGGTAAACAAATCCATTGTGTATGAAGAACTCCGAGTTGGTGCGTGGTCCATAAAATATGAATATTTGTTGTGCTGCTTGATACTCACAACAGGCCATACATTCACTGCGATCCTGCTCGGCATTGAAATCTGTGGACAACTACAGAAAACTGTTATGTATATCACAATTTCCCACCACATGGTCATTTGACATTCTCAGTCTCAGCCCACCAGATGATGAGGCAGAAGTACTGATAGGTCAGGGCTCCATGTAACTAAATGTGGAAGTGCAACTGGCAAAGGAAAACCACTGGATACAATTATCACACAGGTTACCTCTTTACAAGGCTGTCCAGAGTCTTCCCATAGTCACCTGGTGCCGTTATACTAATATACAAAGAAGGTATGCTTTACTCATTTGCTTCCTAAAAACAAACAGAACACAATATATGACCTATTACTTTGCCTACTGTTCTTATATGGGTCTGAAATGTGGTCTTTCACATTAAGGGAAGATCACAGACTGTGGGTGTATGAAAACAAAATACAAGGAAGATATCTGGGACTAAGAGGAGGATGTAATAGGATACAGAAAACTGCACTACAACAAGTTTCATGAGTTACAGTCTTCACCAAATACTTTCAGGGTGATCAAATCAAGGAGGATCAGTAGGGCAAGGTATGCTGCATAGGAGGGGAAAGGCATAATAAAGGGTTTTGGATGAAAAATCTGAAGAAAGGGGACCACTCACAACACCTACACACAGACAATAGGATAGTATTACAAAAGAATTTTAAAGAAATATGATGAAGGGGTAGACCTGATTAATTGTTCTATGTATTGTTTGTTTTGTGTCATTCTGTGTATTGTTTGTGTGTAAATGTGTACTGTACTACTGCCACTGGGTGACAACCCAATTGCATTCAACAAATATATCAATATCAATATCAATCTGGCTCAGGATAGAGACCTGTGGTGAGACCTTGCGAAAACAAACACAAACCTATAAACAAATAATAAAGTAAATAAGCATATAAATAAATAGGAAAATAAATGAATGTCACTACATAAACATGTAATAAAGTAGGCAAATAAATAAGTATATAATTAAATATATAAATAAGTAAACACATGAATAAACAAAAGCTAAATAAATAAATAAATAATTAAATTCCTAACCTAACCCGATAAAACTCAGCCCAACCTGACCAAACCAAACCCAGCCAAACCTAAAATAATATAACCTAACCTACCCCACTTCAAGCTATCCCAACCTAATGTAACACACCCTAATTAACATAAAGTAAATAAATAAACTGATAAATAAATAGCACAGTGGGTTGCTTAACAGCTAAATAAATAAAAAACTAAATAAATAAATAACCTAGCCTAAACCAACATAACCTAATCAAACCTGACCCTAACTAGCCTAACAAACCATTATACAAATACAGAAAGGTCTCATTTTATGCCAGGGTTATGCTCCTGTAAATCATTGTGCAAATTGAACACAAAATTCCCATTTAAAACAGTGTATTTCCTGGGGGCTGGGGGATTGTCAGCCTCATCATATATAGTGCATGACTTAACCACTAGTGGACACATGGACCTGGAGAGTATACATGTACTGTACATAGCGTACATATACATTTCTATACAGTATATTTTATTTCTAATGCAAAAAAATGTAAAAGACTCATATCCATAGTAAACTGTATGTTATTCACATTGTGCATGTTCTTACAATCAAAATATCCAACACATGCACTTCATGATACAACATACATTACATACATAAACTCCTACATGTTTCAGCACAGAGGTGCCATCCTCAGGGAGTTGTTACAACAAAGGTGTACAAACCAACATGCCAAAATATGTTTTGTTCATTCTTATAAACATAATTAAAAAAACAGATTATTAAAATTCATAAAATTGTTAAAATATGTAACACTGATAGTAATGATAATGTACAATATTGTGATGTTTTATAATATATTAATCATAAGCTGCCTCAGTTGTCAGCTGTTAGTTGCAGTATTCTGATGTTATGTATATGTAGGCTGATCATTTAATTCCGGGACTGATTTTTTTTTTCGGGGAAGCTATAATACGCAGCGAAGTGGCAAAAAGGCAGGACAAGTGGCAACTCTGTGCAAGTGTACTTGCATAACCGGAAGCCAATATCTCCCCGCATTCGCTCTGTGGAAGCCTCTAAGTGAACGTCTATCTGCAGTGTGTGTCGCATCTCACGATGGAGGAGAAAGTTCAGCAGCGTGTGTGCATCAATTTCTGTTTCCGTCTGGGGAAAACTGGTGCTG
>JGI20166J26741_11593140_pt1 | contig 11748 bp, 4 predicted proteins | sample TergutCu122P5_FD_26741 | JGI IMG/M metagenome (IMG submission 26741) | reverse complement strand
CCCCCCCCAAATAAGTCTTATGAAAATAAAGAAAATTTTCCTTCTAGCTAAGCACATAATTATAGTATTATAAAGGGAAGGACGACGGAAACTTTTCTTAACAGTGGCACTATATGGCGCTAATTTGTGATATTTGATTCAGTTTTAGAAAAGCACACGATGGAGAACTGTTTCGTGAGAGAACGGTTTCAAGATCTTTTCCGGAAATCGAACCATTGTCATCTTATCTTCTGTTCGTTATTTTAGTGACTGACCTAACGATAAAAATGTAGACTGCGAAGCAGAAACACAAGTTTCATTAAAAAAACTGAAATATTTCTTCAAAGATATTTATCAAACAGCAGACCTATTTATAATAAATTAAAATGTTTTATTAAAGCTGTAATTTCTAAATTAAATAATCAATAATTAGTGAAGTATAATTATTTGTTATCAGTCAATTGAAATTGCTTCATATAGGCCTAAACTTCGTATAATTACATACTTATTTTCATCCACGACAACAAAAACACATTGGTCAGTGTCGGCGACTAGAAATATTCGGAAAATAAATTATAGACACGAGTATGTGAAGTACACAAAATAGGCAATGAGTACCAAAATGGATTGTACATATCTACAAATGAATTCTTCTAAGTTTCTATTGACCACTACCCACAAAACTTACTTATTGCTTACAAGTCACTAGCTACACATCTAAACATATGACAGGTATTTGAACAAAGTTACATAAATTAATTTCACCAATATTGTTTTAATACAAATCTTCCTAACAAATTATAGTTTAGACTCGGGGTGCCAAATTTTATCGAGTTTTCATCTGGTGAACTCAGAGAGAAAAATGCGGAACACGTAAACATAAAGTAGTAAAAAACACGCCTTATCGACATGTTAAACTGTGACTAAAATAAGCATATGGCACCTACTTTGTCTAAATATTCTTTCGCCATAAATATTCAATTAATCTGGAGTCGGTCATTTGCATGGCAGCAAGTTGATGCACTGATGGAAAAGGAACAGATTATCGCATCCGAAGATCCACTTGTCACGGAAAACCTAGTTAGTCCCTTCTTACCGGATGAATATTAATAAAGAAACACGCAGAGGCCTTATCCAGCCATCTCCGGCAACACAAATTTCTCCGATTACATGCAGAAACCCCAGCCAGTTAGTGTTCCATATTCATGCCGCATTCAAAAGAACAGCGTGCAAAAACGATTTTTCGCCCCATTGCCAATCTAAGGAGATTGCCAGGTTTTAAAATTGTGGTGCTTCCATTTAAGTGTATTTTTATTCCATTTAAGGACTTTTCAATTGTTCTGCTTATATAACGTCGAATGCGAGGATGAATTGCAAATAATGAATTGAGAACGACGAGGAAGGAAGCAGTGGTGGCCTATTTTAAATAATCCATAACCCTGTATTGAGAAATTAGATAGGGTAACGAATACAACAAAAGCACATAAATGTCTAAAAGTATGCTGCATTATCAACACAGTATTCCTACTACACGTTTCGGCTACTCTTGAGGCCATCCTCAGGGAGGTGCATTACAAAGGATGGATATATCATGATATTACAGTACTTTGGGGATCAAGGCACAGACGTAAAATACTAATTTTTAAAAATATATGGTTTAAAATACATATTATATCTGACGAACAAGTCAACCATGGACAATTGATACCTTGTGGGAGTAGTGTACTTCTACAAGTAATGGCCACTTGTGCATTTACCACCGGCTGTCGGCAAAGTGTCATCATCCTAATTATCATCATCGTCATCATCATTATCATGTAGTCTGCCTAACGACGGGTCCAGATCACTTTCCAAAGCGAATTCTTCAAATAAAGTGCTCCCCCTTTCAATTTCCAGTACCTTCTCTTTTACTTAAAGTTATCCAGTAGGTACTTATGTCGTCATCCTCTTCTTCCCGTCTCGTCTATCTTTCCTTCAATAACATGTTTTAGAAGGCAGTTCCTACGCAAGCTGTGACTAATCCAGTTAGCCTTCTTCCCCTTTCTTCTATGTAGGATGTTCCCTTCCTCCATGACTCTTTGTAATACTTCATTTCCCACACGATCGGTTCGACTGACCTCTATCCTTCTCTCATTTTAGAATTATTAAGGCATTTATGCACTACTTACCGCAGTGGCCAAGTTTTAGCACCATGAATAGTTATGCCGTAAATGTAGCTTTTCAATAGTTTTTTTCTTTGCAAAACAATTTGCTAGTGAAAAGAGTCTTCTTCTTGTTGAATGCTGACTTTGCACGGCAATCCTGTATTTAATTTCATGTGTACACCATGCATCGTTGGTTGAATGTGACAGAAATAAAAAAAAAACACCAACGCTTGGTATTTACTTGAATTCTACAACGGTTACTGCCTTAGCAGAGCTCGTTTAAAACCTTAACCTTTCTCGCAGATATCTTTCCTTACTTCTTGTCGGCTAGCTGATCACACTGAAACTGACTCCTCCGCCGACGAATGTGATTTCGTACACAAGTTACTGGCACAGTGCCTAACTACTGGAGCATTTCTCATAAACACGAATAGTAAAAACCCGGCTTCAGACATATTACAAACATCTTACAGCCACCTGTTAGATTCTACGACTGTCTTTCCTCAGGTTCATTTATAAAAACAAATATTCGTAAGTGTATTAGGCCCTTTATTAACAAGAGCCTTACAAGATTTAAATTGACAGACACTAGGCCTGAAATTTGTTTAATAAAACATAAAAGTTTCCACTTCAGAAAATGACGCATCTCCGTTACAAAAAGAAGCCGGTAATTTTTACTCAAGGAAAGAGTCAACACTTTATATAAGCATACAAAATCCTTAAATATATTCTGTGAAGGAAATTAAAGAGTTCTGACACTGAAGATTCTGGTCTTATGCGACCCTACGCTGTGCTGGCTAGTAAATATTTCTTCAGCAGCAAGGCTGTGAAAACGTCCTATCTCCCTTTTATAATGTTAGAGCACGTGCTATAGCCCTACATGTAAAAACCACCGTGTCTTAAATATTGAAACATGGTAACACGCCTCTTATAGACGTGAATTTTTTTCAAATCACGTTTCATCAAATTATGCCAAAGAGGTGTAAGAATAACCGATATGTAAAGTTGATTTCGGCCACTTTAATTGCAGTGCATGATACGCCTGGCAATACATAATAGAAACACGGTACGCCAAGTTGCCTGAAAATTTGTCCAAGAATTCAAAATATAAAAGTAAATTATCAAAGAGTTCTTTACGTGAACCAAATTAATATTAATGACACTTAAGGTTCCAAATGGCAATACAGTAGTATTGTGATTTATATCAGATTATGTAGCACATACACGCACCGAGTTCTCACGGTAACTTAGATATACTGGTGTTTGCAATGCTCCAAGTTACACAAAAGGGAAATGGAGAGAATAAAAATTTCAACCTCATAAATGTGATGTTTCGTTATGTCGAAACCCGTTATGTTTTTCGGGTGCCGTTGCATGCGAAACAGATACACGGACGTATATGAAAAAAAACTAACAGACTTTTCAACTTTGGAAAGAAGCCAGAAACCAGCAAAAGACTGAAGAGTTAAAAAGTAATGCAAGTTAATTCCTCTATGACCTGTCATAATGATTACTGCACAACGTCAACAATGTGTGTTCTGTAAGTGGTAGAGGAAGAGTCTCAGAGTTAATGATTATGATATTTAAATGAAGCAAATGCTCGTTTGAGTGGCGTCACACAATAATCACCGACACCATCAGCTGTCAGTAAGCCTTGTTTCCATGACGCATGGTCTAAACATGGAAAAGAGCTGCAAGGAACAACATTTAAATACGTGATATATTTCCTCATTGTGGGGAGAGAGATCATGAGGCGGAGCTATAAAAACCCCCTTTCCTACCAACCCCACTGAAAAGAAAAGGCGCCACCCGCGAAGAACAGGGAGGGTGGGAAAGAAGGCAAATATGAATGGATGAAATGGAGGATGGAGAAAAAGAAAAGAAGGAAAGAAGAATATATTTGAATTCGGAGGTCCATGGCTCGGCTGTTAGCTAGCTGGTCTGGCTTCCGGTTCAGAGTACTGCACAAAGCGGCTTCCGGTCCCTGCGTCGCTGTTGATGATGATGACTGTGACGACGAACGACTAAACTGCCAGCAGGCGATTCGCATTGTCCCTATCATATTCAACATCATCCACCGTGATGACGCGAGCCCCAGGTCGAGGAAAAATTCAGGACAACTTCAAAACACGTCACATCCTCCACGCTGACAAACATTAGCATCTAGACCTTCCGATCTTGGTGTATGGTGCCTGCTAATTCGTAAGGCACAACTAAACAGACTGTAATGTTAATGAATATGACTGACCGCCTGCTTGAATGAGTTATTGTACTGGCCTTCTTGCGAAAGTGTTACGGTTATTAACAAAATGCTTTGTAACAACTCACGTGTACCACATTCTCCATTCTGTAAGTTATAAGTTATTTATTAAAATTCAAACCTACAAATGCACAATTTTAAAAAAAATACAATAATATTATAAAACGCCAACTCCTACATGTTTCGGGCCTTATTGGTCCATCAATCGGGAGCACAAAATTGTAGAAAACAGTTGCTTAACATTTTCGTTTCCTGCACGCAACAGATCTACCGGAAATTCGCAATGTGTAATATATGTTGCAGACAGAGCTGGGCACTGAAAATTATACCATTTTAAACACGAAAATATAAAAATTATTAAAAGTTACAAAATACTTCATCATTTGCAATTATTACGTGTCAAAAGAGAATAAACTGTGTTAATATGAGAAATTAAAAATACAGATGGTGTAAAATATAATTGTGTGCTCCCTAATAAAGGACCAATAATGACCAGTCTGGAGCTAGCGTTATATAATATGATTGTAATTTTAAAAAAACTATGTGTATTTGTTGTTTTGAATTGTAATGATGCACATACACTTATTTCTCTGCGATCTCTTCCCATAAATTTTGCCCCTTGAGGGATACCTCAAGAACATAAATTCATTACCAAGCACACAACTAATAACAGAATCCTGGAAAGACGGCTACAATTGTACTGACTGCAAGATTATAACACGTGTAGAAAAACAACGTGCCAGAAAAATGTATTACGATCTGTAATACCCCCAGAATTTCTTCCAGCAAAGAACGACTTTAAAATGCCGAATCAGCAAACATCTCACCTTCATAAATTTCTACCACCTTACATTCTTCTTCGTAACTACATGCAATTATTTAAGCATCCAACGCCGACTTTTCGAAATAGAATTCTTTTGGGAACTGTGGGCAACTCCGAGCGTCATTCTCAAGAATAATTACGTACTGGGGCACTATGTCGCTGATTATCTCCTGAACTGTAGTGTTTATGGGCTTCACCTGTACCTTGATGCTCTAAGCCACACGTATGATAAACAGATGTCTGATTTTCGAAGTATAAGAAGTCATTTCATTATTGGGGTGGTCTTGCATTGTCAGAGAAATGAGTTTTTCCAGGCGTAATAACAACTGTCAATAGTTCGTTCCGCATAATTAAGCAAAAGCGATTTTTTTCGAAAGCATGATTGGATTGCTTGTGAAAAACCTAGATTAGTTTCTTGGGCATGCAGTGCTCTAATTTTCGAAACATAATATACTGGATACGCTGTGTACCTCAGCCTTGATGCTTAACATATCTTTCTAGTCACACCATGACTGATTTATGAATTAAATCACGCGAATTTTCCTCTAGCAACTTTAGAAGGAAGATGATAGGAATGATGGACGGCCGGAAAGGTGTAATTTTATATGGAAAAATCTATATTTTTAAGTGTCTGACATTACCGCTGTACTGATCAAATAGTTTAATGCGTTAAATTATGGTCACACACACACACACACACACACACACACACACACCTAATGCAATATTAACTCCTAAAAACTTTCTTCGTGCAGGAAAGAACTATTTCAGTTGGGAACACAAATCGTGCAACCTCAAACCAGAATGCAGGATACAAAGAATGATGAATAACAACATAAAAATGTATACATTTTGTGCATTATCAGATGTACCGCAAGAGCATTATCCTTAATTTTAAACTGCCTTTTCTAATAACGAGATAAAAGGCTAAAAGTTGCACATGTGGCGAAATATGTATTGCGGAGGGGGGGTATTAATTGCAGGTTACGGTTTCATTGTTTTGACGTACTGCATACAGAATATATAATATAAGAAGAAATACAGCCCATCAACGTGTACAACTTTACTGTAGCAATTATAAATGGCAGCTACAAGTTTCGACTACGAAGTAGCCATCATCAAGGTGTATATATCAGAAGTGTAAAAGGAAATTATATACATGTAGTTCACACATAGGTACAAATGATTAGTGGACGAGATTTCAATCTTACGTATCAAGGTACATATGACTTTTACACATAGAAGAGCATTTACAATATAAAAAGTACTGTATAAAAATTAAACGATTATGTTATATAATATTAAAAATGAAAGTTAAAAACTCCAACAAAATTCAGTGTTCTAGGTTAGTGGTAGCAGACAACTTGTGCGGGCGATCCTAAATGTTAAGGTTGTGAGCAGATAAGGTGTGTCTTCTTATATAAGGGATATACTGTGTATTCCATCTATGGTATCAGATATTTGATGGTATTAATACATGGAATTGTACGTAAAAGGTGTATGGTAAAACCACTTAAGTATTATCAGGTATAAGTATTCAAATTATTTGTATAAGACATGACATTCAACCGCTGCCACAAACACACACACACACACACACACACACACACACAGATACGTGTGAACAATATCAGTTAATTACAAAATAATCAAACCACAAAATATGAAACGCGAAGTATATCCGATTTTTGGAATATACACCTTTTTGTATTCGATCGCTACGGGCTCTCGTTTTACACTTCAGATATATACACTCTGATTATGGCTACTTTGTAGTCGAAACATTTAAATTTGCTACAGCAAAGACGTACTTGACGGCCTGTATTTCTTCTTTCATTATGTATTCTAGAAGCACAACAGGATACCACACCGTAAAATTACAAAGTGTTCCGCATAAGTGTGCCGAACTGCAGGATGTTACTATATGAAGTCATTTTGAGTGAAAAATGCCATATCAACATAAGCCTGAGTGTCAAGAGATATATCGCTGCGAGCACTGTACTGTTTCCAGATACTCTACGATACTACATGGTATCTGTTCCTATACAGCTTACCGCCATTTTTGGCAAAAGCTACTCCCTTGTAAGCACAGAACTGTGTTTACAAAACGGTGGAGGTAACTTTGAATAGTAATAAGTGTAACGTAACTGAAAATTGACTTCGTCTGATATTATTTAATCAAAATTGATTTGTTTGCCGTGTTGTAACATAAGTATAAACTACACACCTAACTCGGCATTACAATTAAAACTGGATTTCTTTCTTTTCTGGTATTATACGAAACACAGATTTCTTCTGATGTGATATTACAGTAAAGTAAGGCTAAATTGCTGCCTTTATTTTATGGTTTTATTGGACACATGTTGTATAAACGGTTAAGATATTATGTATATCTTTTCTTTTGTAGTGTTGTCAGACACATAATTTTCCTTTTATTTGTCCAATATAACCACACGTATGCTCTTTAAAATTTTCGCTTACAGCCATGTAGGGTATATGTACATTAAAGTGTTCGTAGTGATGTGTAAGTGTTGGTAATATGGCATATGTTCATTAGCGTTCTTTTACTCAAAATGATAGCAAACAAAATTCTGCAGCTTGGCACAACTTACACGGAACATGCTGTATAAGTTGTATTTGAAACATTTTGTAAAATAGTAAACCATAATGAATGTACTTCTTTGTTTTCTAAAACAGCACTGCCAAAATATCGATGACTGTCAACATCTAAAGGTTTCCACCACTGATTTCAGTACCTTTCCAGATTTTATGCACTGTTTTTACAAGGCACTGCACGTTTAGAGTCAGCGGTTTTTTCAGAAAGAGTTACTGCTTAGGTGTGAATACAGAACTGTGTTGGCAGTGATAGATTTGTGTCCGCAATAAATAAAGAGCGAACCAATGTGGTATGCATGTTTGCATGCAAAGTAACTTTTGACTCTGTAACGTATAGATACCATAGAAAGTTTTTTTCTATATCGGATTTAGATCACAACATCCCCTGGATATAAGTGCACCATTCGATAGCTAATAAATCGGAGTTTTAATCGAATAGTTGACTTTTGTTCTTCTCATCTAAAATGTACAATATAAGCAGCATTAGTTGAGGGTAGAATCCAATGAAGAGATTCTGAAAATGCATGTCGGTCCAAATCCAATTTTTAAATGCACTTCATTAAATGTGTGGCAGATATAACTCCCACTGAAAATCACAGCATGTAGTTCTGTACAGCCAGGATAAATTCAACCTCAGATGATTCAATCGAGTTATCTCTTGCAGACATAAATACAGTGATATTTCGTGTCAAACATTTTCAGCAGAGTTCGTAATAAAAAATTAAGCTAAGATGCCTTACAATCTCTCTCTTGATATGAAGATGGTTGGAAGCAAATGACAGCAGCAGAAAAGCTTTACCAAAATAACAATCGCGGATCTGGCAACAAGTCTCGCCGACTGGGATATTGTGACGTCTTGTCAGCAAACTAACTTCGTATTCACAAGGAACTTAGACACTGAGCTTACACTGAGCTTCGATAAAGACTTGGACTCAGTCTTAACAAAAGCTGTTAAATCCTTAGTGCAAGAGAAAGACAACTAATGGCGGTATCTAGTAGGCCTACACGTCAAAACGTGCGAGTTCTAAGTAGGAAGTCTTTGTGTGGAACAGATATTTTGTATCGATATCTCGAACAGCTTTTGTGACTAAACCACTGCCTCCAACAGTGCAATGTACACTCGATTATCAAGTATCACTCAGTGATGTGAAACGGATAGAACAGGCACAATGACTGGATGTCAGTTCCGACAGCAAATCAATTCCTCAGTAAGACGAATTCATAATTACTACAGCCCCTCAATAGGTACGTGAGACCATAGACGATTCTCAGTAATTCAGAATTTAATTATTAAAAGTTTCATGTAAACAGTTTCAAGATAAATTGTTACTGAGAGTGTTTGGGAAGAGATTTCTGAAAAGGACATGGAAACATTCAAAGATAAAATAACACGAGAGCGGATATGAAAACATAATGAAGAACGACGCAATTTATGTCTTTCACTCAGTGTTGTTGGCGTGACAGAACTACTAGGGCGAGATAAGCAGCATATAAGGTGCACATGGGACCTGCAAAATGCGTAAAAAATTTTGGCTTTAAGTCTCAAATGAATGGATCATTTGGAGGACATACACGCAAATGGAATAATGTTGCAATAAAGTTAGATATTTTGGACGGTTGGTCATAATTCTCATTAGCCCTTCAAACTAGGGCCGCAATAATACTCTACATATATCACGACTTAAAGTTACAATAATTCCACCACTCACCACTACAAACTTATACATTGGATAAAACATCATTAAACAAAACAAGGAGCAAATGTCTATGAGTCTCAAGGAAGAATGGAGGTGGGTCAGTTGTAAATTGACAGACAGCTTTAACAATCTGGAAATGCAGGGCAAGAGAACAATGGCGGTATTAGTGACATGTTTGCAAGCAGCAACACTGATTAATGTTGCTTCATTTTTAACTTCTGTCAACCCTCACCTGTGACTACTAGCCACTCTTTTCCTTCTTAATGTGCAATTTCATTCCCGTTCGCATTATGTATGCATAGCACACACAACATTAAAAGAAACAAAGAATAAAACGTTAACTTGTACTCGTATTTTGTGTAAAATGTTTCGTGATTTAATTAATACGAACTGCAAGTCTCCCCTATAGCCATAAATCACGAGGATCAGTTGCTAATGGCCGGACGATCGATATCTGACATCGTGGAAGTCTTTTTATTACCCGCAGTCTACTACCCATTGAAAGAACATGTACTTAACCTAAATACAATATATCTCAGCATTCTATGTGTCATGGTAACAAATTGTCATAAAATTTAAAACAGCAAAGAGTGTTCTATTTGGAAGTTGACGGCAAAAACACCTACCGCGGCAATGGATATCCTTCAACATTCCTTGTTTTAAAATGTCCAAAATCGTCCAGAATTTTTCACCACCCCTAAACCACAATAGCCTTCTTTATTCTGTAAACTAAAGCGCATAGTACGAACTCCACTGAGTAGAGTCCTTTTTTGAGAAGCTAACATTGCCTTAGATAGTCAAGAGATTTTCCGCATATTAAACAAACTGAGCCAGATGAATCCAGGCCACGCCGTCACGTCAGGTAAGTTCTATTTTAATATCATCCTTTTATCTATTCTTAGGTCTTCCTTCAAAGTGGCTTCTTTCCTTCAGGTTTCCCCATCTAAACCCTGTGTCCATTCCTGTTCTCCCTCATGCGTGCCACACGTAGGCCCATCTCAACCTGCATAACAACACCACATAGAAGTGGTTGTTTTCTCATGGTATTATACTATAAGCAACTTGTACAGTTCATACACCGTCATTAAACAACCTGCAAACTTAAGTTGTGACATCCCCGTTGTGTTAAATACAATAAGATGGTGTAGAGTAGTGCAGTCGAAACACAACTAATAGTGGGTGTAGTATTTATTGCTAAGACTACATGTTTCGGTCCTTGCACTGGGCCATCATCAGGTCTCGAATTGTGCCTCAGAGGAGACTATACAGCGTATAAATTGCAAAGAAATCTCGTTGGTAGCTTGACCATTTGACACCAACGAGATCTCGTTGCAATTTATACGCTGTATAGTCTCCTCTGAGGCACAATTCGAGACCTGATGATGGCCCAGTGCAAGGGCCGAAACACGTAGTCTTAGCAATAAATACTACACCCATTATTAGTTGTGTTTTCGACTGCACTACCCTATACCATCTCAACCTGCAAACTGACCGGCAGAAACCTGTTACGGTTGGATTCAGCACCGTATTAACAGCATCTTGCTGCAAATGTCTGCAGCGCATACGGTGTTTCTAACACGTGAACGTCGAAAATATTTGACGCTCACAACTCAAGATTTCATGATTAGGCACTAACACATTACTCTCTATATCTAAAAAAAGAAGGGCTGCAATTCTAAATGGACACGTCGTCTTATTTTCGAGACTCGAGCTCTCTTCTTACTGAAAACTTAAACTATTAGTCCGACATACACACAAATTTCCTGCAGTGCCGTTTCCTTTCGCGGACGTAATAGGGAACAATCAAACATATTGCTATAAAATTTGCCCCTACTCTTGTCAGCACGTACGGTAGCCACGACTGTTAAAGTAAGGTGCAAGTAATGCCGTCAAAACGATTACATACGTAACATACTCAAGCACAAAACTATTTAATTAGTCTACAATAAAATCTTCAATACCCCAACGTGTTTCTACAATCAAGTGATCTTCATCAAGGCGGCTATCTTCAAGCTGCTTTATAATTTGTTTTTTTTTTTGTTTTCCTGGCGTTACAACCCATTGGGTCGATCTTTCACAGCCAAGTTGCGGGCTTTAGCCTCCTCGTTTTCGAGGTTTCTTGATCACACACGACGCGCCACAATCGGTAGGACTCCTCTGGACGAGTGATCAATCCGTCGCAGAGACCTCTACCTGACAACACACAGCACTCACAACAGACAAACACCC
>JGI20166J26741_11593029_pt1 | contig 11748 bp, 8 predicted proteins | sample TergutCu122P5_FD_26741 | JGI IMG/M metagenome (IMG submission 26741) | reverse complement strand
CGGGGATCTCCCCGGGATAGAAGGGTGGCGTTTCGGCCCCGGGATACGGCTTACCATTCGCTGATAACCATTCGCCAGGCCAGTGGACGCAACGGAAATAAAAGCATATCATTCTTCTATGATTGGTTTTCTTATAAAGAAGAATTTTTTTGATCTCTGGGATAACCTCTTCAAGGTGGCCCTCCTCAATATCGGGTTTATCATTTCTCTCTCATTTCCGGTATTTATCCCGACATTCCTTGCGCCGGTGCCTGTTTTGGGAATGGGAACCCTGCTTATCGGCATACTGTGGTGTTTTGTCTATCTTTCGGCGGCGGCTCTGTCCCTGAAAGCCCTGTCGGATTACGGCAATTTTGGATTCGCCGATTTTTTCAGGAATCTTAAAACCATCTGGCCTGTGGGGCTGGTGCTGGGGGGCATTGTTTTTTTGATGTACATCCTCATTACCGTGGTAATCCCCTTTTACCTCAGCATGAAATCCATGGTCGGGCTTTTGCTTGGGGCGGTCATTTTCTGGACCCTGGTGGTGGCGGTTCTTGCGCTCCAGTTTTTCTTCGCCGTCCGCTCCCGGCTGGACACCAAGATCACCAAGGTTATTAAAAAGTGTTTTATCATTTTTTTTGATAACCCCATGTTCTGCATTTTTTCATTGATCCACAATATTGTAATGCTGCTCCTTTCCATGTTCGTGGCTTTTCTCTTCCCCGGTCCCGCGGGAGTTCTGCTCTTTCTAGACGAGGGCCTGCGCCTGCGGCTGCTGAAGTACGACTGGCTTGAAGCCAACCCCGACGCAAACCGGCGTGCCATCCCCTGGGACGCCATCCTGATCGACGAACGTGAAAGAACCGGTACCCGGAGTTTGAAGAGCTTTATCTTCCCTTGGAAGGATTAGCCGGCTTTTACCGCAAACGGCATGGCGGACGCACACCACCGGGCGGGCGGGCAAAGCCATGCCTGCCTAAGCTGGCCGTGGCATTTTTTACGCACGTTTTGACGTGGTATCAGCTGTATCACGGCCAGAGACGGCATACATGGCTTTGCCCGCCCGCCCGGTGGTAGCACCGCAAAGACTGTTTGCGGAAAGCCGACAATTTGGGATTTTTATACAATAAGAGGTTTTATCACATTTCCTGCGAAAATAAGATATAGCGGAGGTAATACAACATACCTACTCCCGTAGGTAAAATGCCAATATACGGGTAGAACGTAAACGGGATACAAATGCTTGGGGTGTGGGAAACTGTTCGCGAACCTTCGGTTCGATGCAAACTACTTTGCGTGCTACGAAAATACCACGTCAGAACGTATGCAAGACCCCCTAAAATGGTGCCTGAGATCACTCTCCCTTTTACTGCAGAAAACCCAAATTGACGGGTCTTCTGTCACACCATAGCCGCTTATGCCCGGCGAATGGTGCAAAGCGCGGTAGTGAAAACATTTTCGTGGTATTCCCTGCCGTCGGACCAAAGGTCCGCGAAGCCCAAAAGGGGAATCGAAGCCTTTGAAGGGGAGATAAAAGCTACCTTCGGTTCTGTAGGCCCGGCGCAATGAACCAGTAGGCAGCAATAATCAAAAAATTTGGAAAAGACAGATTGGTAGCGCAGAGCCGGGCCACTAGGACCGAAGGTAGGGGCTTCGTAGGCAGATTCTTAACGAGTTTTCACTACAGCGCTTTACACCATTCGCCGGGTTTTAGGCGACTAATCGTGTGACAGAATACCCGGCAAATTGGAGTTTGTTATTTCTCGTGGGTACCAATGGGGCTGTGTATGCAGCCCACGCCTGAGTCGGTGGAACCGCACCAGATGCACTTCATGGCTCCATGGCCGTGAACGTGTTTGCGAGTAGGAGTCTGGAGGCAGCCATTGCCATAGGCTGTGGACCCGCAGTAGATGCAGCGTTTTTCATCATGGTTGTGCATGTGAAGTCCGTTGACGCTTTTGGGGCAACCATAACCGTAAGCAGTAGAACCGCAATAAGTACATTTTGAAGCCATAAATATCCCCTTTTCGAAATAGTAAAAATAATAGAGACCTTATTTTCTTATCGGAAAGTTTATTCCTTTTTTTAGAAATAGTAAAGAATATCACTCCAAAACCGGAGTTTTGGAGAGAATCTTCTTGAAACTGCCAGTAACAGACATAATTCCGTAAGGCCTGATGCAAGATTTAATCCCCTGGGGGTTTTAAATCTTATTTTGACTTCGCTCGTTCGGCCATGTCCGAGTAAACTCGGCCACGGCGCTCACTCCGCTCGTCAATAAAAGGTTACACCTTGTTTTGACTTCGCTCGTTCGGTCATGTCCGAGTAAACTCGGCCACGACTCTCACTTCGCTTGTCAATAATCATTCTTACCCCTTCGGGATTTTTTCATCAGTTTACGTGCTATTGCCTTCTTCTTCCTGTTAAGGATCGTGGAAGGTTTTTCAAAATATTCACGCTTTTTGAATTCCCGGATGATGCCTTCTTTTTCCACCATCCGTTTGAAGCGTTTGATAGCCTTTTCCAGCACCTCGTTATCATCTATGATGATATGAGCCAAATGAATTCACCTCCTTCTGTTTATTATCTTACACTCATTTTATTAAGAATCTCTTTTTTGTCAAGAACAGGCCGGGGCAGAAAGGTATCGGGATCGGCATCTTCACCGGAAACCCGGATTTCCCAGTGAAGATGGGGACCAGTGGCAAGGCCGGTAGAACCGGATAGTCCCAGAAGAGTTCCTGCTTCAACGACGCTTCCTTCGGAAACGGCTATCTTGTCCATGTGGTAATACAGGGAATAAACACCGGGCAGGTGTTCCAGTACTACCGAATTTCCGGTAACGATTCTGGGCCGCGCAAGCACCACCTTTCCCCTGGCACAGGCCCTGACTTCAGTTCCCTTTGGTACTCCAAAGTCTATTCCCGCATGAATGGTTGTATCCTTTGTGCCTCCGGTGTACTCGTAGACCCTGCGGTCTCCGTACATGCTGGTTCGTCTCGTGGATGTTACCGGAAGCGTAAAGGGGCCGGCCGAATAAATTTCCGTGCCTGTCCGGGAGAGAATAATCCAGAGCTGTTCCGACTCGGTTGTTTTTTGGGGATCCGGCTTGGTACGGAGATCCGTGTTTCCCTGGTCCAGGGGGATGGTCTCGGAAAAGAAATCCCGTTTGTCGATGACAAAGGGCAAATCCCGGATTATGCCGTCTTGAGATTCGATACGGATTACTGCGTTCCCCGGAACCGCGGTAGAAGGAATCGCCAGAACCGCCGCTTTCAGTTCCTGTTCACCTTCTTCCCGGGGCATACTGAAAAAAGCCGCCTTAACCAGGCGTTTCCCTTTGGAATCAACAAGTACCGCCTGAAGCCCCTTGGGCACAGCACCCTGGGTTCCGAAGGCGTCGCTGTACCCAACGGTAACCGGATCGCCGGGCCGGGCATTTTCCGGACACAGGGCAAAGGCGGGTTTCTGAACAGCCGCTTCCGCGTTCCCCGCCTGGGTAGATTCCTGTGCCCCCGCCGCCAGAGGTACAATGAAAGAAAAAGCAAGAAGCAGCAGGACTATCAGGAAGAAGGGGAGTGGGGAGTGGGGAGTGGGGAGTAGGGTCGAGCTTAGTATGTCCAGCTTTATGGCAACAGGTACAGACCGCGCACGACGACCCCAGTCCCCAGTCCCCAGTCCCCAGTCCCTATTCCCTACTCCCCACTCCCTACTCCCCATCATGCTCACTTCCCGCTCCTTTTTAAATCACAAACCACAAGCTGGGGTGTTTCATTGCCTTTGAACCAGTTCCGGTTTATCCTGAACACCAGATCCGCCTCGTCGCCAAGATCAAAGTCACGCTTTACTTTTTCCGCAGCCTGCCAGTACACGGCGGGCCATTTGTGTTTGCCCGTATCCATGGTGAGCTTAACGTGCTTGGCTTCGGGTTTCCCCATGAGGCTTATATCGGAAATGTGCATGTTCCGGGCCACAAAGGTAAGGGGTTCGTTTCCTTCACCGTAAGGTTCAAAACGATCCACCAGGGCAAAAATATCCGGGGTCAGGTACGAGAGGGGCAGTTCTGCGTCGATGTTCAGGGTTTCTTCGTCCTCTTCATCCTGAAGCTCTATTCCGCCGGCCGCAGACTTAAGGCGCTCCAGGAATGCATCCCAGTTTTCTGAGGATACGCTGAAACCCGCGGCAAAGTCGTGCCCGCCCCAGTCCAGAAAAAATTCCGCGAGGGGTTCCAGGAGGCGGCGGAGATCGTACCCCCGTACCGAGCGGAGAGAGGCGGTAATGACAGTTTCGCCGATAGATGCTACCAGCGAGGGAACCTTGAAGCGGCCTATAAGGCGGTTAGCCATGATTCCCGTAACTCCCCGGGGAATGGAATTGTTCCAGGCTATGGCGAGCTTATCCGCAAAGGCCGCCATGTTTTCTGCGGCCAGAGGTTCAACCACTGTCCATATTTCTTCGCCGAGTTTTTTCCGCTCCTCGTTCAGCATGAGAATTTCACCGGCCAGGCTGTCCCGCCGGACAGGGTCCTTTTCCAGGAGCAGATCCAGGGCCTTCTGGGGGTTCCCCATGCGGCCTGCTGCGTTGATGGCCGGGCAGAGCAGCCAGGATATATCAGAGGTCCCCATGTGCCTGCCGGCCAGATCCAGTTTGAACAGCAGATCCGAAAGGCCCGGCCTGGGTTTTTCCATAAGGGACTGCAGCCCCTGTTTTACGATTATCCGGTTTTCGTCTTTAAGGGGCATAATATCCGCGATTGTTCCAAGGCAGGCAAGCTGAAGGTCCTGGGCATCGTCGGCGTTGAAGATCTTTTCCCGCTGCCGCACAAAAGACGTAAAAAGATTCACGAACACATCCAGTTCGCCGATATCCGTATCCTGGTATCTGGCTATCCGGGAAAGCTCTTTGATGCGTATAAGACTTTTACCCTGGGTTGAAGGTATTTCCCTGCCAATCTCCGGGGCAATGTCCAGCATGCTGATTTCCACCCCGCTGCCGAAAATTTTCGCCAGAGTGCGCTTTTGCAGGGCTGCGTCCCAGGCCAGGATCTGCTGGCCCTGCAGAAAGGCGGGCAGCCGGGTTTCCCCGATGCCCACCATGCCGGGTACCACCGTCTCGGTGAGGCTTCCGATCAGCACCAGGTTCCGCAGCTTGGCAATTTCAATGACCCAGGCATCGTGTACGGGCCTCGTGTTGAGGAGGCATAGTTCCTGTCCGTAGAGTTCGCTTTTAAGGGCAAAGCGCAGGGCCGTAACCAGCTTATAGGCAACCCCGCAGCCTGCCAGATCCCTGAAGGGATAGGCCGAGCCGTTTAACTTGGGGTTAACCACTGCCAGGGCTTCGGGAATTTCCTCCTGGGGGTTGTGGTGATCCGTGATGATCACATCCACTCCCAGCTCCCCGGCCCGCTTCACCTCGCCTGTGTTGGAGATACCGCAGTCAACGGTGATAATGAGGGTTCCGTAGGCGGCGGCGAATTCTTCTACTGCCTGGATCGAAAGGCCATAGGGTTCGTCCCCCGCAGGAAGCCGGACGCTTACATCCATTCCCTGGGAGCTTAAAAAACCGGTCAGCATGGCAGCAGCACTGATGCCGTCCACATCCCGGTCGCCAAAGACCAAAACCTTTTCTTCCTCTTCCTTGGCGGCCAGGATACGTTCCACCGCATCTTCCATGCCGGGAAGCTCAAAGGGATTCCGCAGGTGCCGGGGATCGTCCTCAAGGAAATACCGTATGTCTCCGCCAGAAACAAGCCCCCGGCGGCTCAGCACCGAGGCGGTTAAAAGATCGCAGCCGTATTTTGAGGCGATACCTTTTACCTGTTCAGGAGGAATGTCCTTTTTTTCCCACTTCATTCAAGATAACTCTTTTTAAAGCCGCTTTTAGTGGCTATTTGATCGAACTTGACCACTTGTGTTTCAAGTGGTCAAGATATTTCCCTGAGGATGAGCTTCCGTTTTCCGGGAGCTGTATCTGAATACTCCACCGCCCCGGCCAAACCGGGAAGGGCTGCGGTAAGTCCCGCTTCGTCCGCCGCCCAAACGATCATGATCCTGTCCCCGGCTTTTACCGCGCTGCCGCGTTTGCAGTGAAACTGGACACCTGCGGTGGGGCACACCTTGTCTTCGGTGCGGTTCCTGCCCACCCCGAGCTGCACCGAGGCGTGCCCGATCTTCCAGGCATCGATACGTGAAATAAACCCGTTCCGTTGGGCGCGGATTTCGGCACTGTGGGGTGAGCGGTACTTGCCCCGCATTTCAAGGAGCTTTGCAGGGTCTCCCCCCTGGCTCTTTACGTTCTGCAAAAAAAGCTCCCTGGGCTTTCCGCTCTTCAGGGTTTCTTCACAGAGCCTGAGGCCCTGGGCGCTGTTTTCTGCCTTGCCCCCGAGCATCACCATGCGGGCTGCAAGTTCCAGGGTTACTTCCATCAGATCTTCCGGACCCCGGCCTTCAAGGCAGTCCAGGCTTTCTTCCACTTCCAGAAAATTGCCGACCTTGTTTCCCAGAGGTTCGTCCATGTCCGTGAGCAGGGCCGTCACTTTCAGCCCCAGGGCGCTGCCGGTATCCACCAGGGAGCGGGCAAGTTCCGCCCCCCGGGACGCTTCTTTCATAAAGGCGCCTGATCCGTATTTAACGTCCAATACCAGGGCTTCGGTTCCCTCGGCGGCTTTTTTGGAGAGTATGCTGGCGGTGATAAGGGGGATGGATTCCACCGTGGCCGTTACATCCCTGAGAGCGTAGAGCAGCCTGTCGGCGGGAACTATCTCCGCGGTCTGGCCGGTCATGGCAAAGCCGTCCCGGCGGAGGATCTCCCGGAATTCATCCACCGAAAGGGAAGTCCTGTAGCCGGGAATAGCTTCGAGCTTGTCCAGGGTGCCGCCGGTGTGGCCCAGGGCCCGGCCGGACATCATGGGGTCCCGTATGCCCAACGCCGCCGCCAGCGGCGCAAGGATAAGGCTTGTCTTGTCTCCCACGCCGCCCGTGGAATGTTTATCCACAAAGGGACCTTTAATACCCGAAAGGTCGATGGTCTTCCCGGAACGGAGCATCAGTTCCGTAAGGGCCGCAGTTTCTCCCGGCGTCATCCCCTTGAAAAAAACCGCCATTGCCCAGGCCGAGACCTGGTAATCTGGAATTTCCCCCGCCACATAACCGCCCACGAGAAAGGCTATTTCTTCCCGGGAAAGCTCAAGGCCATCCCGCTTCTTCATTATTATATCCGCAGCGCGCATAGGCACTCCCTACTACACTATACCTGTTTTCCACAGTATTTCAAACCCCAATTTATCGCAGGGCCTACCTTCGGTTCTTTGGTCACAGGATTAATCGCCTAATACCCGGAAGAGAGCGGGGTTCCGGAGCCGGAGGGAGTGCCATGGCGAAAACTCGTGGAGAGTCCGCTTCCGGAGCCCCTGCCCGGCTCAGCGCTTTCCTCTTTCCTTTTCTAGCTTGTAAGCCAGAGCCAACCACATGTCCACGGTTCCGGGCAGTATTATTTCACCGTTAAAGGTTTTGATTTTCTCCGTGGTCTCCTGCAGCGGGGAACACACGAAAATGTTTTTGCCATGGCACTCCCTCCGGCTCCGGAGTCCCGCCCTCCTCCGGGCATTTGTCGGCAAATGTTGTGACCAAAGAACCGAAGGTAGGCTCTGCGATAAATAGGCATTACCTACAGAAAAAGGTATTTTGTAGTATAGCCTTATATATTTTATTTCCGTTGGAAATGTATTAATACCTCTTATCCTCTATATTAAAAACACCAATGTATCGCTTAGCCTGGTACCTATAGCCGGCTAATGCCAGCGAAGGGCGAGCCTGCAGGGCTGCAGGCAGTGCTATGGTGAAAACATTTTCGTGGTATTCCCCGCTGGAGAAGACCAAACGGAGAATCGAAACCTTTAAAGGTGAAGTAAAAGCTGTCCGGCGCAATGAACAGGTCGATTACTCCAGCCTACAAACCAGGATAAGTCTTGTTGCAAGCGCCTATCCGGGCAAGGGCTTCGTAAGCGGATTCTTAACGAGTTTTCACCATAGCACTGCCTGCAGCCCTGCAGGCTTGCACTTCGCCGGTTTTAGGCGAGTGAACTGTGTGACAGGCTAAGCGATACATTGGGGTTTATATCCCCTCCCAGGTGGGCAGGGTTTTTCCCAGGGCTCCGGCTATTATTGCTTTGGAAAGAGCCCTGGCCTGTTCCAGGGAAGGGGTGTCTGCGGAAACCCTTGCCAGGGCCGACGGGGGAAGGGATTCAATCCTGGTGAGCCACAGCCTGGCGCCGGGTCCTGCCCGGATCGGGGAATTGGCCGCTGAGGCGCCTGCCAGGGCCGCGCTTCTCATGCAGGTCTCGCAGAGCAGGGCCTCCTTGCCGGCAGAGTACCACAGCGTTTCATCGCGCCTTGCTTCACCGGCGCAGGAAGAGCAGGCTGAAAGGTCCGGCCTTATTCCCAGAACTTCCGCCCAGTGCCACAGAAAATAAATACCGAGCCGGGAGCAGGCGCCGGCATCTGCACTGTCAAGGGCATCAAGAACATTTGCTGCGAGGGCTGCGGCCCCTTTCCAGCTGCCTCCGCCGCCGTGGGATGCGAGAATGGTCTCGGCCACCGCATCGGCTGTCATAGTCCGCTCCCACAGCTCCCGTATACCTATCCTGAACGATTGGACATCAAAATCGCTCACCTTCCGGGAATCCCGGACCGGGTCGTGGTATATCCAGAGGGTGCCTCCGTGGAACGGCGCTACCAGCGCCCGGAGCTTGCTCTTGGGCCCGCCGAACACAGTGGCCTTGATGACTCCCTCCTCGGCCGTGAGAAACCAGGCTTCCCGGTTGGACTCCCCCGAGGACTTAAGGCGGAGCGTCAGGGCGGAATAGGTAAAGCTGCGGGACATAACCGGGCAAACTCCAATTTGTCGTAATTATCAAAGATAAATAGCACCCGGTCAATGCATATGGTACCTTTTTGCCTGCCTAAAACCCGGAGGAGGGCGGTGCTACAGAGCCGCAGGCCTCCGGAGCCGAAGGCAGTGCCATGGTGAAAACTCGTGGAGAATCCGCCTACGAAGCCGTTCAGTACCTGAAGCTCTCAAGCATCTAATATGGTGCCTGTCACCTTTTGACTTTCTTCTGTTGGTATACCAATTCCCTTTGTCCAATAGATAAACTAATCTCTATATTACTACGGCGCAATCCTGCCGCAGAAAACAATTATACCACGCCGCTGCGGGTTAGAAAATCTCGATACCCACGCAGTAGACCCAACGCAAGGCGGCGGGCTGGTATCTGCTTATTTTGTGCGGCAAACCGTATCGTCATTAATAAAAAAAATCGTCTGATCTTCATCTTTGTTATCTGTCCGTGCAACGAGCAAATCACCTATTCGGTCGAAATAAGTAATACGAGAATAAAAAGTAGTATCGCCCTTCAAATTTTTGTAAATCTGATTTGTGGGTACAGGCTCATAATATCGGAAAACAATTTCATCCACTCTTTCCATCTTCACAGGGTCAAATATAAAGTGGCAGTAGTTTGCATTTTGGGTAATGACAATGCCGTTTTTCAAGTAAATCATGTTGTATCCGGGGCATAAATCTTCATCATCAAAATCAATATTCGATTGTTCGGAAAGCAACTCATATTGCGGATAAGAAAAGTGTGCGTAGGTTTGGCCGTCATTTTCAAGCATAAACATTTTAGACCCATCCGGCGACCATGCTGGCGTTATATATGAATGGTGCGGGAATATCTTTTTTAACGATATGACATTGATAAACTCACATTCACACAAACATATCCCGTCCTGTCCGGCGGCTAATTCAAGGATAACGTGATCTGAATGGGGAATATCAGATATTCTTGGGGTGCTGTCGTATAATTCATCATCCATTTCATAACTGTTTAGCAGGGAACCGCTTATGCTGTTAATAATGGAAATGCGTAAATGCTCTTTGTCAAGTTTTTCAATCGCCCAAATAAAGCTACCGTCATTCGACATCATCAGAGATTCAAAAAGGCCGGGTTTTTCCCACAGTAAATTCCCACCGAAATCAGACACGGCGATAGAATTATCTTTTAAAATAACCGCCGCATTTCGGCTCGACGGATGAAATGATATTTTGTTGTACTCTAATTGTGTTTCGGGGTGCAGAATCCCTGCGTTTTTCAATTCGCAGTCTAAATCAAGGTGATACACGCGGCTGGCCATGTCATACAGGAACGTAAAATCTGCGATGTTATTTCTTGCGACATATCTGTATATCCCTTTGTTGATTTTTTTGGGTTCCAAAACTATCATGCGTTATACCGCCAAATAAATAATATCAGTTTTATCTATCTTCACAGACCAATCCGCGAACAAAGCTCTCAAAATCACCGGCAAGGTAGGTAATCCTATAATCACCTTCCTGGTCGATATGCACTACCTCCGGCTCTCCGTCCGGGCCGCATTTGCGGTAATCGAGGAAAATCAATTCATGCCCGGCAGATGGCGTAAAACAAACAGCAACGCCGATGTCGGGATAGCCCCATTCGCCGATCATAAATTTGGTACCGGTACCGCCCGTCAGGGATTCCTCTTTCGCCGGGTCAACCCCCATGATGTTGGTAATGTAAATTTCGTCAGGCTCATCATAAGCGGCCAGCGGTAAACGGAACAAGTCGCGCTTGACACCGCCGCCGTTGCGCTTCTTCATCAGCCATTTATAGCTTTCGGGCAGCTTGTAGCCCAGCGCCTTTTCCGCTTCTGCAAACATTTCATCGGTGGCGGGAGCGCCCACATAAGTCTTCAGCGAGTAATTGCTGTCGTCCCAAAAACCGGTTAAATCAAAACCGTCAAAAAGCGGCGTATTGGGGTTGCGGGGAACGTAGGCGGCACGGCGATTGGCCTCGGCCTCCGCTCTCTTTACCTTTTCTTTTTTATCCTCTGTCACTTGTTCCAGCAATTCGTTTATATACCCGATAACTTCATTATCTCCGGCAGCAAGTTCTCTGCCGCGCAGCAAAACTTTTTCCGCTTCCTCGTAACGGTTTAGGTTTACATAGGCATACCCCAGCCGATAATGCCACAGCGCGTCATTCTCGCCTAAACTCTGATAGCGTAACGACACAGAAACGGCTTTTTCCAGTTCCCAATTGTTATTGAGCGCCCGGATATACCGGCTGGCCATATCCAAATCCCACCCGGCTTCGGGAATTAGCTCAATCCGCGTGATGATGTCCTTCCACTTGTTTTGGCTGGCAAGATGATCCAGTTCTTTTTCAAGTTTTGTGTCCATGTTCAATAAACCTCCCTTGCAACCATTTTACTTCCCATTTCCTTTTTCATCTCCTGCTATTCCTCCATAAATCTAAGGCTTTTCCCAAAGCAGCTCATTGTGATCAAATACCAGAATCTGAAACCCTGCATTAGCTGTCAGCTTCTGAAAGCATTCTGCTTTGAGCAGTTCTCCTGCCATCTGAATCACGGTCTTGCGCAGTTTCTCTGTCTGACTATCGTCCAGAGGAAAATCAACCAACGGCAAGCTCTTGAAATCTTCATACGCCCAATCCGCCGGGCCGTCTTTGTATGTTTCTTCCGGATCTGTATCCATGCACAGGCTCACATAGCCATGCCCTGCATAACAATCCAGCGCGAAACGTGTAAAATGTTCGCCGTTATGTTCTTGCAGGAAAGCGGAGACAGCCTGTTCCGTTTCGGCAAGCAGCCGCTGGCCCAGTGATTTGAAATTGACCTTTGCGGTGGAATAAATCGTATCCTTTTGACCTTTCGGCCATATTCG
>JGI20166J26741_11592918_pt1 | contig 11749 bp, 8 predicted proteins | sample TergutCu122P5_FD_26741 | JGI IMG/M metagenome (IMG submission 26741) | reverse complement strand
CCACGCGCAGAATGGGAAAATCGGGGTTGATTCAGCATTGTTTTAATAATACGGAAATTACAAAAAATTATACAACATTTTTCGTTGATATTTATGCAACTAAATCATTGAATGACTTTGTATTTTTGTTGAGTAAAAATATTTTCAACCAACTAAAATCATCAAGCCGAAAAGTGTTGGAAAGTTTTTTGATTGCACTTAAATCGTTGCGGCCGGAAATATCGTTCGACGAGAAGGGACTGCCGTCGCTCGGATTAGGTATTGGCGATATTCGTAAACCTGAAGTTTCTTTAGATGAAATTTTTCAGTTTCTGAACACTTCAGCAAAACCCTGTATTGTAGCGATAGATGAATTTCAACAAATAATAAAATATCCCGAAACCAATACTGAAGCATTGCTGCGTACTTATATACAACGAAACCCGCAGACTCGATTTATCTTTGCAGGAAGTCAACGGCATATTATGGGCGAAATGTTTAATTCGGCTGCACGTCCTTTTTTCGCAAGTTCCTCAATGATGTACTTGGATGCCATTGAAAAACAAGTCTATGTGGAATTTGCCCAAAAACATTTCAAAGCCGGCGATAGGGAAATAACAACAGAGACAATAGAGAAAATTTATGACTTGTTCGAAGGAGTTACATGGTACATACAGAAAACACTCAATGCTTTATATGCCGAAACAGCAATTGGAGGAAAATGTACGAAAAAGATGGTGGATGAAACAATTAATTTCATAATAGATTCCAATAAATATACCTATTCCGAGAATATGTTCCGTTTGCCGGATAAGCAGGGAAAGTTACTGATTGCCATCGCAAAAAGCCTCAAAGTAGAAGCGCCGACATCATCTGATTTTGTGAGGCAACACAATCTTCTTTCGGCAAGTTCGGTACAAGCAGCCTTGAAAGGATTGCTTGAAAAAGAATTTGTTACTCGTGATGAAAACGGTTATGCCGTTTATGATAAGTTTTTTGAAATATGGTTAAATAAGAAATATTGACCATTTATTCAAACAAGCCCTCAATTTCCATACTACTCAAATTCTCCAACGGATTATTGGAAGTAATAAAAGTTTCCGATAGTCGATTCTTTTCTTCTTGCAAAGAAATAATTTTTTCTTCGATAGAATGTGAAGAAATGAAGCGATAAACCATAACCTTTTTGTTCTGTCCGATGCGGTGCGCCCTACTCACGGCTTGCATCTCGGCAGCGGGATTCCACCAAGGGTCTATGATAAATACAAAATCGGCTTCGGTTAAGTTCAAGCCTGTGCCTCCAGCTTTTAGAGAGATTAGGAAGGCGCTTACGTTTTTATTTTGGTTGAAATAGTCGATTTCTTTCTCCCTTTTCTCTGTTTTTCCGGTAAGCATTGCGTACTTCCATCCTTTTTCATCGAAGTATTTAGCGATAATTTTTAAGGATTTAACAAACGAAGAAAAAATCAATACTTTATGCCCGTTGGCTTTAATGTCTTCAAAATATAGAAGTACTTGGTCAAATTTACCGGAATCGCCGCTATATTGGGGATAGGTCATAACCGGATGATTCGATAAAAGCCTCAAACGAGTCAGGCTCTGCAAAGCGACAAAACTGTTTCTTACAAAAAAATCGCGATTTTCTAATAATTTGTTGCGAATGCTGTTTTTTTCTGTAATATATACTTTTTCCTGTTCTTCGGTCATGTCGCAATAAACAATTTCTTGCGACAATTGCGGTAATTCAGGAGTTACTTCTTCTTTGGTCCGACGAAGTATAAACGGTTGAATCAAACGTTGAAGGTTTTCTTGCGATTTTTTATTTTTTTCTTTGTGAATTTGAAGGATGTAATTGTTTCGAAAAGTGGACAGATTTCCCAACAATCCGGGATTGATAAAATTGAATTGCGCCCAAAGGTCCATTAAAGTGTTTTCAATAGGCGTTCCGGTAAGCGCCAGCTTGTATGTTGAATGTAATTTTCTAACAGCTTGATAAATAGCCGATCCCGGATTTTTGATGTATTGACTTTCGTCTAAAATAAGATAATGGAAAGTATAGCTCGACAGATAATCTATATCTGCGCGAACCATTCCGTATGAAGTAATAACCACTTGATAGGAATCAAACAATTCTTCTATTTGTTCGGGTCTGTGACGATTAGCTCCGGCGTAAATGTAAATTTTTAAGCGAGGCGCAAATTTTCTTATTTCGTTTTGCCAATTATGCAGTAAAGATTTTGGCGCAACAACTAATGAAGCGGGAAGTTTTTGCAAATAAACCGATTCCAAAAGCGTAATGGTTTGAAGCGTTTTACCCAAACCCATGTCATCGGCGAGGCAACCTCCAAAATGGTTTTTTCGCAAATGTTCCAACCAATAAAAACCTTCTTTCTGATAAGGACGCAATATGTTTTTCAAATTACCGGGGATAGGAGGATTCTCAAGTGGCGTTTGATTAAATCTCTTTAAAATTGTTTGACTATCTTCTGCAAAAAAAGTGTCGATTGATTCTGCCAAAAATTGAGCATGTATTTTTCGAACATGAATTTTATTTCCTGAATTTTCGGTATGCATAAAAAGCTCATGGTAGCGATGAAACCATACTTCAGGTAAAATAAAAATGCTTCCGTCCGGAAGAACGTATTCGATATTTCCGGTCAAAATGTGCTTTTTAAACAGACTGAAAGGAATTCTAAATTGGTCGAAAACCACATCAATTTCCATTTCAAACCAATCAATCTTTTCACTGACTTTCGATTCCAATTTGATTTTTCCCTGATAGTAACGATGTTCAGTTTTTTGTTCGATTTCAAAATCCTTTAACTTATCTGAATTTTGGTTTATCCAATCAATTAAACCAAATTTTTGCAAAATTTCAGGGTTTCGTTTTAAATGGAAAAAGATGTCGTTTTGAACTTCTAAACCTAATTCAAGCAAGTGATTGAAAAGACGTTTCTCCAATGCCAAGTCGCGGTCGAACCAACAGATATTTTTTTGTCCATCCGTTTCTTCCAGACTCAATACTTGTTGTTTTCTGGGATTAGCAGTAAAAGTAAAACTACGGCCTCCATAGCGGAAAACCAAAGAGAGCGCTAAACGTGATTGAAAGTCTTCTTCGAGCGTCAAAACCGCCTTTTTATCAGGATGAGTTTGAATCATTTCAATCCCTTCTATTTGAACATCATACTTTGGAATGGTTTTTAAAACAAATTTTTCAATATACATTTTTTCCGAAGAAAGCGGAACATTGATATGTGTTTTATCAAAAAAAGGGATTAACTTTTTAGAATCAATATCTTCTACCCTGTGGACTTTATTTCCTAAGAGAACAATGCAAGGTTCGTTCGATAAAACGATTGCCGGTTTTTCCTGCAACAGAATTTCTTCGTCTTTGTTCGTTAAAGATATAAAATAACGCAAGCCGTTTTTATCCTTAATAAAATGAAAAAGACAACGGCTTTTTTCGGGAAGAAGATCGATTTTATGATGAGTATAAACCACGCGGGCGTTTGGCATTTCTCGAAAGTATATGGGAATATCGGTTTGCAGGGCTAAATCAAATATCTTAGGACATTGTTTTTCTATTCTCGGTCGAATCAAATTATCAATTGTACTTTGTGGAATGTTAGATTTGTCTTTGTTTCCCACATAAGCTTTCAAGAGGACTTCGTCGGAAATGTCTTTTACTGCTTTACATAAATCAATCTCCGCTTTAGAGGCGCCTTTTTCAATTTCTTCATTGATATTAGGAAGTCCTAAAATTTGAACACTCTCGGAGGATAGTTCAATAGCCGAATATAGATTTATTTTCCAACCGAACCGAAGATGTTCGGTTATGATTAAGACTAATTTATCATCCACTTTCTATATCACCTCAATCTCCTCACTCTTAATCCATCCGACATTTCCATCGGCTGTTTCGATTTCGTTCCAATTCCCGATTTTGTTTTTCAGTTTCACTTTCGTTCCTTCGTGGAGGATAAATAAGTCTGTTCCGCTATTGTCAGGCGAACTTTTGATGGTAGTGGTCGGTTTGAAGATAATGGCGTAGTTGCGGTTCGTTAAACTTCTCTTTTGATCGAATGCAAAAATATTTCCGAAAATTGTCAATATCAGTAAAAAGATTCCTGCATAAAAACTCGCTTTTTTTATTAATATTTTTCGTGAAAAGAAAAAGAAGAACAAGCTGCCAATCAATAGGATAAAACATATAATACCAAACTTGCTCCAAGCGTCTGTGCTTAGAAGGTTTTGCACAGACCGAAACCAAGTGGTAAGAAAAAATTCCCCTACCGGCTCGATTTTATCCACAGCTTTCAATTTTGCTATTTCTAAGTTGAAACGAATATCGCTATTCCCCGGATCTAACAGTAGCGCCCGTTCGTAATTCAAAATGCCGGGAGCGATCTTATTTGCCTTGTAATAACTGTTGCCCAAGTTATAATAAACTGTTGCGGATGCTCCTTTTTCTTTCAGAACGGATTCATATAATTCGATAGCATTGGCAAAATCGCCTTTTGCGTACGCTTCATTTGCGGCTTGAAGATTATCTTGCGCCGACAACCGATTGGTTGTCAATAGAATTGTTATCAGGATAAAAAACAGTTTCTTCATTTTCTTAACCCTTATTTTTTGATTGTACTTTCCATTTTATCTATCGCTTTGATGGTCGAATGATACAACTCATCCATTGCGCCGCTTCCCTGCGAAGGAGCAAAACGGGCAAACTCTGCTGTGTCGAGAATATTTCTAAACTCGTTGATTAGACTTTCGTCTACGCCATACTGAGTCAGGTTGGCTTCAACATTGTCTTTGGTCAGCGCCGAAACCGGAATATTCAATTTATCACTCAAATATCCCCAAACGGCTTTTAACGTTTCATCATAAAAAGCTTCTTTTTTGTTTTCATTCAAATATTTTGCAACTGTTTTCAATCGTTTGGAAGCTACTTTATTGGCTTTTTTGGTGCGTACCAAGGCGATGTTGGCATTTTCGGCAGCTTGTTTCCTGTAAACGATAAACAAAATGATAAACAGTAAAGCCGGAATGATATACCATAAATAATAATTGAATGTTCCGAATAAAAATGAACCTTTGTGAAAATCAGGTTTGTCTGTTTTGATATACAAAATGTCTTTGCCTAAAAAGCGGATATCTTCCTTGTTCGTGGCATTGACAATAGGCGCAGTCCCGCTCCCGGCCGGACCTTGTTCGACATGCAATTTAAATTCTTCCGTAGCCAGAGTTTTATAAGTTCCTGAATTCAGATCAAAGTATGAAAATTCAGCTTTGGGAATAGTGAAATCGCCTGCATAACGCGGGATTGCGTTGTATTCGATAGTTTTTGTTCCCGTAACGCCCGATTGGGAAACTTTTGTTTTTACATCAACGGTAGGATCATAAACTTCAAAATCGTTCGGGAAAACTATTTCCGGATTTTTAATCAGTTTGATATTTCCGTTTCCCGAAATGGTTACTCTGATGGTGACCGCATTATTTGTCTTTACATTTTGGGAATTAATAGATGAAGTCATTGAGTAGCTACCTAAGGCGCCTGCAAAAGAAGCAGGTCTGCCTGCAGTGGGTAAAGGTTTTACATTGACCGTAACCGGAGCTGAAGTTAGCGACTTTTTCACATCCGAATACGTATCAATAAAATCATCGAAAAAACTTCTGGCTTTTTGTTGAGTTCGGATTCGGGCAATAATATCAAATTTCCCCGAACCGATGGTGATTTGTCCCGAACGTTGCGGATAAAGTATCGTTTGTTTGAGAATAGCGGTTCGGTAGTTGCGGCCGTTGACAGATTCCAGATTCATTTGGGTATTGTTTCCCATATCAATTTCTTGAGAAATAAATCCTTCAAATTCAGGGAATTTTACGTTTTGCAAACTAATTTCCGTTAAAAAGTATATTTTGAAGGTAACTAAAAATCCTTCATTCTCATACATTGAATTTTTTGACACAATCATTCTTACAAACGCATCTTGATTGGAAACAGAAGCGCCTGATGCTTGCTGTTGTTGGTCGGTTTGGTCGCCTGTATTATTATTTTTGCTTGCAGCAGCGGCTGCTTTGTCTGCAGGAAGCACATTGACTGTCAATTCATTGGACTTATACGTACTGTTTCCTACAGTGATTGTAGCCGGCGGAATGGTGAACGTTCCTTCCGATTTAGCCATGAAAACAAATGTAAAGGTAGAAGAGGAAGAAGAAGAAACTTTCCCGTTGATGAAACTTGTGGAAGAAGCTTGTTCAAGTACCGGTCCGAACAAAACATCAAAATTCTTGGTTTCTCCCAATTGTAAATTTTTACCTTCTTGACCGGGCGTAGATAGGGTGTAAATTACCCGAAATTGTTGATTAACAACAACCGTTTTCTCAGAAGAAGCTCTGAATGTTATGTCTTGGGCTAAAATTTTAGCGCTTCCCAAGCTAAATATTATAAATAAGAAAAATAATTTTTTCATGATCACTATTGTTTACCTTATCGTCATTGCGAACGGAGCGAAGCAATCCAGATTGCTAATTTTCTATGGATTGCTTCGGGCTTCGCCCTCGCAATGACGCGCTTTTTACCAGTTTTTATCTGTTTTCCGTTGTTTTTGTTGCTTCATTTGTTCCATTTTCACTTTTTCCTGCGTGTCCTTTTCGTTCTGCATCATTGCATTCAGAATCTGGTCGGCATTTTCTTTTTGCATTTGATCCGGATTCTGTTGTTGCTTCTGTTGATCTTTTTTATCCTGTTTCTGATCCTGCTTTTGCTGATCTTGTTTCTGTTGATCTTTTTTCTGATCCTGCTTATCTTTATTTTTATCTTGATTCTGCTGTTGTTGCTGATTTTCCAGCAGTTTTTGCGCTAAAGCCAAATTATAGCGGGTCTCATCGTCATTCGGATTGAGCCGTAGCGATTTTTTATAGGCTTCAACACTCTTTTGGTACTCTTTTGTGTTCATAGAGATATTCCCTATATTATGAAAATTAGCTGCTGCTAACTCTCTGTCTTTTTCCCGGGAAAGTGCAGCTTCATATTGTTCCATGGCTTCCGGAAATTTAGACTGTTTGTACAAGGTATTTCCCAAATTATAGGCCGCATCCGTTGAACGTGCATTGATTTCCAACGCTTTTCGGTAATTGATTTCAGCTTCGTTATATTTCTCCTGTTTATATTCTTTGTTCCCTTTTCTCAATTCTTGCCTGACCTTTTTTTGAGAGAAAGCAGGTGTAGCGAAAATCAAAACGAAAGACAAAGATACTAAAAAAAGTCGTATCATATTTTAAAAAGTTTTATCTTGCTCAAAACTCTATTTTTCCTATCCAGAATAAAAAATTCCACTATTAAGAAGAACAACAAAAACCATGCGGGAATCAGATATTTTTCGTCATAAGAGGTATAGACTTTGCTTTCTACATCCGATTTGCTCATTTTATCCAATTCCTTTTGCAAGGCTTTCAAAGCGCTGTTTGTGTTGTCGGTTCTTGCATACATGCCATTGCCGGCGGTAGCGATTTCCTGAGCCATTTTTTCATCCAATTGGGTAGTTATCATGTTGCCGTCTTTATCTTTTTGATAATTATTGTCGGACACAGGTATCGGCCCTCCTTCAAGGGAACCTACGCCTAAAACGTTCACTTTAATCCCCTTTTCAGCGGCGGCTTTGGCTGCGCCTACGGCATCGTCTTCATGATTCTCTCCGTCGGTAATCAAAACAATGGTTTTTGATGAAGTTTCTGAAGGAGTGAAAGAACTGGTTGCCAAATTAATAGCTTTTCCGATAGCCGTTCCTTGCGTCGGAACCATAGACGGATTGATTGAAGATATAAACATTTTTGCCGAAACATAATCCGAAGTGATGGGCAATTGAATAAAGGCGTCGCCGGCAAAGACAATCAAACCGATTTTGTCGTTGTTTAAACCATCTATTAATTTGGATAAAATCTGTTTGGATTTCTCTAAACGGCTGGGTTGTATATCATTGGACATCATAGAATTGGATACATCCAAGCAAATCATTACTTCGATACCCTGTCGTTTTGTTGTTTCCAATTTGGAACCGAATTGCGGCCGGGCAATAATCAATATGAATAAACCCAAACAGATAAACAACAGCCAAAATTTCAGATACTGTTTTTTTAACGCCACATCGGGCATTAGTTCATGGAGAATCTTCATATTACCCAATGTTTTCAGATTCTTCTTTTTAATATACATGGAGTATAAAAAAAGAAGTAAAAAAACAGGCAATAGTATCAACAAATACAAATATTGGGGATGTCCAAATCTAAACATACGGTTCGAATTTATGGAATGTTTTTAAATATTGTATATCTCATCAGTATTTCCAACAAGAAGAAAATCAACGCTAACATAGCGAAACGGCCGTAGTCTTCCTGTTTTTTACTGTATTCCTGCACGCTCATTTTCGTTTTTTCCATTTGGTCGATTTCTTTGTAAATATCTCCCAAAGCCTTGTTGTTTGTAGCCCTGAAATATTGACCGCCGGTAATTTGAGCGATTTGCGTCAATGTTTTTTCGTCGATTTCAACCTGCATCATTTGCATTCGGACACCTACTGCTGTTTGGAGCGGGTAGGGCGCTTCGCCGATTGTTCCCACTGCAATCGTGTAAACCCGTATTCCATACGCTTGGGCGATTTGAGCGGCAGTAACCGGCGCTATTTCACCTCGGTTATTGACTCCATCGGTCAAGAGGATAATCACTTTCGATTTTGCTTTGCTGTCTTTCAAGCGGCTGACGGCTGTTGCCAAACCATGGCCGATAGCTGTTCCGTCTTCAATCATTCCTACGTTTACGTCTTTCAAAAGATTTAGCAGAACCGCATGGTCGGTGGTAAGCGGACATTGGGTAAAACTTTCTGCTGAGAAAACAACCAATCCGATATTGTCGTTCGGTCGACCGCTAATGAATGAAGCGGCAACTTCTTTGGCCGCTCCTATCCGGTCTGGACGCAAGTCTTGCGCCAACATAGTGGATGAAATATCCAAACTCATCATAATGTCGATTCCTTCGGTTGTTTGCGTGTTCCATCTGTCGGTTGTTTGCGGGCGCGCCATAGCAATAATCAGAAAGGCGAGCGCAAGTATCCGGAAGATAAACGGAAGATGTCGCAAGTAAATCCGTAAAGTTTTCGGCGCTTTTTCAAATCCCTCCAAAGACGACAATAGAACGCTGGCTTGCGATTTTCGCAATTTCCAGATGTACCAACCTATCATCGGGATAAGTAAAAGCAAAAGCCATAAATATAGTGGGTTTGCAAAAGTCATATTATCTATTTAACAATTATATTAATCATTTTGTTGTATGCAGTCGTCATTGCGAGCCGTTTGCGGCGAAGCAATCCATTTTTATTTATTTCTGGATTGCTTCGGGCTTCGCCCTCGCAATGACGACTATGTTGAATCACTTTTTTCTTTCTCCGCCTCTTCAGCCTGTATTTCCTCCTTTATTTTAGTATTATTGACAAATAAATACGCATTCATCAAACTCAATTCATTTTCGTCGGGAAGCGGATTGTATTTGGCAAATTTTACGAAATCGGCTAAGATAAGGATTTGTTTCAGCGTATCATAAGAAGCGTCTGCCTCGTTGTACTCTTTTATTTTATCCAATATTTCGCCGGAAGTCATTTCTAAAGCGGGAATGTCGAACCGTTCATTGATGTATTTTCGCAAAATATCCGTGATGTCGGAATGGTATTCTTTCACTTTCCCGATTAGCCACAATTTCTGCACTTTCACCGAATCCAAGGCTTGGATAGCACGTAAATGCGGTGGAATGTATGGCTCTTCCTTTTTGGTGAAAGGGTTGAGCGGCTTATTTTTTATTTTTCGGTAAATGATAAAAGCAATCAGTGCTATAAGTCCCAATCCCCAGATAATTCCCATAATCAAAGGAAGATAATCCGACAACATAAACTTCGGTTCAATGACCGCTTTTATATCATAGAATTTTTTAGATACCGTATCTACCTGAAGGGTTGAAACATTCAGCGCCAAGGATTCGGAGTAAACCGTATCAGTCCCCGAGATGGCTTTGAAAGGCGGCAATAAATACAAGGCAGAATCGAAAGAAGTAATCAAATAATGATATTTCAGTTGGACTCTGTCGTTTCCTAAATCGGTAGTATCAATTTTTGAAGTCGCCAGTACTTCTACGCCGGTCATCAAGGTATCCGAAATTACAGGTATTTGCAAAGGTTGATTTTTATTTGCGGCAACTTCAACATGAATCTGCGTCTGGTGTCCAATGAGAATATTAGTGGAATCCATCACCGCTTTTATAACAGGGGGCTGGGCAGATGCGGAAAGAATGCTTATCCACAAACAAAACAAGGTAAAAGTATTTTTCTTCATTGCTTCAATCAACTGCGTATATTAAATAATCCCATAAGCGCTTTTACGTAATCTTCATCGGTGCGAATCGAAACGGCATCCACGCGGCTCCGCTTGAATGCGTTACTCATATCCGACTGACGCTTTTCCCACCAATGTTTGTAAGCCGACCTCACTTTGAAAGAGGAAGTATCAACATATTTCTCAATTCCGCTTTCAGCATCTTTTATTTTTATCATACCCACTTTCGGCATTTCCGTTTCACGGTCGTCGTAAACCTGAATAGCTACAATGTCATGCTTTTTATTGGCAATCGTAAGTGCATCCTGATAATCCCCCTTGTCGATATAGTCGGAGAAAACAAATGCCGTACACCGTTTTTTAATGACATTAGTAAGGTATTTCAACACTTGCCCAATGTCGGTATTCGTATGTTGCGGCTCAAAATCAATGAGTTCACGGAGAACATAAAGAATATGTTTTCTTCCTTTCTTAGGAGGAATAAATTTCTCTATCTTATCCGAAAAAAAGATGACGCCAATTTTGTCGTTATTTTGAATCGCTGAAAAGGCGAGCGTTGCCGCAATTTCGGTAATCATATCTTTTTTCAATATATCAACCGTACCGAAATTCCGGCTTCCCGAAACATCAACCAACAGCATAACAGTCAATTCTCTTTCTTCTTCAAAAATCTTTATGTAGGGTCTTGAATATCTCGCGGTTACATTCCAATCAATGTCGCGGATATCATCGCCGAATTCGTATTCCCGAACTTCCGAAAAAGCCATGCCTCGTCCTTTGAAAGCGGAATGGTACTGTCCGGCAAAGATATTGCCGGATAATCCCCTCGCTTTTATTTCGATTTGCCTTACTTTTTTTAATAATTCGCTTGTTTCCACATTTCTGTAAATTACGAATTACGAATTACGAATTACGAATTACGAAACATAAACATCTCCGTAATTCGTAATTTTTAATTCGTAATAAATTAGGGAACTTCAACTTTATTCAAAATCTCAGCAATAATTTCTTCCGTTGTCAGATTGCGGGCTTCCGCTTCGTAGGTCAAACCGATACGGTGGCGCAATACATCGAAACAGACGGCGCGAACGTCTTCCGGAATCACATATCCTCTCCGTTTGATGAAAGCATAGGCGCGTGCCGCCAAAGCCAAATTGATGGATGCACGGGGAGAAGCTCCGAAAGAAATCATGTCTTTCAATGTTGGAAGCCCGTGTTCATGCGGAAAACGTGTAGAAAACACGATGTCCACAATGTATTTTTCTATTTTTTCATCCAAATACACTTCGCCGACAATTTTGCGGGCATCCAATATTTCCTGTTTCTTCAAAACCGGTTTGATATCGGGTTTCTTTTCTCCGATATTTTGACGGATAATCAGTTTTTCTTCGTCTTT
>JGI20166J26741_11592807_pt1 | contig 11750 bp, 6 predicted proteins | sample TergutCu122P5_FD_26741 | JGI IMG/M metagenome (IMG submission 26741) | reverse complement strand
CTCCGTAACCGTTCAACTTTGGATATAGGTGTTTTGGGTTATATCGGTATAGTTCAACATAAGGAACACTCTCCCGAAGTTTTGTCCATTCCTCCTGGGGTACTCTGTATATATCATGTCCTTTCTTTTCCGTTTAACTCGCATAGGTTGTCTTCGTTTTATCAGCCTTTCATTCCTTTTTTGAGATTTTTTAGCATGCTGGTTTTTCGAAGATGAGTTTGCTGGCCTTGTGGTCAAACCCCGCTACCTTGGAGGACCTAGGATTTTCTGCCGGGGTTATCTTCCTTAGCTGGTTCGTCCCAATTATCACGTCGGAAACTCGCGTCTCGCCCTTGCATGTCTTAGCCGTCCAAAGATGTTTCCAGGGGTCATGGCGAGGACATGCATGCGTAGGACTTGGCAGGAATAAATGGTATTTCTGAGGTTTTAATGGCACACACTCACCAGCAGGGTATGTACCCTGAGACTACATACTGCCCCTTTGACCCCCAAAACTAATTGAACTGATCTAATTAATTTCCCCACCTCTTATTTGATATAGACATCAATAAGCTAACGTAAAAAAATCCGCCAGTGTATCTGCGCCATTTTAAATCTGATATTTTAAAAATATTACTAGAATCTATGTTTGTACCCTAAAGCTGTATGTGATTATATGGCGACCTATAATAAACAGTTGTAATAAAGGTTTTATTTTATTTCATTTACTAGATTTCGTCATGCTGCTTTTTTTTTTGTAAAGCTAGTTGACAGGATAAGGAAGGGTGTAAAAGGGGTAAAACACAGGACTCAGTTCGAGAGATCCTAGATAAGAATCCTGCCTACCTAGACTACCCATTTGTAGATTGAACATGGGAAAATCTTACCTCCCGAGGCATACTAAGACGTCCCCAATTTTAGTGTGATTTTATTGTAATGGTATAGGAAATAAAAACACAGTATTTTTTTATAATTACAAATTTATAAAAAGCAGATAACCATTTTTATTATTAATGGCCAGCATTGTACATTATTCCATCGTACAGTGTCTCAAAATCAATAACATTAGCTTCTGGTACGGTACAGAAAGATTTCGATTCCAAAAACTTGTTACACCATGTTATCAAATCGTGCAGTTTGAAGAATTTCATTATTTACCTGTTTATGTAAGAAACAGACACGTCCATGAGATATGTCCGAGATTTAGTCAAAAAAGAAGTATGTCGTCAGACGTAATGCGAATATATGGTCCACAGTACAATTCCAGGGTACGATGTAATTCATCAAGTTAACACATCCTGTGGCACATGGTCCTTAAATGTCACTAAAATGAACTACTTTATTCGATTCAGCACCTTGGCGCGGTACGAAATTACAGTATTCACTTGCGGTGTCAGGTTTTCATGCAGAAATATGCTGACGTACCCTATTCGCGCCTTGTTCAGTGGGTGGACACATTCAAGTACCGTCCACATATGCGAAATATCAATGGCAGCTAGGCTGAGTCGGACATCCTGCACACCGGAGGCTCATAACGAGGAAATGCAGCCATCGTGCTGGTGCATAGACCTATTTCATTGCACAAAAATATCTAGATTTTTTATGATTTGCAGAGGTAGAGCTGACGGGTGGGAAATCTAAGCGACTTGCGGGCTTTATAGTTGAAGTCGATTACTGTGCGTTTAATACACAAATAATTGCTTATTTTAGAGGTCCAAAGCTCTAAATTGCAATGGCCGATGATGCATCTCGTTGTAAAACAGTTTCCAAATCTGAATGAAGTATGTCGCTCTCATTCCAACTGCATCCGTAATAAATGGCAAATTAATTCTAACGTTAAACCCTAGCACTTCTTCCCAGGTGTATGGTTTTTGAACAAATATGTTTAAATTCTGTTTGTCTGACAGTCAGCGACTGCTGACACGAGTACAGCATCACTGCCTTTCAAATAAGTGAACTCTGTCACTAAGAGCGCCATTTTTGACTGATAGCTGTGGTTGTACATACCTTTTTACTTGTTATTTGCACGACTGCTGCTGCTCCACGTGAATGCCAGCAAGGCACTCTCCGAAGTGATCGCGGAACGTGCTGACCGCCTTAATATCATTGCAGCTGTAGTGAGCAGGTTTGACGAATGACATCATTGAGAGTCCACGGCAACAGCGAAATTAACATTCTTCCTTATTGATAAGTTTCCCTCGGAATATTTCCAAGAAATCTGTGCTACGTAATCATTCCGAAATATGAGATTTATGACATCAGTACCCGGATTTGTAATAAGTTCATGTACTCTTTCCCTGGTGTCACAAGGGATGTCTTGGTTTTGTTCGGGTACTACGCCAATTTACCCCACATAGAGTTTAATTTTGATAGGGACAGGTGGCGGGCACTTCTGAATGCGGTAATAAACCTTCGGGTTCCATAAAATGCCGGAAATTTCTTGAATAGCTGAAAACCGGTTAGCTTCTCAAGAAGAACTCTGTTCCATGGAGTAAGTATGTAAGTAATAATTTAATTTTACCTTTGCCCAAGGACGTTGCCCAGAATTTATGAAAATGGTTGCCTTGTCTAGAACAATCCCTTTGCACGCCGCTAGTCATCATTGTGTTTATCTTTGTCATACTCACTTTGCACCCAGGATGGTTAGCCCGAAATTTCCTGTTTCAGTTTCAAAAACATATTTACGTACTATGTAAACAGTCCTCCTGAGTTGATACTCTTGTTATAGTGTGTTACCAAGTACTTCCAAAACTCCAGCACGTCTGAAGCTTTCTACGGTTTGGCAGACCTGCCCTCCTACACACGTCCTTCTACAGAACGTTACTAATCTGTGTGTACAGTCGCCTTGGTGTACAGTTTCGGCGCATGTCGAATACAAGTGAAACATCAGCTTGGAATTGTTCTTATACGCAAGTACTGGGCCCTACAGATTCGTATGAGGTAGCACCTTACATTTAATAAACCCCTCCCTCTTCAAACAGTCGTAGGGCAGTCTGCACCTACTACACTTTCAGGTGACCCACTGAGCAAACGTGTCGTATTTACAAATGTAGGGATACAGAATTACATCCACTTACAGGATCTTCTAACACTGGCTTTGTACCACATTTTGATGGATTCGGATCTACACTCGTAAAAGGCATCCAGAATATGAATAGGAGAGTTCGTAACAGAGGGATGTGAATAAAGCTCAATTTCGAGGCCAGGATTTTCTGGCAGTAATTTTCGAAACTCACAAACCTAGATCGAAACAAATTTGTAACCGTCGTTTTTATTTTTTCTATCTTCGCCATTGTTTCCTCGTACGTTCTCAGCAATGTCTGTTCAGTGTTGCCAATGGACTTGTGACTATTGGTCATAAAAGTTCGCGCGTGCCAGAAGCTTTCCAGAGGTATAAAAAAAGCTTCTTTGTCTTTGGACAATAACCATCATCCTTCACTTTAGGTACCCCTGCCTAATGAACCTTCCTCCCATTTCCGGCATGAATGATGTCCTTTGACCAACCCAAGTACGCCAGTCATTCAAGACCTTCAAAGAGCTTCAACACACTGGCAGTCAGCCACAGGGTAACCCCTTGTTGGGTGAATACCCATAGTGTCAGGTTTAAGAAACTTCGTACGGAAAACTTTATTGTAAATGGACGGAAATGTAACTAATTACCGAAACAGGTCCATTTTGACCAATTTAAAAAAAAAGTTCCTAAAAGGGAAAACACGGCTGCTTCTGTACAATGACGTCATCTTGCCAGAGCTCTCCCTTATTACGGAAACTTTTGTCATTTTGCTCCTAGAACCAAGCCAAAAATTGGGCTCGCTCCTCACCTGATATAAAATCTGCCCCACAATCCTTGGGTTCGAGATAGGATCCCACACAATAAAAATTCTTGGCCGTGTAAAAGTGGATATGAAAGCCCTTATTGCACTTATGGTCAAAAAATTTGGGCACGCTTTTCAAAAACATTGGGACGACGATAAATGAATCTGTAAAATGCAGGTTCCACACACACACACATGCTGAGAATTTCGGTACGATCCATTACCATCTTAGGCCCCATCTCAGTTCCAGATACCTTCTCAACAAAAAATGTGCATAATATCCTCGAGAACTATGTGACATAACATAAATCTAATCCGCGAATGATCTGGGCTAACGGATAAAGTCACTAAATGCTCCTATGGGTATTTGCCAGAACACGTGGACACGTTTGCCACATTGTGTAAATCTATATTTAATTTTCCACTGGCTTCACACTCTGGACACTTTTGTTGAGCACATATAAATTTCGGTACGTGTTCGAAAGTCCTGTCACGCTTGTCAAGATCTTGAGTACACTCATCAAAGAAACATATTCAAACCTGTTTGAAAGCATGCTAGTTTTGAGCGGAGCCACGTAACTAAAATGGCCTGAGGGATGCTTCTCCTTGCAGATACTAAGAATCCCTTAAAACATTCATACTTAGAATCTGATGTCACAAGGAAACTGCAATTTTGGTATAATCGGCTGCACTCAATACTATCACTTCACGATCAGGGTCAGATAATTTTCGTAACACTTGTCACTAAGAAATTATCTGTTGCACGTTTCGCAAATTGCCTGGACTGAAATCTGGTATATGGTGTCTGGGGGTACACAGTGTGCAAGACTTGTCACACGTATGTGAAATATTGTATATGGCGTCACAAGCATTAACTATATACCTCTTTGCCATTACTGCCTTAATGTTGGCAATAACATGGTAGTGACCCGTTTCCACGTCATGTAGTCTGTATAATTTCTTATATGAAAGGGAAGTTCAGCTAAAAATGAGTCTATTAGGACGCAAAAAGTCGCAAACAATAATTTTGTAATCCGAAAGATAATATCAAAATTGCTAAATTTCCTGAAGACCTCCAGCATTAGATAAACCAATGCCGGAAGGCCTCAGTAGTCGTTCAACAGCTTCGTCCAGCAAATAACCATTCCGTATAATCTGTACTTGGGGTCACCATTTACGCGAGCTGCCTTAACAACAACGATACTCTTTTTCACAGCTCTCAAAACATCAAGAGAACGCCCCTAGGACTTTACTACACTGTTACCAGCAGGCGTTCTAATGTTGTCTAGGTCGAATTCGAGTCGATCCCTCAAGCCAAACCTATCGTTTGACTGGATAACCTTCCCGAGGACATCCTACACCCATGCCAGCCTTCAACTGGTCCCGGCGCCTAAGGTTAATCCCCACTACTTTGTCCTCCATATACTCTGCGTTACTGAGTCCCACCATATATTTACCCGGCACATCATGAACCAAGTAATTTGTCAGTGCAGAAATGCCTTACCGTAAATAAGAAACCAGTTCCTGCTCGTCACTCGGAAATTTAAATTTAAGTGAAATTTACAAAACATTTTTCAAGTCTCGTCATTAACACAAAAGGGTAGAACTGCAGCACTTCCGTGACCTCTGACTTCTTCTAACAAACAATATAATCTCCGGTACATCTCTATGCCTGTTTGCGGATGGCTCTTCAGGCACTGGTACTGTTCTCTGTATGCTTAGAAACATTTTCTTAGCTATCATTCTTATTAATACTTTTACATTGTCCACTTACTTCAATACAACTAGCAATTTTACCGCGACACCAGATAAAGCTTCAACTTCGTTGCAAGAAACGGCATAAATAGCCATAAAATTATGTTTATTGCGCTCCAATGTGCACAAGACGACGGCAAGATCCAAAAGGTCTTAGCAGCGTTAAGGCTAATTCACACTTACCATGCCGCGCCCCTGCCTTGTCCCTGGCGTGCCGCGTCGCTAAAAATTTAGATTGTGTCTTTCCCATTTTATTTACTCAGTGCGACCGTGTTTGATTCACACATACCCTGCCGTACTCCGACCACGCAGCTCAAGGCCACGGCATACACGGGAGGGGAACGCACGGGCAAGGCATGGCATGTGGGAATTGATATCGGCCGTCTCTTGAAGGTCTATGGGCGACCTACCGAGGTTCGGCTTCTTCCGGATACTACGCGGTCTTTCACGAAGTTTATTAACCAGAAAGCTAGTCTTTTATGGGGTGTGTTTAATTGTTCTAAGGACGATGGAAAGAGCAGATTATACAGAATATGGACCGAAATTCAAGTTAAAGCTAGCCTAACTAAAGTTTTTATGCTGCATCTCCATTATGTGCTCTTCTTTTGATTGTTTTTTGGGCAAAAACTCTTTAAATGTTTCAAATTTCGAAATACACATTCTAATATTTTAGAAATTTTTTCCTGTTACCTTTTCAGATTTCCAAGGGAGTGTGAAATTCTCCTTCCTCTTCTTGTGCTCAAAAAACCTTATTAATCAAGTATTTTCGTTTTACTAGCTTTCTTCCTTCTGAAAGAAGGTAAAGCCCAAATTCAATTATCGCATGTTCTTCACAACTATCCATGCTGACGACTGTCAAGAATGGTAGCAGCAGAATTGAAAAGAGAATTAATTAAATTGATGGAATAGCACTTCGGAATTTTCCGGCTACCATGAGGACTCTCAAGAAGGGCACGGTACTTTCGGAGTATGGTAGGGATGCAACACAGAATTTGTGAATTAACACGACACGGCATGTCTGGGGCACAGCAGGGGCGCGGTATGGACATGGTATGGCATAATGAATTAGACTTAAAACTGTGAATTATGTACCAACTTACAACAAACGAATAATAGTCAGCCTTTTGTTACCGGCATTTCGGGTTCAAGTCCTGAAGGGGCTCCATGTAGATAGATTCCTTTGGCTGTAAATGATCTAAATAGAGAAAACCGTAAAAGTGTGTGAAAGCCGTTACGGCATTGAGAAACTTGAACTTAGGCAGAACATCCATCAAATGTCAAGTTGGTAGAAGTTTTGCAACTTGGTTTTTCTGTGTGAAACACGAAACTTTGTCATTGTTGAGGGCATGATTCAATCAGTAGATAGTGCCAGACAGCAGCACTTTAAATGTTCAATTATTGTACGTTTGGGATCTACAGATTTAAATTAGAGTAGCCAATGAGATTTGGTTAAGCAAAGAATTAATTCGACCTATGAGGTTCTTCTAAATTTGAATTGGGACCAATAGAATCATTTGGTACATAAGGGGGTATTCGGTTGAAATGAAGGAGAAGAGGAAACACGAGGAGAAATTTCGTGTGGACCTTTGGATTTGCACTTATACAAAGTGGGTGTTCCGTCATTTTGGGAATATTTTAGATAAATATTTGATTTAAAAAAAGAGAAATGACTATTAACAGTGAGTAAAAGTGCCGTGGATTCACCCTATAATGTATTATATTATTCTAACTGCTGTAATCGAAAAGTGAACTGCCGCAAATAAATAAAGACAAACCCCCATAATTGTGTTCGTAAGTCAGCCAGTCTTAACGGATCGTGGACCTTGCAGGGACTTCCCACGTAGATTACCCTGAGAAAATACCTTTAGGTTCACTGCGAAGAAACGGGAAACTACACGTCCAAGCCCACGCGGGAAAGGGAAGGTAGCACTGTGAAAACTCGAAATTAAAAACTCCCACTTCATTCAATTTTCACAGTAAACCAACTCGCACAAATATGTTATTTTTGCAACACAATTTGTTCAGGTAAAACAATAGTAGCAATCTTTTTAATAGGATAAGCATCTCTGCTAATAACATTACTCCTTAAAGGCTTTAAGGAATTTCTGATAAAAAGAAACCATTGTATACTTGATTTACAGAACAACCTTTACAATACGTATTTTTCGCTCACACAAGTCCGTATTTAACTGTTAGTTTTAATATAACCTAGAAACTTTCGCGCTGTATTCCATAATATAATTGGCAAGTAACGTATAATTAAACCACCAAATTCTACGTCGTCACATGTATAAAATATATAGTGTCATAGCCCTTTTCAAATATTAACATCAGATATATTCAAACAAATAAATATTCATGGTATCAGTAAAGGATAACACGTCAATTAATGTACATTCTTTATTTATATCACAAATTTACAAAGGACTACAATATGTGACATATAATTCTAATACATCCAGGCATAAACTTTTCAGATTTGTTTCATTTCTGGTACATAAAACACAGATGCACACAGGGCGTTTCTCACGATGGTCAGAATGACTTCTCAATTTGCGAAAAGTAAAGCCTTCTTATTGAAGCATATGATATTCTGACCAGTTATTAAAAGGGATTCAACAAGCAGCAAGTCCCTTTAATGGCTCATAAAAGAATGGACCTTGGGTTCATGTACAAATAAATTTACGTGTAGAATGAGCAATCGAATCGCACACATAAGTTATACATCCGTCCATGCCCACTACGCCATACGGTAAATTAATAGATTTTAAGTGTCTGTTTACAACCAGTACCATATTTAGAGAAAAACTTGCAGACTCTTCTTCTCTTAGGTGCGATATAAAATTTATTATCATATTCTGTCCCTCGTGTACTACTTTGAAACATAGTCCTTTACTAAATTCCGTACAGCAAACTCCTGTGTCAAAATGACACTTTTCACATAATCACACAATCCTCGCTCTCCAGCCGAACGGGACACAATATAGAAATTTATTTCATTGAAGTCCCTCTAATTCCACCAACGAAAGCCGAATAAAATCCTGTAACTACACAGCAAATGTCGTCATTATACAACTGCAGTGGAATTTTCTTCACCAGCCATAACAAATTATCTTTAACAGCTGTATAATTTCATACCAAATTCCGTTGCCTCTCTTCTAACTCATGATTTGCGACAGAATCTTTCTGTACCTACGGGGATCGAAGTAATAGCTCTAGAAGTAATCCGTATCTTCCATAGCGCGTATAGTTGTAATTAAAATGCATGTTTCAATCAAAACTCAGTAAATAAAAAATAACAGTAATAAATATGTGTTCAACAGTCAGACCATACAGTAATATTTTTAGAATCATCTGCTATGCATTTTATCACAAAGTTAAAATCTACACGTCATAGTAACAAAAGTACTTACTGTAATAACTTGTTCAGTGGTGCACGTATTATCCTACCTGTAATGAACTGTGGCATATGACAACAAGCACACAGAAAAAGGCTTAAATAAAAACCACACCGTTAATAGCCACCTCGCACTTCTATTAGCTAATGTAAGGTTTGTACACAACCCAATATTACATAATGCAGCGAGCACAAAATTACAAACGACTTATGTAAGAACATGTCGCGATAGCATCTTGTGTTAGTAAGGAGTAAACATTTTTTCCATTAAGAATGGAAATAGCCTATTATCTCAGCTATTTTTTGTGTGATAGGTCTCAGTTCTTCTGTTGTTTAGAAAAATAACTTATATAGCTTATGAATGCCACAAAATTCTGAACAGCGACTTCTTTTTAAATACTCGTAGCTAAGAGAAATCCCTCCTTTCTCATAAAATCCGTATATGCTAGAAAAGGCTTTATTATTGAAACAATTATTTACGTTGCACAGTTTCAGCTCCAACGTGGATAAAACATAAAATTTACTCGTTTGTAAACAACCATGCCAATTTCCCAAACAAAAGAGCCTGTCTATAGGTTACCAGTGACATAAAAGTTTGTGTCCGCTAAGGCATTGTTAAATTAACTACTTTCTATAATACTTTTTAAAAGGATTACAGCCAATACTTTCAGCATAATAGATACAATTTCTCCCGTGGTAAAGCTACAAGTTGAAACGTGTTCCCTCCAGAGTTTCCCGTCCGATAGTAATTAATAAATTAATATTTTTAAAATGTTCCTATAACATTACTAATAATTACCACTCAAACTTTTAGTTCGTATTTTCGCATTTTTCCTAAAGTTTCCTCTCCAAATACCTGAAAGCAAAACGTACAATTAATATTAAATCAATCCATATCGCTACTTTGGCTACATACAAAATTAAAATTGATAAATTGGTGGTGCTGGCTGAGTTAATAATAATAGTAGTAATAACACCCGTATTACTACGACTTGCTATATAATAATAACGAATACCTTCAGGGTACAAACGTAGATTCTAGTAACACTTTAAATATATCATATTCAAAATGGCGCGGTTCAAAAATAGCAGATTGTTTACGTTAAGTGAGTGACCTATCTGGACATTTGAAAATGTAGGCTTGACACAGGACATTCTGTAGAACTGTTTATGTTTTGGTCATTGACCAGGGGTGGGAGTGAGGTTTGTTTGTGTATGTTATGTTAACAACATGTCTGGACATTTGAAAATGATGGCTTGTTTACAGGTAGGTTACTCACCTTTATATCAATTAAGGGATGGGGAAATTAATTATATCAATTAAATTCATTTATGAAATTAGATCAACGAAAAATAATTTAAATAATAAATTGCGCAAATTTAAAAATTTAAAAATGGTGCTGTTCCAAAATTGCGTTTTTCAACAGTGACATTACTTACATCTGAGGGAGGAGGTTTGTTTGTTTGTTTGTTTACTTTAGATTAGTAACCTGTCTGGATATTTAAAAATGTCGGTTTGTTTATAGTTAGTTTATTCACTTCTATATCAATTAAGGGGGAAGGAAATTAAATAGGGCAATTAAATTTATTTTGCATAATAATTAGAGCAATATACTTAATTTTCACAGTAATTTGACCGATCAAATTAACTCTCGCATTAATTGGGTCAATCGAGGGTGGGAGTTGTTAGGTGTAACGTAATTGGTCACGTGACTATGACGTCACAGTAGGGACGGAACCGGCAAACTTTATATACTCAGGTGTTCTCCGCGCATTTCAGTATTCTTATATCGTTCTACGAATGTAAAACTGTTTATATTATCCACATATGTTCATTCATCCATCACTGACGCTATAAAATCTCGGAAGTTGTCTTTAAAGCATACTCTAAAAAGAAATCTGGTAAAAACTCACCAACAGTTTTAAAGAATAAACTGTCTTTGTCTTCTGAGTGTGAAAATGTAGGCAATAAGTTTTTCCTGAACGTCGTCAAATTTCTACGCCAGTAAATGGTGTCACACACAGAAGACAGAAATTTTTAAATTAAAAAAAAAGTACAATAGGTATAACTTACACAGTCACAGTTTTTGGCCTAAATACTCGAAAAACACGTCTTCAACTTCAGCCCGATACATTTAATTCTTATTTTGACTGATTATAATCAGTACAAATGACGAATCTGAAATTGCTGTTACTCTACAGAAGATAATGTTTCCCAACAGATTGCTCTATATGTGTATTATAAATTTCCATGCCAAACCTAATAAGCATTTTAATTCTCCTTTGCTTATTCCTTACATTCATACTGTTGCTAGTAGCTACTCTTTACTACAGATATGTGCATTTTAACCTTTTACGGTATTAATTAGTAAAGGGAAACATTAATTTTCATGTTGTCTTAAACTTAAGTTGTAGTTATATTGTAAAATTTATTAATTATCTCATAAATATCACATAATTTAAAAATACAAAAGTTTTGTAACATTTGGCTAAACAAAAGTAAAAATATAAATGTAATGTGTACAGGTTTAGAATATACCTTCTCTTTTTAAAATAAATTCTTACATGTTGACAGGTAAGATATACACGTGCAATTAAATCCAGGATTGCCGTGGAAAAAACAGCATTCAACAAGAAGGAAACTCTTTTTGCCAGCAAATCGGACTTAAATTTTAGGAAGAAACTAGTAATGTGCTACGTTTTGAGTACAGTTTTTAAGGTGATGAAAATTGGACTCTTTCGGAAAGTAAATCAGAAGTACCTGAAAAGGCTGGGGGAGAATGGTGAAGATCAGTTGGATCGAC
>JGI20166J26741_11592696_pt1 | contig 11750 bp, 8 predicted proteins | sample TergutCu122P5_FD_26741 | JGI IMG/M metagenome (IMG submission 26741) | reverse complement strand
TTGTTTCATAATGCTACGTTTTTTGGTTCATGTATTATTCACATTTTACATACAGGGTGTGCTAAAATTTTTAAATAAATTCGGTGGACTAAGGGTTAAACTGTTTTATTTGAAAGTACTGCATCAAAAGTTTTAAATTTTTGATATTTACATTGTGCTATCCATTTGAAAACTTATTTTTATAATGGTGAGTGACTGAAGGTACTTCATTGCAGCAGCCAGTTTTCTAGTATGTGTCTCAAAACGTCATTCTGGTGTGAATGTTGTAGTTCCATTGGTGTCCCGAATGTGCCCAAGCGACACATACAAGGTATACAAACAAGGATCCAATGTTCGAATTGACACTACTCTACTGGGTTTTGACCAAGCAAACTGGCAGCGTGGAAACAGGAGTTATGTATTTAAAGGACAGCGTAAGTATGTTAAATTAACTTGACTGTGATGTTCACTTTTGTCAGATAATATAATATTCATGAGAATAATGTTACCTGGAAACTTTGATTTTGCAATTTTGGTGCAGGGGGAAACATAGAGTGGTTGGCACTGTGACAGTTATTGGCATCTTTTCATCCTTTTGTGCTCTATTAAGGTTTTCAGCCGTAATGGCGCCATCTCGGAATGAGATTCTGACTCATGGATGTTTGGTCTTTCATGTGATACCTGAGTTACCAAACAGAAGTTCTTCGTTTAGCGTCACAGCTGCTGGAAATCAGATGCTGTTAATGGCATGAGCAAAGAAAGGATATCTTGAGGTAAGGATTAAGCAAATTACTTCCTAATTTCTGAATTTTATTTTGTACGGTACATGGCAGCTTTATGAAACATACACATATATTTTCCTGAAGAGTTGCTCTGTATGATCTGATATAAATTTGGATGTGTTAACCATTATTGTCAAAAAGAAGCAGGGTGCCAACAACTGTAATGAAAAAATATAAAATTACGATTGTTTGCATCCTATGCCAATAACAGTATAAAACTGCCATCTTTTCTTAAGTTATATTTTTTTACTTTTACCTTGTTGATCAACAAATCACCAGTTTAATTCTCATGGGGTTATAATGAAATTAAACAGTACTTAGCATGGGGTGCCAAAGAACTATGAGGTGTGCCAACAGCTGTCATTTCTATGGTTATTGGCAGTGCCAAAAATGTTGCCTGATGACAGTGTCCTTTTTTTTTTTTCCTTTCTTTTTTTTTCTTCATCAACATGAGTAGGATTACATCTGGGAGTGCTAAAAAAAAAAGGCAGGAAAAATGTGTTTACAACCCTGCCGATTTAGAGGTGGCTTTACCAGAGATTCAAAAGGGTATAATCAAAAAAGTGGCAGCAAGAGTAAATTATTCCAAGGTCCACAATAGAGTTTCGATTGACTATTAAATTTGCAAAATCTTGTATGGGACCTCCACCAGTACTTAGTGATGGTGAAGAACAAGTTATAGTCAAATGGATAACTGTTTCCAAAAAGGATTTCCTCAGAGGAAGCTGGGTGTCCAGTTATATGTTAAAGAATTCCTAACTGAAAACCAGAGGTACGTGTTTTAAAGATAATATGCCTGTAAATGGATGGTTTTGAGCATTACTTCACCATTATCATGTGTTGTCCACTTGTACTAGTGAAATTGTTAAGCTCATCCATTACCACACTGGGTGAGGCAGATATCAGAAAATGATAACAAGCTGGTGTATTAATGGGGATTTTTTAGGTAGCTGGTGCTTCCCAACATAACATATTTTTCTTCTTCAATTTTAGGCTTCAGCAGTTTTCAGATGTTTAGAGGAAGAAAAAGCGTTGGGCTCTGTTCAGGACTTACCAAGAATTTTCAACGGTGAGAAATCAAGTTCCCAATTTTTCTCAAAGACTGGAAAAGTCTTAGCATGCAAAAGGGTAAAAAATGTATATGAAGTTGATAGAGGCCTTGCAAGAGCAATCATAACAACCATGTTTGCCTTCACTACTTCTGGAATGCTGTGCCCACCCATGCTGATATATCCATTCAAAAGAATACCATCTGGAATTGCACAGTTCCTGATGACTGGAGCATGACTGTAACATACAGATATTTGAATAAATTGTGGGAAGTTGTCTTATAAGAGAGCTTAATATAGGAGAAGAAAATATGAGGCAGAACCTGCACTCAGGAGACTGATGAATGCATTGGCAGGAACATCATCAGAAGAGCTAGAACTTCCAGGTGGTAACATTGTAATCATGCAGAATAAAGAAATGTAAGTTAGGAACAAAGATAAATCAACTATCAAACATTTGATCTTGAGGTGGCAGGGATTATGCCAAGCACTCTGAATGAAAATTCTGGAACAAGTGCGACCATACATACAGGATCTGAAAACAGGCTTAATCGTAAGCACATCTCTCCCATCCCAGAAGCTTTGCAAAGGCAAAACAGAGCGAAAAGAAAGTTTATGAGAAACACAGAGACGATATCATTTGTAATGACATATAGAGCGTGGAAAGATTTATTTCAAGAGAAAAAAGAAGAAGAAGAAGTTCTTGCTAAACTGAAAAGAAAGAAGGAAAGAGAAAAGAAAAAAGAAGTGAAAAAGGACACAGCAGGTAAATCTAGTATTGAAAAAACCAATGATAAAAGAGGAACATTTTTTAACTGCACTAAGAGTGTTAAACTGACAGACCTAGTGTGCTCATTATGCAACAAACTTTTCCATAAGAAATGTGTTCCGCATCAACATAAAATGCTCATGTCTGAAGAAGAAGTAGAAGATTCCTATGTCTGCCACAAGTTCTCAGTAAGTAGAGAGTTCCTCTGACATGGCTGTGGATGATTCTGAATAGTGAATCATGTTACTCTAGTGAGTGCCATAACTGTACAGCTTGGTGACAATAACTACATGTGTGAGTGCCAATGACTGCTTTTCATTATTTTCTTATTTAACATTTTTTTAATTAAATTCTTGAGAAAATTTCTAAAATACATCTTTATAATCCTTCATATGTCCTTACTTTAATTCCATGGTCAAAATAGGTCATAATGTGAGTATGGTATGTACAGTGATAAAAGAACAAAGGAAGGTGTGTTAATGGTGCCAACCACTGTATGTTTTCTGCCATTTATTGTTTGTTCCTGTACCCATAAGTACTGTAAATTAAATGTTAACTGATTTTATTTATGTATTCTGAAATTTCTGGCAGGGGCATGTGGCATGTATGGGAAACAGGAGAGGTGCATGCAAGTTTTTGTGGAGAAACCTGAGAGAAAGAGATAAATTCGAAGGCTTAGGCATAGATGGGAGGATAATTTGAAGAGGGATCTGAAAGAAGTGGGATGGGGTCGACATGGACTGTGTTGGTCTTTCTGAAGATGGGATTCTCCTGGATGCTGTGACGAACCTTCGGGTCTCATAAAATGTGGGGAATTTCTTGACCGTCTGAGGACTGATTAGCTTCTCAGGATGGATTCTCTCCATGGAGTTCTCATTTATTCTGAAATTTCCTTTTATAGATGATTTTGTACCTTGTTTTTCAAGGCTTGTGAATGGAAGTTTACAAACTTTTATGTGACAACCTATATCCATTGTTGACCTCTTGCCAAACAGTCAAGATTTTTGAAATGTTGGCCATTTGAAGAAATTTTGCTACATGATACAGGCTTCTGTAGACAGTAAGCACTTGAAGAAAGCCTTGCATGTCGCTGCTGTATATGAGTTTTCATAAGACAAAACAGCCCTCCTGGATACACTGAAAGTACTGGAAATAGCAGAACAGTACATTTGCAAGTTTGGTAGTGTGAAAACTATTGACATGAAAAGAAGGTTAAGAGTGAATTATTCAGACAGAGAAATCAAGAAGCAATGATAAAAGTCACTCTGGTTTACTGGCTAAAGTAATAGCATGGGATGTAGGTTAATATGTTGGCGTTTACATTGTTGTTGCATTCAAATATCTATGCATATTTGAAATGGTTTTCCAAAGTTATAATCTAAGTAATCCACATATTGAAGATTATACTGTTCATGGATATGCTGCCACAGTTGGTTGGTTATGTGTCGCATACATTTTGGAGGAGCTTCAGACACTGTATTGATGGAGATAGCAAACTTCTCTGAAATGTTGGCAAAAAATTAACTGTCACCACCACACCATATAATGGAGGATTGTAAGTTAATCTTTGTTAACAGTGCTATGAAAACCTCAAATCACACAACCCACACATTCTTTATGTTACATGATTTTCACTAAATTGACTTGTTAGGTCGCTATGCCAGAGTTGTAGATCACTTAGCCATCAGGAATGTTGCCCAGGGTGCACCACTAGGAGGTGGATCTACTTTGCACTTTCTGCAACTGCCAAGAAGAAAGGCAGTTGCAGAATTTTGATTCTGCGTTGGGCATGATTGCTTGGGAACACATCTTCACTGCATTGGAATCCGTCCCGACCCCTACTGTATGCTGTGCAGCCTCCACGAAACCATGGACAGAAACCATCTAGGACAATGTACTGCATTATCTAGTGGGACAGAGTGTGAGCGATACTGGAAGGCCAGGACAAAAATGATGGAAAACTGACTTCTTCCCTTCTCTATTACTATTTCGGTGACTACTCGTTATTAGGATTTCTATGCTTATTTTGAATGTTTTTAATATTTCTTCTCTTGTTGAATGTAGTATCTTTAATGGTAGGTAGGTTTCACCCTTTCACAGGCCACGAAGGCCCTTAGGGAGAGTAGAGGTATAGCTCTATTCTATTTTAGACCTCGGCACTAGAAGGGGGTGAGGGGTCAATGTCATGCCCCAGCCACACCTTACCCCCGGGAAAGACCCAGTACCCATTGTACAGGAGGCTGGGTGGGCCACAGGGCCAGTCTGGACAGGTGTGGAAAATCTTGCCCCACCGGGATTCGATCCACAGACCACCCAGCCCGTAGGCAGTCGCTATACCGACTACGCTACCTGGCCCACTAGTATCTATAATGTAATGTAACCTTTAATATTCTACCTTTATTGGTTGCATAGGTCACTGATAAATAATCAATATACCTGCCATTAGCAATAAAAAAAACATGATTTTCGCTTACCTGACTATGATTACCTTATTATTTGTGCCATATTACATATTGTGGGACAGTGCATATACATAAGGTTGTACCACCGTGGATATAGACATGCCAGAACATGCTGGACATTTGTAATTACTCAAAAATTTTATTATTAGCACTACTTTGGACAGTTTGTTTGTCTGCGTGCACTCCACCTATTTGCTGTACAAATAAGATGTGAATATTCTGTCATGACACACAGTGTTAAGTATTAGGAATTTAGTGGTTGCTTTCAGTAGTTTTGTGTGAGGTTTTCTACACATGTCTCAACTTTAACAGACATTTGACATTCAGAGGACTGTGCATTGTGATATATTCTTATAATAAAAGCCAACAAGATGCACTATTTCTCAACTTGGGAAGTTGAGAAATAGTGCATCTCATTGGCTTTGATTATAAGAATTTAACAGACATCTCAGCTTCCATACTGATACACTGTCATAAGAGCTACATCTTCAGACTTCACCCATCTGCAATAAGTGATAATAATTCCCTTGTTGATACATAATTTGGTAAAACCTGCTTATAACAAAACTCTAAAGGACCTAAAATTTGTCAGTTGTAGGTTGTCTTCCACTGAACACGGGTACTTCTTTTTGATAAAAACACTGCACGGTAGGTATCACATATGGTGATGAATGTGTATGTTAGATAACCGGCAGATATTAATGCTGTTTGGTATACTGTACTCGTATGATTGATCATTTTCTAAGTTTTCTTTTCATACCCCCCCCCCCCAAGCAATTTTTAAAAAAATTTTCAAGTAATCTGTTCGTATGTCAGGTTTCATTCTTTCTATTATGACAGGAATGGTCCATCTCAGATGGACTGTGTAACAGAATGTTATGAACACAGAGATAAATATTCTAGCAGACGGTTTTCACAGATCTTTTTTGTTTCTTTTCTTTTCTGCAATAAATATTTTTGTTATTAGAAATAATCTTGCATTGATTTTCATTGTATATTCTGAGGACTAGAGAAATATTCTGATCTAGGCAGGTGTACATTAACCCAAGTTCCGTTTCAGGCGGATTTTACTCTACCATTACAGTTTTTTGCATGTTGTAAGTTTTTTTTGTCATTGTTTTTAGTAGCTGTATCTGTAGATCACCTGTACCTCATTCAGAACTACAGACTGCCTTGTACTTCCAAGCATTGTTATTTTTTCTTCCCTCTGTTTTCAAGGAAGACTGGTCTTTTGCCAGCTTCAGTTTTTGTTTGAATCTGAATTGTTTGAACTTGATGAAAGCAGATCAAGTGACCCAGGCATGAAGGTGATGTATTGCCTAATCATTACTTACACTAAATTCTCACATCTGTCAACCAAGTATAGGAGACACTGAGGGCTGCACACAAAAATTTTGTCATTAAATAACCCTTATATATAATTAAAAATACATTTTTCCCATCAACTGGAATTACTGAGACAGGAAAGTGACCTGGGTTTGGTTGTCAGCAGAGGAGGGAGTTTTTTCTTCACTGCTTTGTCCAGTTTGGCTTTGAGGCCCATCCATCTTTCTGTCCAAAAGGTACTGGACTCTTTTTTTCCATTGGTTGAACCATCAGAAGTGTGATGCTTGCCATTCACTCATGTCTAGCGTTAAGGATGGTGGCACATGAAATGTCACCCCCATGCTTTGCATATGACTTCTGTGTGTAGCCATTAGGCACAGGGACAACTGTTTGCCTTACTGTTACCATTCTCTCCCTATATTAGATGATGCTAGAGTCACTCCCAAGTTACAAGTTAGTGCATTTGCCATGTTGTTATTACCAATTGTGGTAACTTAAAAAACATGAATTTTGTTTGGGAGAATGTCTATTGGCTTAAAGTTTGTGCCAAATTTTGGTAAGTTGTTTAAAAATTGAAATGTTGGGACACACACACACACACAGGATTGTGATCTCATAAACATACTTTCTTCCTTAAAAGTGTGAAGTAGGCAAAAATAAATCATGGCATTAGTTTATATGTACATCCATAGACGAATTAACAGTGGGTAAAGAAATGGCATCTCACAGATTTCAGTGCCTCAGAGTTTTGTGATTGACCAGACTACATGGAAAGACACTAGTCTTAAGAATCTGCATTAAAATTAACCTTACTCCCTTTTGAAATACACTGGCTTATTGTGGAACATCGCTTCATGTGGGTATAATGTATGACAGTTTGGATTTGTGTTACATTTCTTGTTGACAAAGAATTCTGGTGTTCTGTGTGTGATTGTTCATTTGAGTTTCAACTATGTTTATTTACTCTGCAGGTGATTCGGCTGTAATGATGGAAGTGGACCATGAGACACAACAAGTATATGTGGAGCAGATGCACATGATTTCTGCAGAAGACCTTCAATTTCTACAACCTAGTGAAGAAGCTGTCACATCCCGCCTCACTGCACCCATTGTTACCACATACATTGACATTGACAAGATCAGCTTTGAAAGGTATTTGTCTGGAGGGGACAGTAATTAATTTAAAAATTTGTGAATTGATGTTCTAGCGGCAGTGTTGATGAAGATTCAGATCTTCTGGGATGTGACCAGTTGACATGGCATCCTGTCTGAGAAGACTTAATATTCAGTTTCACAGTTGTCATTTTATCAGGCATTTCAGACATGCTATGTGGCTTTTAAATATCTTGCCATTTTATTTATAGAAAAGCTGTGAAAATGTACAGCAGTTTTTTATTTAGCCACGAATGTTTCCATGATTATTATAAGCAGTCATCGCAAATGATTGCTTATCAAAAATCCTCAGTAATTCTTCAATGCACTGTGTGATTAAACCACATTTATGCGGTGTGATATCATAAGAAATTGAGAGGCAGTTAGCAAATGTGGCGGAATTTGTATACTGTATGTACATTTTGGGCTTATTATGTACCTTGTTGTTGCTATATCCCTATTTATGCAACATCATAATTACACTGTGTATAAATATTGCATATGTCTTGAATCACATTAACTTTTTACATTGTCTTATGCATGGAACTGACTTGAATTATTAAACCCACTAGTCATTTAAATACGTATGTATTTGTGTTCTTCAACAATAGAAAGAGAAACAAATTAATGCTAATAGTCAGTTCTGCCATGTTGGAGATACAGACTTATTGTTACAAAGATGATCACACTGCTTTAGTCAGGAGCTTTTTAAAATCGTGGTTTATCAAACACTCTTTAAATAATAGTTTTGGATGTGAATGAGATGTGTTTTTATTATGTGTATCACTGTAAGAGCAACAAAATGCTGCTGAGAAATTTGGTGAAGGTGAAATATTTCACAGCCATGCCTTGAAGGTTACCATTTTCTGGAATGTGATGTGACGTAGTTTGGTAGGTAGTTACCAACATCTTGCAGGAACATTCTACCAGCATTTTTAATTGGGAAGTTGTTGCTTTATAACCTGAAGTTGGGGGCTGCTAGTTCCTCAGAAACATTAGTACTTCCTAAATTGTGCAGCAGCATTTCACAAAAGACAGTAAATTTCAAAATCGGTGTAGTTTGATTTGAACTTTGTGCAAACTAGGATTTCTGTTTTACTCATACCAGCTGAAATTAAATTTGCTTTCAGGAGTTACAGAGATAAAATGTGCACCTGGACATAACTTTCTCAGTGTGTCATATTTTTTTATTTACCATAAAGAATGTTTAAAATTCCTGATGTCTCATTAAACACAATTTAACAGATTCTGGTCTTTTATAATTCTGCCATTTAATGGATTTGTCATGCTTTTTGAAAAAATCAGATTTTGTAACCCACTTTTCTTTTTTAAGAAAGAAAATAGTCTTGTGGCATAACCATGTTCTGTGCATGTGTGTCAGTTCTTTCAACTTTCAGTCATATTGACCACTTTTTTTAAAATTTATGTATATATTATGCCAATGGAAGCCACTTCAGCCTTGTGTATTTTTTATTTTCTATAGTGATTAGTAACATCCTGTCAGTTTTGCAAACATTCTAAGTGGGAACAACACCAGCAGTACTTAATAGATAATTCTGATAAGTTCTGTGGCAATAAATCATTGGAAAGTATTAACTTTGTTAATGTAATGTTCTATGTAATGTAAGACAATGTGGTCAGGCACAAATTTTGGTGCAGTTGTTAGTTTTACAGTAATAACTGTATCATAGTCTACATTAGCATGTGACCATGTTCTTAAATATACAGTTATCTATCTCGTTATCTTTGAGCACTTAATAGTTATTCAGCTTGTTAAGAAATTTTTTATTTCAAATGGACCTCAGAAGTTCAACACTATGAGTATAGAAACCCATCGTTGAACTGCATGCTAATACTTTTGAATCCATTTAACACTTTAAGACCATATTTCTGTACAATCCATTTCAGATGATTCTCCCTCATATACCCAGGTATCCAAAGTGGACTTCTGTCAAAATATCTTCAACAAGTTGAGTATGAGTGTTTCTCTTTTCCCCCAGGTATGCTACGTGTCTCAGACATTTTGTATTACATATCTCCAACAGTATTGTTTAGAATGTAAAGTTGGTGTATGTAATCTGTCATAACTTGTGTTTCACAGAAATAAATCTGGTATCTGGGGCTGGCGGTCAGATAAATGTGAACCAGTGAATGGGTATGAATGCAAAGTGTTTGGAGCAAGCAATGTTGAATTAGTAACGAAAACTAGGACGGAACATCTCACAGAGACAGACAAAGTGAAGGCGAGAGCACCAAAGACACCGCTGCAGTCATTCCTTGGTATTGCAGAGGTAGAGGAGAAACAGATTGCTCCTGCAGAAACCAACAATGTAAGCATTTCGTATGAATTTTATACTCCTTGGAACCAGAACGTGATGTCCCATTGTGACAGATACTAAATTTTATGTTAGTCTTTTATCATTTCTGCCCATCTTTCTTCCTCTCAACGTAAGATTTTTGTAATTGTGTCTTACTGTTTCCTTCCCAGTTATCTAAATGACCACCCTTAAAAGAGTTTTTCCAATAGAAATTTTAAATGCATTACATTGTACATCAACCCTAGCAGCATGCCAGGTTTGTTGTAATTGTCTTGAATTTGTTGTTGTAACAATATTAGGTGATCTGTGTAAATCACACGATATGTAGTATATTGAAGTGCACAAATCATTGCACTTAAAGTCCACAAATTTTGATGTCAGGCACTTGTTTTGTTTAGTCTTTTATCACAGTAGAAACTGTGTTTAACAGCGTTACAGTATGCAGGGCTCTTTGTACAAGTAAATGGATGTTACCTCAAAATAGACCATGACTTCTACATCATTCTCATTTCATAATCTATAGTATCTTCTCATTTGATTCTGTATACATTGTATACTTTGTAAAGTGCAATTACATAAGCTGATAAAGAATGTACTACATCACTGGTGAGGAATGACAGAGTTTTGTGGCTTCTGTTACACCAGTGTCTCCATTAAAATAAAATGGTGATGTATGGAGTACATTGCTTCTTTGAGTTATGTCACCCATATTTTTACAGTTTTATAGCACTCTCTTTAGTTGGTGCGTAAAAATATTTGATGAAATGTGGATGCACTTGAAAGAGAAGAATTTTACATTTTTTATATGCAGCTGTGTTTCAGTATGTAGAATTTTGTAAATGATACTCTTAAATTACATGTTTTTACTGCAGGAGGAATACATCCATGTAGGCAATCCATGTAATATTACACCAGAGGAATATTTTGATGATGCAACGGACCTGAAAGGAAGAGATATTGGACGTCCAAAGGAAGTTAATACGAAAATACAAAAATTCAAGGTAATCTAAATATTTAATGTAAAATTTAAAGCCTTTTTCCATGCTCCTTGTCATCATGGTCCACCATATGTGTAACACTCAGCAGAATTTCCTGATACTGATTTCATCATACCTACTTCCACTTGCATCATCATCATCTGGAGTGCCCACTGAGAGGATGAAGATGATGATTCATGAACATGTTCATATGGCTCTGTACAACTGTCAGTAAAGTGACTGGTGATAAGTTAGACAGCTGGGATGTTATTTCTATTAGCAGTGGAATTTGCTCTTTCCCTTTACCTGGCTGGCACTGTAACCCATCCAGTCTTTTGTCCGTTGTGTTTCAGTGGCTCTTTTTATGGAGGTCAAGTGTCCAGACAACATGCAACCTTCAAGTGTCAAGGTCTAGAAATCAAAGATACCGACACTTTAATTGTGATATGAGCTAATATAGCTCGGTCAGCCATTCATTGATTCACTGTATGTTGAATGGCTGGTGTTGGTTTATCAACAGGGTGGAATTTTTCTTTTTTCCTCCACATTGTGACTGAATTTGGAGCCTGCATAGTCTCCTGCACAATGGGTGCTTAGACCCATTGTCAGATTTTGATGAAATTTAGTGTATGGAAATTTGACGAATATTGTTTTGATATGTGACATCCTCTTGTGCTCTATGTGTGGCATCAAGGGGTAAAAACCATCAGATACGACTATTTATTGAGCACATTACTTTGCTTTCTTAAATGTGACATCTACATGTTTCAACTTGATTTTCATTAAACCACCATTTTTCTGTAGCAACATTTATACGAGGGTTGGAACTTTAATATTGGCAACTGTTTATTTACAACTGATACAAAATAGATACATGTTTCGAAGTTTTACTGTCCTTCAGTGTAGTCACCAGCATTGTGTACAACCCGTTGCCAG
>JGI20166J26741_11592474_pt1 | contig 11752 bp, 7 predicted proteins | sample TergutCu122P5_FD_26741 | JGI IMG/M metagenome (IMG submission 26741) | reverse complement strand
AAAACAATTTTATGTTATGAATGCACCCGATAAAATTGCCACATTGAGGGGATTGTTTAGAATGGCTTCGGGTACTTCCGGTTTTTGTCCCTATTGTATCGAGAAATAATTGTATCAACGAATGCTTAAGATGGATGAAATTATAGAACAGGAGAAAGAAGAAAATATTAATGATTCTCCCAACGCCGAACTATCATTTGATGACATACCACCTATACAGGAAACAAATGATAATAGCGCTATAATAATAAAAAGCGATTCTGAAAATCATAAATATTTCTACACAGAAATCATGTCAACCGCCGGACCGAGGAAAAGCTTTAAGGAAGACGCACATGAGGGGGATTTTGATCTTGGAGAAGATGTTGTAGGATGTTTTACAAAAAAGGATAAAACTTATTTTTGGTTGCTGGATGGCACGAGCGATAATCCTGTATTTAAAACAACTGATGGAACAGAACTTTTTTCCAGTCGTTTATTGGCGCAGGAGGTGGCATGGCATATCCAAAAAGCCCTCTGGAATAATGAAAAAGAAGAATTAAACAGTGAAGATATTTTAAAATCATCGTTTGAAGATATTCAAAAAAACTGGAAAGAAAAATTTGATAAATTATCTGAAAGCGACAACCAGATATTGGCAGAAATCCTTAAGGATAGAAAACAGATGCTTGTTTCTACCACTGTAATTTTTGGAATAATTGATTTAAATGGACATTTAGATGTTGGTCAAATAGGAGACTCTTATATTATTACAAAACCCGCTCAGGAATTTAAAGAAAATACAGGGAGATTATTTGTTATTGCTTCTAAGACAGAGAATAATGATTCGATAAAAATTGAATTAAATCCATTTGAAGATACCCGATGTCAACATTACAAATGCGACAATATCAAAACAATCATTGCAGCATCGGACGGGATAAGTAAGAATACGATTAAGTGGCTGAATATTCTACCTAATGTTGAACTCAGGAATGAAAATTTAAGGAAGACTATTTCGGCTGTCAAGCAAAAAACATGTGATGATAAAGCCGTATGTATAATTCAAATTTGTGAAGATGTTTGATATTACTATTCAAGGAAAAACGATTCAATTTGAACCAAGTACTATAAATTGGCTTCAGAAAAGAGATTTTTTTGCTATTGAGGCATTGGATGGGTTAAAATGTTTTATGAAAAAATACAGTAAAAAGCCTTCTGCATGGGATTTGGCAGTGTCGTTAATTGGTCAAACCGGAACAAATATGCCAATGGTTTATGATGCTGTATATGATAGAGCAAACAAAAATTATTATGTATTTTTTGAGTATGTTAGAGGCGCTACGTTAAAAGAATATATCTTAAACGGCGATGTACCTGATCCTTTGACTGTATTTAATCATATAGGTTTAGCGCTTAGCACCATTCATTCCAAGGGTTACTGGTTTAGCGATTTTAATGAAGAGAATATATTTGTTACCGCAGGATTTATTAAAAGATTTATTTTAATTGATATAGACAGTTGCTGGAAACAGTCGATAAGACCTAATCCTTATTTTGATCAAGAAGGAGGAATACCCGGCGCAGCACAAAATATAGGAAAGCATATTTTGAAGTATTACGAAAAATATCTTCCTTCACCCCAAGGTATAGTAACCTATAAAGATATTCCGGGTGTAAATTTGAATTATTTACAATTATTGGTTTTATGCATCAAATTGAATATTTTTCGTAGCAGAAAGGCTGTTGATCTGCGATTCAGATATATAGATGCAGGAAATTTTCAAGATATATATGATATTATTTATAACTGTGATAAACAGTTCAGCAAGGGAGTATTTACTCTGGCTAAAGATGAAAATAAAAATATAAAAAAAGTAGTTGAAACATTAATAGATAGAATAATAACTAAAAAATAAATAAGAAAATGGGAAAGTCAATAGGAATAGATTTGGGAACAACCAATTCAGTGGTTGCTTTTAAAGATTCAACCGTCAAAATTATTAGAAACAATTATAAAGACGAAGAATTAACTCGTTCTTGTGTTGAATTAAATGATAAAAATGAATTTATTGTAGGAACAAGTCCCTATAATAATATGGCAAAAAATAGTCCAAATGTAATAATATCAGTGAAGCGACTGATGGGGATGTCAATAGATGATGAAATGGTAAAAAAGATGAAAGCCAATTCAGAAATTTATCCATTTAAAATCACAAATCTCAGTTCAGGAACCAATGAGGCAGTAGCAGTTGAACTTCAAGGTAAAGAATTTACTCCGGAACAGATAAGCGCAGAAATACTTCGTTATCTAAAAGATTGTGCAAGTGCAAAAATCGGTGAAGTAACCCACGCAGTTATTACTGTCCCTGCCTATTTTACCGAAAAACAGAAAACGGCGACCCGAATGGCAGCCAATTTAGCAGGATTAAAAGTTCAGCGACTGTTAGCTGAACCAACTGCGGCAGCGATATCTTATGGGGTAAATAATCTTCAACCCGGCGAAAGTAAGGTTGTTTTGATTTATGATTTTGGAGGAGGTACGTTTGATCTTTCCATTTTGGTTATGTCCGATGGACAGTTTATTGAATCGGGAACAGGAGGCAATAGATGGCTTGGAGGAGATGACATCGACAGGGCGCTTCAAAAATATGTCTATTCAAAAATTTCTCAACAAAATCATATCAACAATATCGATGAATTGATAAAAAGATTACAAAAAAGAAAGCAAACTAAATTCATTGATGAGATGAGAAAGCAAATAGGAGAAGCAAAAAAGCAACTTACGATTTCACAAAGCGCAAAAATAGAATTATTTGGTCTTTTGGAAAACGAAGATGAAGATGAGATTGACATTGAAGTTTCTATATCTCGAACCGAATTTGAAAGTTTAATCAGACCGCTTATTGAAAGAACAATCGTGCTGACCGATGAATTATTGGAAAAAAGCGGGTATCCTATAGATACAATAGACAATATTCTCCTTGTAGGAGGCTCTTCGTGCATTCCGCTTGTGAAACAAATGCTTTCGGAAAAATATGGACAGGATAAGGTTTTATTATCCGAAAAGCCCATGTTATCTGTGGCAGAAGGCGCCGCTATTCTTGCACATTCTTTAACCGAAGAATTTGAATGTCCAAAATGTGGAGCGATTATTAAATCGGGAAGTTCAGTTTGTGATAAGTGCGGAACAAATGTAGAATCTATCGCTATTACTCCTGTTGAACAAAAAGTTGAAGTTACGCATACAACATCTCATAATTATTACATACAAGTTGTTTCTAATGGAAAAGAAACATTAAAGAAAATTATTGAAAATACTGCTGTTTTATCATTAAGGAAAGAGGAAAAATTTAAAACTTCGGTTCCCAATCAAAAAATTGTAGAAATAATCATATTGGCAGATGTTGAAAATGGTACTACCGAAAAACAAATGAGCGGATTTTACGTCATTAAAGATAATCTTCCTATTGGTAGCGAATTGGTTTTTACTTTTAATATGGATGTAAATCAAACACTTAACATTCAAGTGTATCCTAAAGGAGGAAACGAAAGTCCAACAGAAATTGTATTGGGCAGAGGAAATAAAGATTCGAAATGCCTGGAAAAAATATCGGAAACGTTTAAAGAAATTGAAAATATTCCTGATAATAAAAAATCAGAATTTGTTGCAACAGTACAAAAGATAATTGAAGATATTACAAAAATAGGAAATAAAGATCCCGAGTCGTCGCAGTGGTATGAGATTGAAACAAAAATAGAACAAGCTTTCAGGATTGCTCAAGAAAAGGAGGATGAAAACAGCAATGAATTTCCATATATTTTTGCCCAAATACTATTGAATAATTTTTCAAAATATATGGATACGACCGACACGAGCGATTTGCAGCGGTTGTTGAAAGAGTACAATTCTTCGACAGACCCAATAAAAAAACAAAGTATTTTAATCGAGTTAAAGGAAATTACTGATAACTACATGATTCTCATCAATGTATTTTTATTAAAGACAGCCTCTGACGTATCAAAAAATCCAACTCACTCAAATCAATTAGCGAAAGATTTTTATTCGGCTATGAGCGCATTAGACGCTCGAGATTTAAATTCCGTAATATCGACATTAAATAATGCGTCCCCATTAGTTGATGAAGCTTTGAAAGGAATTGGAGGAGTTGGACTTCCACATAATATTAAGTTGACGTTATAAAATATTATTACTATGAAGAGCAAAGAATGCAAATGTCCGGTATGCGGAAAAGCAGGGATTTCAGATTATAAAAAAGAAAATGTTATCTGTCCTCAATGTAATACTGATTTAAGCATATATAAGACCATTGCAACAAATAATTGGAGCTACAAGATATGGCAAATGCTATCAGGCATTTCAGTATTAGTAATTGCAGGTTTATTGCTTTTTAGAGGGAAATCGGGACGTAATTATGAAAAGGAAAGTCAACTTCAAGACAGTATAGTCATCATGCGAAGTCAAGTAAACTTACTTACTTCGCAAATGGATTCGCTGAAAAATATGAAAGCTGAGAAAGCAGAAGAACAATACTATGTGGTTAAAGCGGGGGATAGTTTTTCAAAAATAAGCTATACATTATACCATACGGAAAAATACGCTTCTGAAATTGCATCTATTAATGGACTTTCATTAAAAAAAGTTATTCATCCGGAAATGAAATTAAAAGTTCCCAGCAAATGATTTGGCTATGAGTATATTTTCGTCTATAAAACAAACTTTGCATAATCGAAAACTAAAGCAGGCAGATGAATGTGTGCTGAAAGGCGATTATGATAAGGCAGAAGATATTTATAAAAGCCTAATACCCTATCATCCTGAAGCTGTTACGCATTTGGCAGAGATGTTACTCAATCATCCGGATACTATGGACATCCAACACTACACAAGAATTCTTGATTGTAGATTTTTACTGATTAATGATATTTCCAACTTTGATTCGTTCGAACAAATTGAGAAGTCAGTATTTAATGAAATTGAATCTATTATTGATTCACTTCTGGATGAAAAAAAATATCATAAAGTAACCGTCTGGATTGAATTTATACTATCGAGAAATAAAAATTTAACTCAGTCTCAAAAAAAAGTTTACCTGTTATTAGACAGTAAATGTCGCTATAATTATGCCTTAGGATTAATTAAAAATGATAGAAAAAGGGCAGAAAAAATCTTTGAAGATATATACAAAAAATCTGAATCATATTCTTTCCCATTGGATTACATTTCAAAAATAAGGAATAAAATCCTTAACATAGCGAAAACTTACGCTAATGAAAGTGATTTAATAAATTCCAATCATTTCTTTCGGTTAATTTTAGACAAGGACCCTTTAGCCAAAGAATTATTCATAAAAAATAATATACTGAATATCAATCAAATAAAATCGGAACCATCTGCCATTCATTTTTTATTTGAAACCATTAAATCGATTGAAGATAAAACAATTGTCGCTAATTATTTTGAACAGTTAGCAGGGAAAATACCTGAAGCAGGCGAGCAATACATATTATCCATTATTTCAGTATCTACAGACTATATCAACAATGAAGAATTCTCTAAGGCATTGAATGTTTTAGACTCTGCTCTAAGCAAAAAAGCAGATAACCGCCTGTATGATTTGCAAAGAGATATTGCTCAAAAATATATTTCACAATTCAACTATGACGCTGCGATAAAAATTTTATCTAAACTAACAGGTAATCACGGCGATGCAGAGCCGTTACTGGCGAATTGTTATCTCAAAAAAGCTGAAAAAGCAAATGGTTTGGACGAGAAACGAGCAGAATTATTAAAAGCATTCAAATTCAAAGAAGCTCACGCACCTCTTTTTACGAGTGTGCTATATAATGAAATTTTTCCAAAGATAGTTGATAATTTGTTAGCCATATCAAAGAAATATGCAAGTTACGAATATTTTCAAGATGCTTATGATTTGTTATCAATGCTTTTCCCTTATACCCAAGACGCTTATGAAGAATATATTAACACTAGATTATTGGAAATCTGTAAAAATTCCAACGAAAATGAACAAATAAGTCTTTTGGACGAATTAGTTCGATTTGGGAAACAAAAAATTAAAAATGCAGAAAGAAGTAAAGCGATAGATACAATAATCACTACGCTTATTGACAAAAAACTTTCTTTATTGTCTAAAGAACAAAATACTGAGATAAAGATAAATGAATTAACCAAATTAAACCGGCAAATTAATAATGAAAGTTTTCTGTCGTCAGAATCTGCATTGCAATTAATACAGCAAAAACTTGCTGAAATATACTATGAAAAAGGAAAATCGTTTGAAAAAATATCGAAAATAAACGACGCAATAACTACCTATACTAAAATAATCAATGAACTAAAAAGTTGGACAAATGATGTTTTACAAAAAAATAATGTCTTAGGACGAATATATATTTGCCGGCTTAAAGAAGAGGGCGATATAAATGCCAAAGAGATAGCGGATTTTCTTACGAATGAAATATCAAACGATATTAAAAGAGATTTAGCCTATCGATTTTCAGTTTTTCTAATAAAGCATCAATACTACCAACATGCATGGTTTATAGCACAAAAGTATTTACCAACGACTAAAGAAACAGAAAAAATAAAAAAAATATATGAAGACTCTCAAATAAGCGAGGCTAAAAAATTACTTGATGTTTATAATGATAAAGTCCAAAAACTTAATGATGGTATTTTAAATCTGAAAGATACCCTGAATTTTTATCAAAACCTTTCAGAAACAGAAACAAAAATAACGACAATTTTAACAGATATTAAAGGGAAAATTATAGCAAATAAGGATGTTATTTTTGCTTATATTCTTCGTAAATATTTTGAAAATGAAAAATATGCGCCCTATTTGAATATTATTCAGAAACAAAAAAACCAATTCTATAAGGATGCAAATTTATTACGTAATATGGCTATAGCATCATCCGGTATTATTCAAACAAAACAGCTTAACAAAAATAATTATAAAGAAGCTATTTCTATTTGGTTAACTGCTGTCTTCTGTGATAGATTATTTATTAAATCGCTGGACTACACTTCTTGGGATGACAACTATTCTTTTACATTATACAATTCATTGGGTAAAATGGAAGAATATGCCGATCTCCCTGATAATGTAAATTTTGATGAACCTTCATCGACGAATATCTCTATTGGAGACGTTCAACGATCTTTATTATCCAGCTTTGAACAAGATTTGAATGAAAATTGCGACTCTAAAATTTTACCTCAAATTCTTGAATTTTACAATGAAGAAAAAGATGCAATAAGCCAATTATATCAAGCGGTTAGTACAAATAAAGATTTTTTCGGATGTACCCCTTTCTTTGCTGAAAATCATCCTGAAATTCAAACTGCATTGAATAGGTGTATTGATGAAAATTTAGACCATCGGGAATTTGACGAACCATTGTTAAATGTTGGCATACAATATAAAGTTGAAGGCAAAAAATATAAAAATTATAGCGACTCTAAAATACTTAGCGCTAAAGGCATTGAAGTTGTAAAAGCGCAAAACACAGCTCAAATAAAGTTAATTTTCACTGTTACAAATATTAAAAAAATTGCGCTTTATGATGAATTATATGAAAAGTTAGCAAGTGACATACAAAATTGTTTTAATGAACAAATTCATGACGACAACTTTTCTTATAAAAACATCATTTCTAATTATTTGATAATCTGTAAAGTGTTTTCGGATCAAAACTTAAAGTTTGGGCTTTCTAATTTTGCTTATAATGAATGTCTTAAAAGATTAAATAACAAATCAATCACTCCTCAAGAAGCAATTGAGTTACTGACGGAAGTTCAGAAAGTGATACAAGATAATGTTAAATTGAATAATCTTATTCCGGAATTAAAGGATATTATTATTCCGAATATACAATTGAGTGAATTAATTGATAATGTTAATAACAATAAAATATCATTATTAGATGGACTGACAAAAAATTATGATTTATACTCATTATATCCGAATCACCAGTGGATATGTGAAAATCTGGTAATTATTTGCAGCAATGCCATCCATAGTGAAATAATTGGAAATACTCTATCTTCGAGTAGAGTACAAAGCATTTTAAACAACATAATCAACAATAGAAGCTCAACTTTTAAAGTCGCTGCAAGAGAATTGGCTATTCAATATCAAACCATTATGAATAGCATGCCTTATGATACAAAAATGTTGATTGCAGGTATATTTGTGCCTGGTCAATCTCTGAATCCAAAAGGAGAAGCTTTAAAAAGAGGATTAAATTATTTACAACGTTTATCACAATAAATATGAAGAATGCATATACTATATTAGGCGTATCTCAAAATGCCAGCCAGTCTGAAATAGTAAAAGGACAAGTCGCCGCATTGAAAGATAAAAAATATTCACCCCAAGAGATTGCCATTGCACAAAAACAACTACGTACTCCACATCAAAGGTTAGCTGTTGATTTTACTTTTCCTGTATTTGAATCTGAAAAGGCGACTACAGTCAGTACAAATATTCAGGCTGAAAAAATAGATATTATACAAATAGATACCCATGTTTTCGATTCACTTAAATGATAATAATTATGAGCAAGATAGAAGAAAAAATTACTGAGTTATTAAAAGAAAATATCCACTTAAAAAATGATATTGAGAATAATAATACTAAATTTGGAGATGAAAAGAAGGAAATATTCTTGAACATTTTACAAATTCTGGATACATTCGAGAGAGCAGAATTATCTATTAAAGAACATAATTGGGACACAAACGATGAGTCAAGGAAATCTATTGAGAGGTTAATAACAGCAAAGAAAAAAACGTTGTCCATTTTAGAAAAATATGGCATAACTAAAATCCTTTTTGAGAATAATGTCTCTATTGATAAATATTGTAAAATTGTTGATGTTGAGCCGGATAATACTCATCCAAATAATTATATTTTAAGTATTGAAAAAGATGGTTACTTAATTAACAAAGAATTGCTTAGGGAAGCGGAAGTCATTGTTGTAAAAAATTAATAAACAGTATGAAATACAAGTTATTCCTGAAAGAAATAGCAAAGTTCATTCCTGCGGAGAGAATCTACACTGATGAATTGCGGCGTTTGGCGTGGGGGACTGATGCCGGTTGCTATCGGTTAATTCCTCAAATCGTTGTCCGCTCGGCAAATGAAGAGGAAGTTTCCCGATTGTTGGATGTTGCTAATCGGCTTGCAGTTCCGGTTACTTTCCGCGCTGCAGGAACAAGTCTTTCGGGACAGGCTATCAGTGATTCGGTCTTGATTGTCGCAGGAAAGCATTGGGAAGACTACTCGATTGCACCAGACGGCAAAACCATCCGCTTGCAACCCGGTATTATCGGCGAGCGAGTGAACGAGTTGCTGAAACCTTACGGACGGAAATTTTCTCCCGACCCGGCTTCGGTAAAAAGCGCAATGGTCGGTGGAATCATTATCAATAATTCTTCGGGAATGAATTGCGGTACGCATGCCAATAGCGACCGCGTGCTGATTTCGGCGCGAATGGTGTTTGCCGACGGAACCTTGTTAGATACCGGCGATGCCGAAAGCCGTTCGCAATTTGCACGAAACAAACCGGAATTTCTTCAAAAAATAAATACTCTGCGCGACCGTGTGAGAGCTAATCAATCGCTGACAGAGCGTATTCGTTATAAATATTCCATTAAAAACGTTACCGGACTGAATATTCTGCCGTTTGTTTTATACGACGACCCTTTCGATATTATCACGCATTTGCTGGTGGGTTCGGAAGGCGTTTTGGCTTTTCTTTTGGAAGCGACAGTGCAAACCGAATATGATTTTCCCTGCAAGGCAAGCGCAATGCTTTATTTTTCGGACATCAGGGAAGCTTGCCGTGCGGTTGTGGCAATGAAAAAACTGAAAAATGAACAGGGAGATTGGATTGTGAAAGGCGCTGAGTTGCTTGATGAGAAGTCGTTGCAATCGGTAGCCTCTCCCCCCGCCCTCTCCAAAGGAGAGGGAGCAGGAAAAGGTCTGACTGCCGTATTGACCGAAACCAAAGCAGTTACGAAACAGGAATTGGAAGAGAATATAGAGCAAATAAAAGCAACGCTTAAAGATTTCAAAATCGAGGGGATTGCGGGTCAAGCCCGCAATGACAATATTTATTTTACCGATAAGGAAAGCGAATATCAACAATACTGGAATATACGGTCGGGAATATTTCCGTCGGTTGGCGGAACCCGCGAGCCGGGAACAACGACTTTGATTGAAGATGTGGCTTTTCATATCGAAGACCTGCCCGAAGCAACCGCCGATTTGCAGCAATTGATGGTCAAGCATCATTACGACGACGCCTGTATTTACGGTCACGCTCTGGAAGGAAACTATCATTTTATTATCAATCAGTCGTTCGATACCGAAGCGGAAATCAATCGTTATGAAGCGCTGATGAACGACGTCATCCGGTTGGTGGTTGAAAAATACGACGGGTCGTTGAAAGCCGAGCATGGTACAGGACGCAATATGGCTCCTTTTGTCCGCTACGAATGGGGCGACGAAGCCTTTGAATTGATGAAAGAGGTCAAACAACTGTTCGACCCTAAAGGGATACTTAATCCGGGCGTTATTTTCAACGCCGACCCGAAATGTCATCTCAAGCATTTCAAACCATTGCCTCGAATCGGCGGAGAAGCGGATAAATGTATTGAATGCGGGTTTTGCGAAATCAATTGCCTCACTTGCGGTTTCACGCTTTCTTCGCGTCAGCGAATCATTCTTCAGAGGGAAATTACCCGCTTAAAGTCAACGGGAGAAGATACGAAACGGTTACGCAGTTTGCAGAAACAATTTCGTTACGCAGGCAATCAGACCTGCGCGGGCGACGGGCTTTGCGCCATGTCGTGCCCGATGGAAATCAATACCGGCGACATGATTCATGAAATACGCCGGATGGAAATACCGCCGGGAAGTTTCGGCTATTCGGTCGGCAAATTTACAGCCAAACATTTTTCATTGGTTAAAAACGGCTTGCGTCTAATTCTTTTGGTTGCCAACTTTGCTCATACGATAGCGGGAACAAAAATCATGAGTTGGACAGGCGGGATGCTACACAGGTTTTTGCGCCTTCCGTTGTGGACGCCGGCGATGCCGAAAAATTTTCCGTCATTGCGAGCGGAGCGAAGCAATCCAGAGCCAAAATTGGATTGCTTCGGACTCCGTCCTCGCAATGACGGGAATTGCAAAGTCGTTTACTTCCCGTCTTGCATCAATCAAACGATGGGACTTGAAGCGCATTCGCCTGAAAAACAGCCATTGGTGAACGCCATGATTTCGTTGCTGCATAAAGCCGGTTACGAAGTAATCTTTCCTAAAAACATGGAAAATCTTTGTTGCGGAACCATTTGGGAAAGCAAAGGAATGCCCGATATTGCCGACCAAAAATCGGCTGAACTGGAAGCGGCGCTTTACGAAGCGAGCGAACAAGGGAAATATCCCGTTTTGTGCGACCAAAGTCCATGTTTATACCGGATGAGACATACTATCAAGAATATAAAACTCTATGAACCGGTGGAATTCATCGTTACTTTCCTTTCGGAACGATTGGAATTTATACAAACCAATGAACCGGTTGCCATTCATATCACCTGCTCTATGCGCAAGATGGGACTTGCCAATCAAATTGTTGACCTGGCAAAGCGCTGTTCGACCAAGGTATTGGTTCCTGAAGAAGTCGGGTGTTGCGGATTTGCCGGAGATAAAGGTTTCTCGAA
>JGI20166J26741_11592363_pt1 | contig 11754 bp, 6 predicted proteins | sample TergutCu122P5_FD_26741 | JGI IMG/M metagenome (IMG submission 26741) | reverse complement strand
TCTCTCTGTTTTGCTCTCCCTTCCCACTCAGCACATCTCTCTGTTTTACTCTCCCTTCCCACTCAACACATCTCTCTGTTTTGCTCTCCCTTCCCACTCAACACATCTCTCTGTTTTGCTCTACCTTCCCACTCAACACACTCCACTCAACTGTACCGCAGCCCACTGCCCTGTCGCTGTTGTCTCGATCCGTTTATTCCATTCAACCCTTCCGTACTGCCTGTCACTTCTTGCGGACTGCAACCTGCCTCTCGGTGGTCACAGTTTCCGCTGTTCCCCTGTACCCTAATTTTACACGATCATGAACCTGAGCCACAGTACGAGCTACATGTGACTGTACTGTGTCAAAAAAGATTTACAAATATCTTCAAAACACAACAGATTTATTATACTATACCACTTCCTGGCTACATGATTCGACTCCTTAGGGTCATCATCAGGCCCTCTAATGAACTGGCCCAAAACTATCTAATACCTAGTGCACTCTGGGATCCCGTGCGCTACAGGATCCCAGAGTGCACTAGGTATTAGTCTTGGGTCAGTTCATTAGAGGCCTTGATGATGGCTCTAAGGAGTAGAAACATGTAGCCAGGAAATGGTAGAGTATAATAAATCTGTTGTGTTTTGACGGCATGTGTATACCTTTATTTGTGTTGTGGTGTAAGGGAGGGAGATAAGAGTGGATTGGAGAAGACTGCATGATGAGGAGCTTCATGATCTGCACTCCAGGTGTGATTAAGGGAGGGAGATAAGAGTGGATTGGAGAAGACTGCATGAAGAGAAACTTCATTATCTGCACTCCAGGCATTGTGGGGTAATGGAGGGAGCTAACAGGGGAATGGAGAAGACTGCATATTTAGGAGCTTCATGATCTGCACTTCAGGGTTTGTGATGTAAGGAAGGGAGATAAGAGTGGATTGGAGAAGACTACATGATGAGGAGCTGCATTATATACACTCCAGGCATTGTGGTGTAAGGGAGGGAGCTAACAGGGGAATGGAGAGGATTGAATATTGAGGAGATTCATGATCTGCACTTCAGGCATTGTGATGTAAGGAAGGGAGATAAGAGTGGATTGGAGAAGACTACATGATGAGGAGCTGCATTATCTACACTCCAGGCATTGTGGTGTAAGGTAGGGAGCTAACAGGGGAATGGAGAGACTGCATATTGAGGAGCTTCATGATCTGCACTACAGGTATTGTGGTGTAAGGGAGGGAGCTAACAGGGAAGTGGGGAAGACTGCATAATGAGGAGCTTCATGATATGCACTCCGTATGAAATATATGAAATTTTATTCATCAAATCAGTAAGATTTTAATTGACGGGAATGTGCTAACTTCGCGGTAGAGGAGAGGTCATGAAGGGTTTTGTTGGGGAAATGTGAAGGAGAGAGAGTATTTGGAGTACGTACACTAATGTTGGATGTTCACATTATGAATATTAGGAAAATATTTTTGACTTGTGTAACAGGAATTTTTTTGAGGGCTGGTGTGAACGCTGTAATATACTTTCGGGATTAATAAAGGGCGGACATTTTTTTCAATAACTTTTGAGGTAAAGTTTTCCAGAAGGATTTCACTCCATGAAATTATATAAGAGAGACCAGATGTAAAGTGAAATTACGTAATATTTATGTGACTAAAATGTAAGAATAATGGCCACTTTGATCATTTAAAAGTCAAAGAAACATATCACTGTAGAGTTCTTTTGGGACGTTTCGGAGAACATGAATGTCCACACAAGCAACATAATACAAGCTAATCAATGGCAGTGTTTGCTCTTTTCTGAAATATATGTCGCCACTAAGGGGCAGAAAACATACCGTATATTGTCGAATCTTATCCGCACCATTTATACAGTTACAGAGGGCTAAAAATTAGATGCAAATTAGAATCGCGCGCTTATTTGATTGGCGGTCGAGAGCTGGATTTTGGGAAAATGATACAGCCGCTGTACGTGCCATATGAACAATACAATAATTTCCTCTATTATTTATTATTTATAATATTGTATAATATATTATATATTATTTATTATTCATTAAACTCGCCATCATCACTCATTTCTCAACGTTGTCTTTCACCCAGTCACTATTTCACACACGGCGCGTTATTCGGATGAGGGTTAAAGCGTTGATAACATCCAATATGATTCAACCAGTCTTCCTTGTAGGCAAGGGGCGGTTGAAGGAAAGGTGTGTATTAGAACCGCGAACCAACTTTTTTCTTTTAAGAAATCGGCAAAACCTAGTGCGGATTAGATTCGAGAATATATGGCAGATAGGCGCAAAGGGAATAAGAAAATACTTTAGTTATTCTGACATTCTGAAGACTGACATTAGTTTGAATTACATATAAACACATAATTTCAATCTTAGAGATAACACGTTCCGCCCTAACTAGAAAGCCAATCAAGTTAAGTCTATTAATGGAATTAATCGTGATATAATTAGCAATCCCACAAAACACGCTACACATTGTTGGCAACTTTAAGGTTTGCCATTCCCGTTGTGCAGTAAACTAACGGTAGGTAGGGTGATACCGTCAATAACACAACTAGAATTATCTAATAGATGGAATTTATTAGAAATTAAGAAACATGTTTCGGCCTATCACTGGCCTTCATTAGGTCTCATATTAAATAATGCTATAAGAGTGTTATACAATTATTGCAAACGCGCATTTTTGTTGTGATCCCATCGCCTAAGTGTTTCATTAGGTAGCGCTTAATCTACTAGTGTGAAGTCCTAGTTGTTTTATTGACGGTATCACCCTACCTACCACTGTTGGCAACCTATGAAACATTTATTTTACCTTTACGTAATCTCCCTCCCCAGATTTCCCCTTTCGGGCTGGCTACAGACGTATGTTTCCTAAATCTAAGAATTACCTTTCTACTAGTACTAGCAAGAGGTTTAACACAGTGTATATAATGTGTTACTTTTTTATCGGTTTCCTTTCCGACTTGCCTTACTTCAGCATCTCTCTGTTTGCTCTACCATTTCACTCAGCACATCTCTCTGTTTTGCTCTCCCTTCCCACTCAGCACATCTCTCTGTTTTGCTCTCCCTTCCCACTCAGCACATCTCTCTGTTTTGCTCTCCCTCCCCACTCAGCACACTCCACTCAACTGTACGGCAGCCCACTGCACTGTGGCTGCTGTCTGGCTCCGTTCATTTCACTTAACTCTCCCGTCCTGTCTCTCACTTCTTGCCGACTGCCACCTGCCTCTCGGTGGTCATATTTCCCGCTGTTCCCCTGTACCCTAACTGTACAAGATCATGAAACTGAGCCGCAGTACGTGCTACATGTGAATTGGACATTCGTGACTCCCCATGAAATCCTCGGTCCTGCAACTTTCTGTTGCATTATAACTTTTTTCGGTGACCTTATTGTGACCTTGCCAATTTAGCAAAGCCGCAGTTCACAACTCACACACTCCTATACTTTCCCACAATTCCTGTCGCCTTTGTTTCCCGTATAGACTCTTCTACAATTATTGAAAAAGTATTAAAAAAATTAAAAATATAAATAATATATAAATGTACATATATATACATACCTGGATATTATGTACAATCCCTTTCTCAGTGTATAAACAGCAAATGAACCAGTTTAGCAACTCGCAGCGGTACATTACAATAGCTGGTTACGATGAACTGCGCAGAACTTTCGTCTCCAACACACTGTCACTGAATACTGCTTTCTGCCTTCTGACGCCAAGTACAGTTTACCTCCGGTAGCTGCTGAATGCGTTCATTCGGTTCTGTCTGTTAATGGCGTCGGTGGGAGGCAGGAAGAGGTTAATCTTATCTCATGTACACAGCGATGGGTAAATATCCTGTCTCAGACTTTATGTCTGGAAAGTTTTCTCCCATATTATTTATTTTCTCTCTTGTATGCAATTTAAAAATATAGGGCAAGAAGGAATTATTGCAAATACAAAAATAAAACAAGTTAAGAAACCTAAACATATTTAAAAATTCTAACTCCTGTGGTTCCTGCAGTTTAATTACTTTTACAAATTGATCCATTTGCGTAGAGCGAACATTCCTTGCAATGAGGGGTGTGTTGGTTTGCTGTCTGCAGTTTTGGTTCGGAGCCTTTGTTTTTGCTTATATAAAGACACATACACATATACATACATAAACACATGCATACGTACATACATTCAATCATACCTACATCCATAAATACATGCATGCATGCATGCATGCATGCATACATACATACATATATACATACATAAATATGAGCTCTCAGGGTTGCACGCAATTAAGGGAAAGCACCAGATCGAAAAGCGGGGGCCGCACTTTTAAATTTCCTTCGAATTTTGGGCCGCTGAGCCCCGTACCATTTATTCTAGTGGGGAACAGTGAGCATACAGATCATTACAGCAGTGGGCGTACAGGTCATTACAGCAGTGAGCATACAGGTCATAAAGCAGTGGGCGTACAGGTCATCATAGCTGTGAGCGTACAGGCCATTACAGCAGTGAGCGTACAGGTCATCACAGCAGTGAGCGTACAGGCCATTACAGCAGTGAGCGTACAGGTCATTACAGTAGTGAGCGTACAGGTCATTACAACAGTAAGCATACAGTTCATTACAACAGACATAAGTTCATATCACTGTACATATATTAATAAAAACAGAATGTACAAATAAAAAATAGAGAAAAAATCATAAAACAAATAACAAGCAGATCACCGGTGCTTAACGGCAATTACAAATCATTAGATACAAAACAATCGTGCCATATGACAAGCACAATGCCAGGGCTTAACTGTAATAACTAAATATTTACGATCGTCAGGTGTTTATATCAACAGCTCTTAACAAAACAGAAACGTATAACCTGAAACAACATAAATTAACAAACAAAAAAATCTAAATACGAGAAGCAAACAGCCTTTCTCCAACCTCCGATCCCCACATCAGATCATCAATGTATCGGAAAAACACTTGCTAGACAGGCGCCCGGTAGACCAAAACTCAAGATCCAAACTGAATTTTAAAATCCCCAAACCAAACCAGTTTTGGCTCCATTATATACCCGGGCTTTTGAGTAGCTCGACGGGGAATCGAGGCTGCAGTCTTCCCCAATGGCCGGTCAAACAAAATAAAGAAGACTTCTCGAAGAGAATTCCAAAAACAGAGTAACAAACTTTGACCCCCAAACTCAGAAAGAAACCTCGGATAAATCCACCCACGCCTTTCCCCACCCGAAAGTAATCACTTGCCCGCCGATAGCCATATAAGGAAGGAAGAGAAAGGTGTTTGTCTACTTCTGACATTCCTGTTTATCCACATCGTAACAGACCTTCAGCCAACCTAAGGCAGGTTGGCTCAATACGTAGTCGATTGTAAAGATATTCCAAACAGTTGGAGAAAATTTATAGCAGGTCCGTGTTTAATAATGGTAGATTGGTACTGTAATGGAACACACAGCTGATGGTAATGAAACAAAACGCTCATCAATGCAGCTAAACCTATCTTTAACTACCCGCGTAACAGAAAGAGGTGTGTTCATTTCATGACGCTGTAGTTGCTGAGGTAATGTGGCTTGGACGGTAGTTGGTTAAATGTAAATATGGAAGGTACAGCAATCTCATTACAGGCCTGCAGATGCACTGAGTGTTGTAAGAGTTTGAGTCTCCCCGATTTTATTACAATCGGCATATGAGAATGGTACGGTTGTCAGCCCTACGCCCCGGCCATCTTTACTCTGGTACTTATTTTAGTTAAAGATTCAATCAACCCCAGGGCCAAATTGCAGATGGAAGAACTGTGTGTAAATGTGGAACAGTGATGGAATAATATTTTGGGGGAAATCAAAGTAATGGATATAAATCTGTCTCAGTGTAACACTGCCTACTATAAATCCCACGTAGGTGGCCTAACACTGACCCTCGGTACTGGCCTTTTTTGTGCTTGTCTCGTTAAGGGGAATTTATTGTAAATACGTCAGTCTTTATGTAAAGAGTTTATTTTCTGTTAAAGTTAACCCAAATTAGAATATATTTACATGTGTGTAAAACCCAAATTTATGTGCCTTCACAGAAATCCTTTAGAAAGGGAAAGAATCGCTCCATTGTACCGACGGACGGACGGACTAATATTCGCCTTTCACAGTTGCTCTGCGAATGGAACCAAACAGCTTTACGAAGCGTGAAATTCGTGTAATTTTATTTAAAATGTCTGTCTGTCCCTACCATCTTAATCTAAGATGTACAAAAATTCAAATTTTCTGTTTTGTATGGGTGTGAAACTTGGTCGCAGACATTGAGGGAGGAACGTAGGTTGAGGGTGTTTGAGAATAGGGTGCTGGGAGAAATATTTGGGCTTAGGAGAGTAAAGTTAACAGGGAATGGAGAAAATTACATAATGAGGAGCTTAATCATTTTCACTGCTCAACAAATATTGTTCGGGAGATAAAATCGAGAAGAATGAAATGAGCGGGACATGTAGCGCATATGGGGAGAGGCGTGGCGTATACAGGGCTTTCTTGAGGAAACCTGAAGGAAAGAGATCACTTGGAAGACCCAGGAGTAGATGGGAGAATAATATTGAGATGGATCTTCAGGAAGTGGGATGTGGAGGTATGGACTGGATCGAGCTGGCTCAGGATAGGGACAGGTGACGGGCATTTGAGAATGCGGTGATGTGCTTTCGGGTATCAGAAAATAAGGGGAATTTCTTGAATAGCTTTAAACCTCTTAGCTGCTGAAGAAAGACTCTGCTGGATGGAGTAAGTACACCCTACCATACCGAGAATACCATTGGTCGTTTTGATTTATATTTATAAAAAAAGATTCTTTTTTCAAATTCGGCAGCGGAAAATTGTTTTGGTAACTGGTGGGTGCCCTATGCAGTCAAACCCATTAATTGACAGCATACTGCTACTGAAAATTGCAACACACAGTCTGCTACACACAAACAGACTTACAAGCGATGTGTATTTACATTCTTTCTTGAGAAAGGTGAGCCTTACGAATCTTTGCCTTTGCACACCTGGCGGTACCACGCGATTTCCTTAACCGTGTACACAGCTGCCATTGAACATTACAACAGCAAGATACAAAACGTCGCCTGCACAGTTGTGGCACTCATATAAATATATCAGTAGACGGTCTTAGAGATAATTTCACCTTCTGCCAATCTAACGCTATGAAAACACCATTTCTTAAATTGCGTATAAATTCTTGCTTCTAGTCTGTGATTTATGTCGTCATTAATATAGTTCAGGGTAGGGCTTCCCTTGCTTGTAAAAGGAAGAGAATCCATGTTTCCAACAACACCATCTTTCATTTCTCACAATAAAATCTGTCATTTTCATCTGTCCAAACTGCGACTGTAATTGCAGGCCGGACGTCCTGTTGTGACAGCAATCATAAGTTGTAAATTGATTACTAATATTAATGAAACTTCAAAATATTAATGCTATTAAAATCATTGTAGCGGTTATACGGTTGTTTTCTAAGGATGTACGGGCGAATGGAGGGCATACCAACAGATATGGTCAATTGGCAGCATGCCGTTTGAAGCTTAATATAGAGAAATTGCTAAGAATTATTATAGCTCTTGCGACTCAACCTGTCGTACTGTAAGTCGCAAAGATATCAAAATTTTCACTGCCCTTGCAAAAGCAAAGTATCGCATAAGCTAAAGAAGCAGAATTTTATCACTGTTAACATTCTTACTGTAAACCTGTCCTAACCCGCCACTTACAATTTCGGCACAAAAGGACACCCTAAATTTTCAACATGAAATAATTCAGTGTCGCATTAAATGTGTGAGTCCGGAAGCTATCATCATAATTCTTTTACTTTCTTGCAGATTTATTTTTGGTTCCACATTGCTGTCACAAATTGATGGACATGCTGAAGTGTTACAAGCCAAAGTCTTCCAAAACAAACATTTAGATTCGGTAAAAAATTTAGAGAAAACTACTACGAAAAATATGTTTATTTTGATATTAATTAGTGACACAAACAGAAGTCGAAGTTTATCTTTCCTCACACAGTCAGTAGCATTACAATGTTTTATGTTAAATGTGATGGTTTAAGTGCACCTGATATTATTCTTTACCACGAAAACAATGAACTGTGAACGGTTAATCGCAAAAAGAATTGAATATATAAAGGGGAAAACAAAACGCGCAATGTGACGTCATTGCGCCACCCAATTCCCGAGATACATACAAGGTATTTACGCAGCTTCACGCACAGTCAGCTCACACAGTCACCAATAATATCACATAAAAACATACAATGAAAAAGCAGTTCGGTTAGCAGTAATGAATGGAAGGTTGAGTGCTGCTCTATTGCAGTCATTGTAATGTGTGGTACTAAGAAAATATGCGCCGTACATGGCTGTAAAGTACGGTACAGAAACAGCAGGCTTATGGTGCATATTGCGATTAACACACAAGTTTGGTAAACTGCATAAACTTGTAACATAATATCGTCTGTTGGAATAGGGGAGACAATTAGAAGTGTGTACAGGGTGAATTGTGTGATATTGGCACAATGAGAATGCGAGCTGTTATTAGGAATATTTCAGATTAAAATTATTGTAATTAGTATTTATTTATTTTACAGAATTTTCAAAATAAATGTTTTTACCTCACACATAATTTATACGTTTCATAACTTCTTAGTTCACAATAAGCATAGGCCTATGTGTGTAAGACTTACACTCAATCAGTCATTACACTATTACTAATACTACTACCATTACTACTAAAAACACTGCTACTACTACTACTGTAGTGTAAAAGAAACTTTCCGAAATTTTATTTTCCAGAAAAAATTAATTATATCCATTATCACTATCCTCCTGAACGTCCCAAATAACGCTTTTACTTTTAAATTTTACGTAATGGATCATAAAACTCTCATTTGAACAAAACTTGCCGTGATGCCCTTAAATGGTGTGTAGAATTGTATGTTAAGTTACGGTAGTATTTATACTGCAGTCATGCATTTACGAAAGTTCCAAACATTTATTTCTTAAACTTGATTGACACAGCACACTGCACACACCAGTAAACTTTGTGCACTGCTGTGGGGATTTAAGGAAAAATTGGAAGCCATAAATATTGATAATATTATCATATCAGGTTGTGTAACATTGAAATTTTTATATACAGAGGTGTTTGTTTCTTGGGCCAATTATTTTGTGCAGTGCGTTCAATTTCGAAATAAAACGAACACTTCTGATTGGAAGGGAAACAATTATCAGAAGTTCAGAAAATGGTGTGTAGTGTTTAACTGCACTAACAATGAATGTCCTTTTAAAGACGTGTTTTCCAATTAGAATTGCTCACTGTGAAACTTCCACAATTTTGTACATCCTTTTCCAGTACATTTATAAAGCCTTCCAGACAAACGATACTGAGAAGAGCACAGAATTAGGCTGTATTATGTCCAAATTATAATTCTCTCTGCAGCAGAAAGTGAGCCTTATTTTAAAAATATGTTTTCGTGTGTTTCCACCACACCACACCAAACACTCATTCCAGTAGCTAGTGTAATTGACGATACCAATAGCATTTTATGACAGAATTGTCCCTGAAAGTGACCCAGTTATCGAGGGCTAAATTTGTGATATCGAATTATTCAACACTTGACAATTCTGTGATGCGGAATTGACAATATCTTCGGGTATTTTTAACGCTCATTAAAGTATTATTTTTCAATGTAGAAAAGTCCTGCTTTTAGTCAGGTTTGTCTTTAGCTATTCTTAGTATTGCTATTGTTCGAAACTTTAGTATTCATCTGCGAAATTGCACGGCGTCACATATAAGAAAACATGAATTTCCTCACACTTAAATAACGAATTTTTTAGTAAAAATTATTAAAATAGCTAGCCTAATTCACAGGCAAGTACCCCAACGTACAGATTATAATAATTTATTGCTAAATACCTTGTATCAGGGTGAGGGGAAAATGGCCGATCTTTCTGGAAGTACCGCAGTTATTTTACATCTCTAATTAAAAGTTCGGCAGTAATTTAAATCAAAATATCGTTCTCTCCTTTCTCTCTGATTCACAATCAACAAAGCACATTCATCTTCCCTAACACAGTAGTGAAAAAATAGAGCTAAATGCCATTAACAAACCACAGGCCCTACATACGAAGTGCTGTATGAGGATTTATTAAGGGTTCATAAGTAGAGGCAACGTGTAAATGAAATTGCGCCTCTCTTTACGACATCAGCGTCCGTTTAGTAAACTGCGTAATATTTGTGATTTTACTCAGTGTATTTAGAAATTAGTTGAGATAATAAATAATAAACCAAATTTGGCTCTAGCTACATGACACAAATTGATATTTCAGTGGTAGTTTGTCGCCATGGTGGGCTCTAGGGATCAACTGGAAAACATTGCCTAAATTGTGTTAGTGTTTTGAGCGATTGTGAATATACATAGGCGTTTGCTTTGTTTTATATAACAAATCTGCCAACAATTTCGATACCTCAATGTCCAAAGGATGGGTGATTGTTGACGGATGAAATGAAAGAATAAATTTAGTAGGACTCTCGTGGCGTAATTGGAATCACAGTCTCAACTTTTTCCAGAACGAACTGCGGACAGTCTCCATTACCTCAGTTATGGCAGGCCGTCACCCTACCGACTTCCTTACACATCAGCTGCGGAATGAATATGAGACTCGCTGAAGCTTGAACCGGACTGGTCGAGTACACATTTTAAGATGACGTGAGTTTTGAAGATTTTTAGATTTTCGCAGCGGTGTACGTGAATTCTTCTTTCGTATGGGATATGACGCCATGTTTCTAAAGTGTCGGACAAGTGACTGGTGAGGAAATGTCGGCAGAACATTATGTACTGAGGCAGTCTCACGTTCCAGACTAACGGAACGTTTTTATATATTTGTTTGAATGTAGCGAAATTTGGTGTCCACTAAACCACGCTCTACCCGATTCGCTGATATATTTCTCATTATTCTGGTGCATTAACCGTAAAATACCACGATAACTTGTGGCCAATAAACACCTTGTCTGGAACTGGATGGTAGTCGATGATTTTCTTCATAATGATATGTACTGAATTGGTGGTGACATCTGCTTGGAAATTTACTAGTTATTACGAACAGATAAGTCTGATACTGTTAAGAGCAACGACAAATTTGGCAGAACTTGATGTTTTTCTGACCGTGCATCATGAATTGACTATACATTAATTACCACTCACGCTATGTACCAACAAGCCACCACGAACTCTTATAGAGAGTGACAGTACCATATGCTGCATTTGTACAACTGTATCCTCCTAAAGATGAGCTCTTGAGACTCGAGACATGTAGAGGAGATTAATATTTTATGAATAATTAAAAATCAATGCACAAAAGTTGGTAATACGAGTATATATATAGTCAAATTTGGCAGAATAACGTTACACGTGAACTGTATATTGCAACATGTTTCATACACAGTAAAATAAACAGTTTTTTCCTACAAAAATCTCTATGTGAAATGAAAGAATTAATTTAAGTACAAGAAAAGAAAAAGGAACAAAACATGTAATATATATATTTGTCATTAATATTTTAACAATCTGAAACAAACACAGCTGAAACATTCCGCAAATTACATTCTCAGTGACACGTATCACTAAACAAGACTGTTATTCCTTATCCTACTGCAGAACATTTCATCTATGCAAATACAGACGATGTTGATTTGTATAGCGACTTGCTGCGGGCTGGAAGGTCCAGGATCGAATCA
>JGI20166J26741_11592140_pt1 | contig 11758 bp, 8 predicted proteins | sample TergutCu122P5_FD_26741 | JGI IMG/M metagenome (IMG submission 26741) | reverse complement strand
CGTGCAGTGTGAATGCTTCCATTTCATAACGTGGGTTTGTTTTCCAAGCCGAATCGGTTCGGTTCGGCTCGGCTCGGCCTGCAGTGTGAATGAGCCCTAAGACTTGTGTGTGAAGTGACTACTCCTATGGTTAATATACTTTGCATTATAATATCCAAATTGTTGTGTTGCTGTATATATACACACACAGACCCAGGCATAACCCTGGTTTATACACGTATTGAAATCCTTTCTTTGGTTTATACACATAAACTGTAATGATAATATTAGTTAGTTTGTTCAAAGAATCATTTTTTTCTGTTTCATTTAGCCATCATGGGGAACCTGATGCAAGTTGTTCACACTCATTGGTCTTTGTACAAAACAATTTGGCGAACAGTAAGCAGCTGCGTTTGTCATTGTAGTTATAGTTTTAGCTGTAGCTGTGGCATGTTTCTGACCACATATTTACTACAAATACAGCAGGGATAGGCAATGTCAGCTGTATCAATTTTATGAACCTTGATGACACTTGAATATGAATCTCCAAATACAGGCACCAAATCACACAAACTAACGATCACAGCCTCAACAGCATAAATGTCACAATAAAAACTAAGTGAAAGTAATGAATAATTCTCTTAAAAAGCAACAGGTACAAAAATGCACTCATTCACATTTAATAAACAACAGTAAAATTAATACAAACATTACCTGTTTGCTTGTTTAAGGGCATCAAATATTAAGAAGGCAGGCAGTATACTGTATACAGGTAACATTCAGTGTGGATCTTGTCCCTTTATTAAACCGTACTGTATGGAGTTAAATCTGTTTTAGCAATATGCAGTAGCATTATTGGAATATGCAAGGTTCATGTAAATCTACAGTATTTACACAGACTGCAGGTTATGTGGAGGGATGCTGAAAATAAATGGGCAATTGTGGAGGAAAATGTCTTGGACTTGACATGCTTATACTTCCTGCCTGCTACAGTGAATCTCCCCCCTCAAAGTACGTAACATTGAACAAATATGTGCTGCTACGTCTGATATGGAACTGACAATCATAATATGCATTAATAAACACGAAACGCTCACCCTTGTGAAATATAAACATTAGGGGCTCATGGGTAGAGTTACGACAGCATTTCACCCTTGACACGGTGAAGATTCATACTGTAGTCTGGATTGTGACACCATGTAGCCATGTTTGAGGACATCATACTGCCTTCATATTCATGGTACAGGTTAACCAAGTTGTAAAAGTGAAATATGATAAGGAAATATGGGGAAAGGAACTGATTAACTAGGACAGGAATGGGTAACCAGAGCCTAGGATAGGAGCCAGACAGACCAAGGCAGGCTGTTTCATTCCCCTCAAACACCACTTCTGCACAATCGGCCACACTTCCAACTTTACTCACATCAATCAACAAGATGGGGACATTATTCTCCTCCAAAACATTGACACCCAGCTAAGACTACATGTTGTCATAACCCACAAGACCACAGTGTGATTGCATACTGTTTCATCTTTTAATAGAATCCTTTAGTGTGTGTCCCATTCAGCATATTTAACTTGTGAAACTATACTTAAATTTAAACCAATGGGTCCATCCCACGAGGGGTTAAAACACCCTTACATGAAAAGTGTTTTTGTTCCCACAAGTAAGGAAATTAAACTTTAAACAACTGCATACTATGATGAACCAACAGTTTACAAGATAATAAACAGTAGTTAAATGCTGCAGTAGGAACACACACCAGCTTGGATCACTACAATGTGCACAATGTGTTCCAGGCCAACACATTAACTTTTGTACAGTATCTTTTATTTCAAACCTACTAGCTTATTATGTCTTGCCGATCATCTCTGTACTAAGGAATGCTAAACTATTTCTAATGGTTCTGATGGTATATTATGCTGTAACACTGGACTTCTTGGTCAATGTCCATTGCGTAGCATTCCAAATGGAATACTTCTGTGTAATGGGATCAGTTTGTAACAGACCAAACTGAGCAGATGCCTCAACACTTTTTTACCTGGGGTTCAAAACAGGTCTGGTTTGTTAATTACTGTTTTCCATTCATGTTACTTGACAACAGGCAAAGTTCAAGAGGCCAGTAATGCTAAAAACTAAGGACTGCACCTTCCTCCCATAATTAACCAGAACATTCAAGGAAATTCATCTGCCTTTAACAAAGTTCTACACATCTAAAAATTTTTCAACATCTTTTGACAGATCCTCTTGGAACAACAGTTCAAAAATGCTTTGCAAGAGCTCTCTTCAACTAATTATTGGTACCTCCAAAGTACTGGTCACAGTCATTACCATTACTCAGTTTCCAGGTATGAACTTGCGCAGTATACAATATAAAGTTGTGAAGTGCCTGTATGGTGCTGTAATACTGTTTCAATGCAAGACAGCAAAGCTCCACCATTTGCAGGGGTTCTGTTCACAAACAAAAATGCTGTTAATGTTGGAACTACAGTGTATGAAGTTACGACCTCTTGCAAAAAACGGGGTTAACAGAACCACAGGCAAATGAAACATGCCACCATACTGTTTGGATGATACAAAGTTTTATCATGGAATAAGTTACATTTTTCCTGCCAAAACTCCCATAAGAATAACATTTCATTTTGCCACACATATAGTTCTTGTGTAGAAGGTTGTTCTGCTTTGGGATTTCATTGTTTTCATATTTTTAAACAAAAATTCCCCTTTAAATCACCCTTTAGACTCTACAATCATTATGCATTTCTTGATTGTCAAACTCTGCCACAGTTGATCATCACTCATGGACCATTTCACTGCACAACTGCAACCTATCAACTGTCATTTTCTGTTCCAAACTTCTTGTTATTTATCTTTGCTAACTGAAGCCTTTCGTAGACATGGTGGCAGTAAAGTTTGAACTCGAGTGTAGTTTTGAATATTTTGTTGCAAGTGACAATCTGTTGTAATTTAATGAGAAATGGAGATTTTTGTAAAGACAGCCATAAGGTAGAGATAACAGGTGAGGAAAATGAAGAAAATGCACCTGTGCCAACAACAAATGACTGAATTCATATTGTAAGGTGGTGCATTACAACCTCTGTTTTATGAATTTCCTCTTAGGACTAAAGCAACTGTACATCCACATTTCCCTGATCATGTACATTTGTGATCTTTAGAATTCCAATATTATGAAACAGTTGCTTGGGATAAAAATACAAAAGTGCATCCAAAATTGAACCTAATTTTTTACATTTCCCTTGTAAGAAGTTCTTCACTTGTCCACTGAAATTCTTTGTATACAGGAAACGCTCTATGTATACTGATGATTAATAAACATGACAGCATTTGTGTTTGTGTTTTCTGGAATGATGTCACTGTCCCAGGCTGTAAGCCATCAGGGTTATCAAATAATGTAGAGTGAATGACAAAGGAGAGACAAAAGACTTAGTGAAGAAAGGGGTGATCTTTGACTGCTCCGACATCTTCTGCATGTCCTTGTACACCTCCTTGTATGATGCCGTGACAACCTCTATCATGTGCCCAAATTTTAGGCACCTGTCCATGAAGTAGTTGCCCTCAAAGAAATAACTGGCTAAGTCATCTGCCATCTGAAGGCAATAAGTCAGCTGTTCAAGGCACTCCTCAGTCAATGCAGCAGCATGAGACTTGAGAACTTCTGAATAGCAGCCCCCTCCAAATTAAGGAATCCTTCTCCTGGAATTTTACATGCTAATACAAGGATGTTCTTTATTTCACCCTGCTGGTTGATATATCTCTAGGAAGTCATTAACTGCTTCAAGCCAAAGCTTCTTCCAGCAGCCATTCACAGCACTGACTATCAGCTCTTCAATGGACTCCTTTATATACCATGCAGTCAGCTAAGCTGTATGATTTCAGCATTTCCTGACACAAACAAAAATCTTCTCACTTGTATCAAACACTGTGAAAGATGCAGTACATGAAATAGCTCTTGCATGCTGTGGTAATTTCCTGGGTTAGTGGCCTTAGCAGTGAGGAGGCTATGATGTTGGTTAGGTACTCAGGTTGGATATTTGGATGGGAAAGACAAAGATTCTGTGGAAGCTATGAGCTGTTAAAGAGGATAAGGCCAGCCTCAAATGTTAAATTTTTGGCTTTCAGATACAGTTTTCAGTGCAACCTTCACTGGCATAGTCTTCTCCCTCACCATACTGCCACCGACCAACAACCATTTCTGTGTCTCATCTTCTAGCCTTACATGCAAGGCCCTTCCCACCTTTTGCGGCAACAGGTCACAGCAAATTATACAAGACACTTTTTACCCATGGCACACTGGCCATAATGCTTCACCTGATATAATCTTTCTTCTTGATGAAATAACTCATAAATTGCTGTACACCATGATGGCATCTGATTACAGTACTGCTTCTTCCTCTGTCCTATTTACCCAGCACCCTCACTTCCTCTCAGAGACATCACATTCCTTTACTTTTGCCCTTAGGCTTTTCACCAACCTGTGCATCACTGGTCCCAGATAAAATTAAAAAAGAATCAACAATTATTTCTAAAAACTTCAGTACATTCCATTACTGCAGAATATCCATGTAGCTACAGAGTGAGGCTAACAGGCAGATGCAACCTCATATTTATTACTTGATATATTTACACAAGTCTGACTGTGAATGACTGCTGCACCTACACTGTGATGTACAATGGTTACCACAATAATTCTTCCATTAATCAGCAAACCACAATGCTTGTACCAACTAACGAAGAGGGTCTGCTGTAAAGTTATAAAACTAGTGTCCATACAATAACTGTTTTGTTTCTGTTTTGTATAGGTCTGTAAGTGAAACAGCTGTTTGTTGTATATAATTGTATCACACCATTTGTTAGAGATACAGGGCTTTGCAACTACAATACCTAATCTAGTTCTATGCGTCAAGCATTTTCACTTTACCTAAGGTAAAAATAATGACAGAAACAAATGCAGCCAAAATGCAAATAGCACTTCCCATCTGTATTGCTCCATGTAGACATATGTTTTCAATCAGTTCTTCCATCTCACTTTCCAGGCACCAATATCACACACATAAATCTTTAGGTCACACCTGGCACCTGCTGAACGCCGCATTACACGCCAACAAGTGGATCATTTGTTTATGTGTTTGTATTGCAATAATGATGGCAAGAAAGAAGGAAGGAAGGAAGGAAAACAAGAACAGAAATTTAAAATTTCTTCTAACAACTTCTTCCCCCATACACATTTCATGTAACCCCAAAGAGTTTGCAAAACACAATATGATTGCACTGACCATGTTGCCATACCTTGCTTAAGCTAACATGCCACCACTAGTCACAGATCACGTCTGTCTTCACCATCTTCCATAAACAGCCTCTTGAGACTGGCAGTTCCTTGGTAAATCTTCTCATTAAAGCCAGCATTGAAAACAGCTTACACAAGAAACAAATGTACTGTGAACAAACTGAAGTTGCATGCTACTACAGCAGCTGCCATCTGCAGAAGTGAAGTAAGGTAAAGTACTCGACCATGATCAGCCTATAGGGTATTACACAAAGATGAAATCACTGCAACCAAAAGCTGCGTCATGAATGTAAATCAGTTTGTTCCAGTCTTTTGTAATATAACACTGCACACATTGCAGGAAAAATTCTGCCATAAACCATCCACTGCACTGTCCTAAAGTCACATGCTGTCATTGTACAGTAATTCTGTGCCAGCACGGAGGTACAGATAGACAGACACTACACAACATGACTGGATATTTTCACCCAATGGCCAAACTCTGCTACTGCCATCAGTAGAATGGCAGCCAACAGAAACATACAGACTCCAGACTCACCTGGACTTGGTATCCCATGAACTCAGAATTCATTCAAAAATTACACACTGTATCAGGCTGATCTCAAACCCAAGATCATGGCACAGATATGCAGCACACTGCACATGAACCATAAGACAGTGTTTTCATACACATCTAAGTCTCTTATGTGACTCCGACTGGCAACAGTCTCATGTCAATGAACTCTGTTCAACAAAAATCACAGTAAAAACCTCAGAGGGAATCTTTAATCATTTCCCCAAGCATAAGGAAATATAAGCTCAGTTAGGCAAGGTGAGTCAGCTGAAGTACAGTCATCTTACTTGCACTGGAATATGAGACACCCAGTTGTGTGTTGTCTCTAGCATTGAGTATGTCAGTGCATGTGAGAATGCAATACTTCTGCAGAGTACTTGTGTCATGCGGAAACAGGGGAGAGGGTGAAAAACTACACATACCGAGGGAAGATTTCAAATGATATGTACAGTACTGGACAAACATAAAGTAACTACAGAAGAGCTTATAAAATACTGTTCCAACCTTCAGTTGGCTTTAACTCTTGGTTAAGATGCAGGTATCAAAGGAGCTTGTCTATGTGATTAATTAGCATTCATAATTTTATGAAAGGGCTTAAAAGGCCTACACCATTTAATGTTTTAATTCAACATAGAAGACCTGTACCCTAATATTAGGGTTTCTGTAAGTACCTTGTGAACTATGCCAGTTTCCATCGCTGGTGAAGAGAGGAGTTTTTCCAAACTCAGACTCATTCAGACATTCTTAAAATCATATGTTCCAAGAAAGCTGAGTTCCCTAGCTACCTCTTCAATTCAAAACACCATCATTCAAAACCTCAGTTTTTTCAAATTGCTGGAAACTTTAGAAGAAAAGTAATTTTCAATAGATACAGCTCAGCATTTCAAGACTCCTCTATGATATAGGGCAAGACAAAATGCAGGCAAAAAATGGCATATAAATTCAAAGTAGATGCAGGCTTCAAAGGCGAAAGATCCCACAACAACTGCTGTGTTGAGGGAAAGGATTAAAGATATTGCTCTGTATATTCCACTTTGGATAGTGGTGACTATAATACTGTAGCTGTGATAGAATAATACAGTTCTTCCAAATTTAAAAAATAAATATACAGTTATCACAGACCTGATACAAATATCAAAATGCAGTGAACAAAGTGGTGATAACAACATACATTTTTTACAATGTTTTAACATAAGTAATATCACCAACAATCATCAGAACTTTTCCCATTGTCACCAATATTCAAAACCAACACTACATTTCAGAAGCTGTCAGCTTCCAAAACACAGCATTTATTTTGAATACAGGTAATAATGGAAAAAGGCCTTGTGAATGTTCATGATATCACTCAAGGTGGTGATAGTTACATAGAAGATTCTCAAACCAAAACTTAAGATGCAAATACATGTGTAACATCTGTTAACACCATGCTCACACCATGTTACCAGCATCAGATTGACTATGGCCAACATAAGGCAGTTGTGGCTTAATGTTTTGCAACTCAGAGATGAAGTACTGATACAAACCTTTTTATTTCAACCTTGTTGTATTACCATTGTGTGCCTAAGGCATAGTGTGTACCCAAGGCTAGGCAAGTAATACCTGAGTACAGAGATAACACAGTTTTGGTTTATTTTGTGGATGTCATTGTCCTGTCACAGTACAGAACATCAAATTGTCAACATGTTTGTGTGGTACAGCCAGGTGGTAACTGCAGCCTTGATGTTCTCAAAATTCTTGAATTAAAGGCTTCTCATTGGCCAATCCTTTCTCCATTTATTTTGACTATATACAAGCGGAAAGTCATTCATGCAAGATACTCAGATTGGACAGAAATACTATGTGAAACTGTATTTCCTCCAATTGAATCCAGGATTGAGAACATGAAGCCTATATTTTACCTCTCTGTGTGCACAACTGTAGGTGGCAATAGCACCTACTAAAAGTACTGCTGCTGGTAAGATGGCATGTGGTTTTTTTTGACCTGAAAAAACATTTCTAATTTCTGTCACATCAGCCACTTAATATAACCTTTAAAATCAACTGATGGAAATTTCATACATGGGACTGTGGATGCTGTGTGGCAGTCAGTGAAGTGAACAGAACAGTTAAATATATAATTTGCACCTCACCAGAAGAATTTATAACATTCAAGAGTGAGTTTACCTTAACACCAAGGGCATATTATCAGAACATCAGTGATTGGCACTTTTATCAAATCCTATCAATAAAAATTTGTATCCTCTGAATACTATTCATATAATTTTACATAACAAATAATGAGTCTTTCAACCTCTATACCTCTAGCTGATCATAGCCTTTGATCACAACAGTGAGAATATTACTGAATGTTCAATACTACCATTATAAAGTTAACAATAGAGTCTACATATGACCTACATGTACTTAAGTAGGTATTCACATGACACACATGTAGTTAGAAACTGCAACAACAAGATGAAGCAGCATCACAATTGCTTATGCCATTTTTGTAGGAAAACAGGTCCCAGATGCTGGCAGTTGACCAACAAGCAATATAAAGGCATGGAGTACCATGTACTGATCTGTCAACAAACATATCAGGTCACAAGTGTTGTGTATTGGTCTTCACCAACTTCTATTAAAAATATTTCACTTATAAATTATTCCCAATTTGTAAGCATGCAGCACAACATACTGCTAATTTACATACAGCTTACTTACTCTCTGAATATTCAGAATACAGTATGTAGGTGCATATTATAAGAACTGAAGTCAAACTGTAATAAAAAGTCTCCATCCAAATGCCTGTAATGTTCTGAAACTTCATCTGCCTCCTGTGTGAACAGACCTGTACATGTTTATGGTACTGGGAAAATATAGTGAGTGGGGAGACAACTGCACTGATGTTACAAAGAAGCATGAGAAATAGCAGGAAGCAGGCTGTCCCAAGCACCTGCTAAAAGTCTGCTGGTTTCCATGCACCGCCTGCTCAGTGAGACATCCACCAATGTGCACAGTGGAAACTCAGTCTGGAACACAAAGTCATAGTGTGGGGTCATTTGAGACTCAACAACAAACAAACAAAAATGTAAGCATTGACTGATTGATTGATTAGCATTTGGGTTTGAGCCCTTATGGTCCCGATGCACCTAGGCCTTAATTAATGGTCTCTTTGTGCCACATAATGATATTAGTTCTGGAGAGCCCTGTTCCTTTGCTAAAGTTCCAGATGGCCCCCAGATTTAAACTCTAAATGTCCTCTGGATCCAAGAAAAAGGAACCCAGGTATACATGTCTCAGTGAAGCCAAATCTTCGGATTCAAAGAGAATATGGGCCGAGGTTTCATCCTCTACTCCACACCTCCTACATAAGGGACTATTGGTTAGCCCCATTAAGTGAAGATATCTTCTCAGGGTATTATGTCCAGTAAGGAGGCCAATAACAATCCTGGACTGTGTCCTACTAAAGGACAAATGTCTGGTCTTTGCACCTGGACTAGGGCCCTAAATTAATTCTCGAGCCTGTCTCTGAGTACTACCAAGAACTCGTCACCTTGCCAAATGCTGTTTATTTACAAGCATTTTATCTTTCTTCTTATATTCTGCTAGAGACCCCCAAGGACAGCTCAGGTCCAACAAACTTTTGAACAGAACCATCTCTCGTGAGCTTGTAGGCGATTTCGTTTCTTCGTACCCCAGCATGTCCAGGGATCCAAGACAGTCCCACAGCATGCCCGGTGACAATGTAAGCATGGCTATCACATTATTTCAAAATCAAAATTAACAATTCTTTTCATTTCATTTACAAATCCGCAAACTATGCAGTAAAACTCCATAATTATGTGGTACAGGGTCCACACATATTCAAATGTTACTGTGTTTATAACACATTACATGTGAACCCTATACTGAGCACTTCACAATCCATTTTCACATCCACATTCTTCCTCTACCTGTTGCATGGAGAGCCACAGCCGCTGAAGAATGTCCATGAAGCTGTGCAACTCATCAGCAGATGCAAAGAAAAGCACCCAGTCACCGCTGCTCTCATGCACTTCTCGACAAGCAAACTCCTGTACAACCAGAAATCCCATGTTGGTCTTTGGGAAGAAGACATAAGATGAACAACTCTGAACAAAACAATTTTCTGTTTTTCTTACTTTTGTCATGCCCAAGTACTTCAATTTGCCACATTTTCTAAAAATGCTGGTTTTGTTGTTACCAAATGTTACAACAGAACCTCCTAGAAGTAACACCCCTCTTTCTTCACTGTGATTATTCTCACATGCATGACAAGAAAACATCAACAAACTTTGTAACAGACTGTTATTGAACAGAAAGCCAAATAGTGATGAGCTGAGCAACTTACAAGCACACACCAACCGTGTCCCACTGGATCAACAGTGAATGCTGTAAGATCGTGTATTGCAGCACGTGCCAATGTTCTAACTTGTCCACATCCTGGCCGCCTCTCTAGGCAAGTGACTAGGTGGTGCTTTGTCACCACCAGTGAACAATGCATTACCTGCACCTGCACCTGCTCCTCTTCATACACCTGCACAATTTTGAAACACAACAAATTTCTCCAAGATCTTTTAAAATACTGTCCCCACATCTATGCCATAGGTTCCCACGTGATCTCTCACCCTTCTATTTTCACACAAAAAATTATTACGCAGTTGTTTCACTATGTGTGACACACATTCTGCACATTCCAACCTGCTGCCATAAAAACAGAAAGATGTAGAACCAAACACAAATTACTGTAACTGCTAACACAAAAACTACATTATGTAAATCACACAAATTACATGATTTTATTGTGCTTTTCAAGTTCATTTTTGTTTTTTAATGTAATTTAAACACATGAGACCTAAGATCCTCACAGCAACGTTACTTAAGATCCAAGTTTTGATTCAGGTCTACTGTGATCTTAGTCTGTGTCAACTGGCGAATAATTACTAACACCCTGCAGGAGTGTGCAGCCTCTATTTTCAGGGTCTATTCATCCAATAATAGCTGCACCAGAAAATATGGGAATTATGTAAGTAAGAGCAATTTGGGTGGTGAGGCAATGAAAGGGGTGTCGAAATGGAGTGGGTGGAACAGACAGGTACGTGAGGGGAAATGACCAGTGGTCAGATGTGAGGTCTGGAAATTTAGCAATGGATTTCAGGATATAATAGGTATGTAGGGACGGAAGTTAAGCAAGAGTGGTCTTGGAAGCAGTTAGCAAGAAGTGCTTGCTTAGTTGTAAAGGTGACATGGAAAGATGAGATCAAGGATATGTTTGGTCCTGAAAAGGGCTGCTAAGGTTGAGTATCCTCATGGGAAGGTTTTTCTCTTCTCTCTCAGGGTTTGAATGAGAGGTTTCCATAACATGCTCAATACCAGGCCATCCTCCCTGTTCATTCTGTTCAGATGGTGCAAGATCATGGTCACCACTCTGACGACAGAGCGCATGTAATGGGATTTGATGGAGAGTATTTTAGTGTTCTGTAGTTGGATGTGATGCTTCCTGCTGAAGCTATGCCCTTGTGCACCAAGGTGGAATGATTGACGTACTTGCTGGAAAAGTGGTGTTGTGGGCCATGGTTGAGGAAGAGGGTAGTGTTTGTGTATTTTCAGTAAATCTTGTGACCCAGATGGCCATCAGTCTCACGTAAACGTCAATGCCAAGGAAGGAAAGTGGTCAAGTCTATCATTCTCCATGGTGAAATGAATGTTCTGGTGAACGTTGTACAGATGGTACAACAACCCTTTCAGTTTCTCTGGCCCATGAGGTCATATCAAAGAGGTGTCGTCCATGCCACAAAACCAGCAGTGCTTTCTCCCTGAAATCCTCTATGCTGAAGTTAGTCATCACATGAGAATGTAGTAATCCCACCAATATTCAATAAGTCTCCTCAAAGAACTGACCAAAAAAAAAAAAAAAAAA
>JGI20166J26741_11592029_pt1 | contig 11759 bp, 11 predicted proteins | sample TergutCu122P5_FD_26741 | JGI IMG/M metagenome (IMG submission 26741) | reverse complement strand
AGGTTCAAGGTCGGCTCATGCAAGCGCGCTAGATTATAATCCATCAGGTGTTCGCATAAAAAAATACGGTCGGATACTTTTCTAACAGACCACGTACACCATCATTACACAACTGTAAGATTTTCACTGTATACTGAGATACAAGTACAGTAGTAACGTGAAGTTTGTAATAGTGCATGTTCATGGATGAATAGAAACCAAGAAGAATAAGAGTGAATAGTGCAGCAGATCAGCTGACAGTTTGCCACTTTTCGTTAATTTGTAACTTCCTCTTTAGTTAATCGACATCTTATTGGTTTACTGTACCTAATTCGGTGATTAATGTTATTCTTCCCTGAAATTGGCCATTTTCCATGCCAAAACTAGTAGTGAGAAATAATAGTAAGTACTAGGTATTCTGTGTGATGGCAATGTATGGTAAATCAGTTCTGTTCGTATAGTTCATTGCAGTTAGTGGGTATATAGAGAAAAGTAGTCATAAAGAACAGTCTAGATAATGTGTCAAGATGAAATTCACTGAAGTATCAGTTGTCAAAGGCCGATCCCAGTGGCCTTGAGGTCTAAGGTATGGGTCTACACCTGCTCACTTGCTGGGGTTGTGGGTTTGAATCCTGCAGGGGGCATTGATGTCTGTTGTGAGTGTTGTGTGTTGTCAGGTAGAGGTCTCTGTGTTGGCTGATCACTCATCCAGAGGATTCCTAATGGGTGTGGTGTGTATAACAGTGTGATTGTGAAGCCTCAATAATGAGGAAGCCCTGGCCCACTATGTGCTTTTGTGCCATGGGGGGGGGGAATCAGACCTCAAAGTGTGTTAAAAATATGTTTGCCATAACGTGCCATAATTTGCTTGTTTATCAGAATGACTTGGCAGGAACATAGAAGAATATCCAGCTGGTTACAAACTCATTGAGGTTGTTAGTCATGTTGTCACATTACATCTGCCGTGTCCCCAGTTAAATATTTGGCAGTAGGTCTGTGTGTGCATGGCAGGGCCTTCAAAATGGAAATGTGATTTTTACATGTCGTAATTTGTAATTCTGTTGGTACTGTGATTCTGTGTTTGAATGACTGACTGCAGTTATAGTACAATATATGTTTGCACACTGCTTGTTGAGTTAATGACAAGGGAAATGGGGAAAGTTTCAAGGACTTGCCAGTGTTCTGACAAGACTGTGTTGCAGTTGCCTGTACAGAACGTTGTTCATTCAGAAAGAAACTGCACTACATTGCCTGTTGCAGCTAAGTACAAAAGTAGTATTATAGCACTGAGTGTCCTGATTACAATTGCACAGTAGAGTAATAGCACAAAAAGAATGTCTGTGCTCCCCTTCAGGCTGTCTGCAGTATTTATTTTTGCTCATTTGTAGCATTGTCCCTTTTCTTTCTCCTGAAAGTCTTTACTCCATGGAATAGGGTCCATTTTGAGAAGCTAATGGGTCCTCTGCTAGCCATATTTCCCCTATTTTACAGAACCTGAAGGTTTATTACCACATTCACCAGACTTTCCCACTTGCTCCTGTCCGTAGCTGGGTGAATACAGTCAACACCCTCCCATTTTATTATTGTTCTCCTGTGTATGCCTGGGTCTTGCAAGTGGTTTGTTCCCTTCTATGAAAGTCTGACACATAAAAGTCTCTTATTACCTTGAACAGAGTGATGTATGAATTGACTTAAATATTGTGCAAAATTCTGTGAAATGTATTTCCCCCCCCCCTTGTGAAGAAGATTGGATTCTGAGGAGGATTACATTTAAGGTTTTACATGGAAACATCTATTTCAGCCCTGGATACGTACTGCTGCAATATCATGCATTAATACATGGGGTGAGCATTGTGGTTTTAAAGAGTTCTTTGATGGAGAAATGATAGGTGATGCCCTCAAATCTGGGACTCCAACTTTACGAATAGAACTTTGGGCATGGCTTACAGAGAGACTTCCTACATGTAAGTACAGGAAATTAATGTTTTATTTGACAATTTTCAAAACTTTCTGCTATGACACAGAAACCAGTTTTTGTCTTTTTGCATTCACTTGTGCTGTTTTGTTTGGATGGTTTACATGTTGCCAGTTGGTTATACTGCACTTTGACATGATGCCTGTAGTGTAACTACCAACAATGTAACAGGAATGAATGATTCATATTTAATCTGTGGTTTTTCAGTGCCACCCAAGTCCATTCCTAAGGATGAATTGTTGATATGTTTACCGCATTTGTATGCAAATGTGGAGGATCGTAATGCAGATGTGAGGAAAAATGCCCAGGAAGCCATTCTTCCATTCATGATGCACTTAGGATATGTAACAATGGCCAAAGCCACAGAGAAATTGAAGGCAAGTTCTATTATGTGAAAGTTCTATATTTATCTGATCTTGCTTTGTGGAAATATTTCTGAAGGTTTTGTTAACCTTAACTTTTCAGTAGATTGTTCAAACATGAGAGGCAAATGAGGTGTTTGTTTGTTTGTATGTATGTAAATATCCAAAATGAGAGCTTGAATGGCAGTGATTAGGCTAACTAGCAGCCTTGGCACAGTACACCAGCATTTATACATACAAATGTTTGGACCTTTACTTTTATGCTCTCAGTTTGTATTCTTACACACAGTTTATTGACAAAGGATAACTTTAGCCTAGCACCATTTTAAGGTGTTCACTGCCTTGGAGGTCATTGTTATTCATTCTCTGAGGCATGGGCATGTTTTTATCCCAACATTTTGTGTGTACTGGTCGCATGCAGTGTTTAAGTTGGTGTATTCACTGTGCTTGGCTATTATAATTCTTGTCCGATCTGTTCATAATAATGTAAAAGTACTTGTGTATCATAACTTGTCTATGGACAGAATATGTAGAAAGGCATGATGGCAGTGAACATATTGAGTAATTGTGGCCTCTCAGAATTTGTTACAGTATCTAAGTGTGCTAATTTAATGTGTATTAGATAATTTTAGTAATTGGTATGACCAGTTACTTAATAAACTGTGAAATTTGAGGTTCGTATAGCTATATTGAAGGTTTCATTTCTCTGGATGACACTGTTGTTCAGTCTGTATTTACCAGTGTTTCATATGAGGGAGACAACAGACTTCTGAAATGTCAGTGTTTATTTACTAGTCAGTGTGGTGTCATTTGCCAGAAGATAGAATTATCACTTACTGTGTTGCTTGAATGTTGCTTTATTAGTGACATAGCATATTTTGACAACAGGCTGGTTCCCGTACTGTTGTCATCAGTGCCCTAGACAAGGCACGTCCTAATCTGCCAGAGAAACCCTTACCTCCAAAAAAGACTGGAGCAATTGCTGATGATGACATGGAGCCGAACAAGGTTGTGAGGGGTGGGGTCACCAAACCAGTGTCTGGAAAGAATGCTCCTAAAAGCAAAGTGAGTTTGGCAATAATTTATATGTAAAATTACTTTTATTAGCTGACTAAATGCACTTGATTATGCAAAACTTAGAAGTTAAAATCTACGTTGTATAAAAGTTTTAAAAGACATAAAATTAAAAATCACTCCGACATGTTTCGGATCATATGAGATCCATCATCAGGGAGTATAGAGCTGTACTTGACTGAAATTCGTAGTGGTTCACTGATGTTTGTCATGTGCTTGATCGGTGTTTGGCAGCGTAATTTTGAACCAGTGGTGTGTGTGTACGGTACGAAGGGCTGGGAACTACCGTATCGTACCGTACACACACACCACTGGTTCAAAATTACGCTGCCAAACACCAACCAAGCACACGAACAAACATTAGTGAATCACTACGAATTTCAGTCATATACAGCTCTATACTCTCTGATGATGGATCTCATACGATACGAAACATGTCGGAATGATTTTTAATTTTGTCTTTTAAAACTTTTATACAACATAGATTTTAACTTCCAAGTTTTGTATAATCAAGTGCACTTAGTCGGCTAATAAAAGTGACTGACTGTAATAATGCATGGTGAAAACCCGAAATTATACGTAAAGTTGTTTGCAATGAAGCCTGTCAGTATTGCATTAAAAAATGCTACATGTGAAGTCACTGGATCAAATCTTTGTTGGTCACAATGTGCACTGTAGTAACAATATGTGTAACCATAGTCATATTTCCAGTAGGTACCAATTGGTGAGGCCTCACTAGGCAATGTGATCAATTTGCCCTGAATTATGGAGGGTCATGACAGATATTTGATCTTGGTGTAGTCAAAAGTCTATATTCAAACCTGGTGCTCCCCAACATGAATGATGGATATGAATAAGTTTATAAAACAGTACAGAGACATTGGTTCATGATTAATGGTGAAAATACAATCAGATGTCTGTGTGTTGAGTGATTATGTGGAATTTGTGTATGGTATATTGTAGTTGTATATGTGCATTCATAGAATTCTTTGCTGGTTATGAAGAGTCATTATTTTTAAGGTAATTGTCGGATCATCTAAACCAAGTGGCCGTAAAAAGGATGAGGATGTGGATACATCCCCTCTTCTTCAGAACAACCACTTGAAAAATCAACGATCAATTGATGAACACAAACTGAAGGTAAGATTTTTAATATACTACACATATATTTTGTACATGAAAGATTCATTTGTAATACAGTTATGTATATACATTTGTCACATCATGACCTTTTTATTTGCAGGTTTTGAAGTGGAACTTTACAACTCCAAGGGAAGAATTTGTAGAGTTGCTGAAAGATCAAATGACAGTTGCTAATGTAAATAAGACACTTATAGCAAATATGTTCCATTCAGACTTCAGGTTCCATCTTAAGGCTATTGATGCACTTAGTGAGGTAAGAAACATATCAAATGTCTATAAAACTTTCATTAAACTAAATGAGTGAATGTCCCAGAATTGTTATTGTGTCCACACATTTCCAAATGTAAAAATTGCTGAAATCTCGTGTTGTTGATTGTAATTAAATTAACCTCCTCTCACTCAAATTCCATGGTATACGTGCATATAAATGTATATAGAGTGAATATATGCTTGCTGTTTTGTGTAGTAAAATTCAAACTTTGTTTTGAGATAATTAAAGAAAAATGGAGTGGATGTGCCAGAATTGTTACACTATGCATGAATTTTCAACTTGTTTCCTTAGAGCGGTACAACTTAAGTAACTTTATATGTTAGCTAACACCAAAAGAATATGGTATTTGAAAGTTTATTGGCAGTGATTTTGTGACATTTGGGTTTTAGGACTTGCCAAATAATGGAAGTGCAACAGTTGCCAACTTGGATTTGATTTTGAAATGGATGACCTTACGATTCTTTGACACAAATCCATCAGTTTTATTGAAAGGTCTTGAGTATTTACAGGCCGTGTTTGCGATGTTGATTGAAGAGGAATATAACATGTTTGAGAATGAGGCCTCTTCTTTTATACCATATCTTATTCTGAAGGTAAGAAATGTAAAATGCTGGTTGCCTTTGTTGAGCTTTTGTGTTTGATTTTTTAATCAATTACATGGTCTATTGGAAGGGAACATTTGTGTGTATACTTCTTCAGTTCATTGTGTTACATTTGTGTGAATTTACTTTATGTAAATGATACCTACCAGTGGAATTTGGGTAATACAACTTAACTTCCTTTTATGTTCTACAGATTGGAGATCCTAAGGATGCTGTTCGGAATGGCGTTAGAGCACTCTGTAGGCAGATAGAACAAGTCTATCCAGTTTCAAAACTCTTTGCATATTTGATGGAAGGTTTGAAGTCAAAAAATGCAAGGCAGCGCACAGGTGATTCTCTGTCAGAACACGGAGGCATAATTCTGTGAATACCGCAAAAAAAGTGTACCGAACTGGTTACAGTGTAATCACTGTTTTTTTTTATTTGTGTTTTTCAGAATGTCTTGAACAACTGGGCTCCCTGATTGAAACCTATGGAGTGGCAGTTTGTCAGCCCAACCCCAGTAGTGCCCTGAAAGAAGTAGCTCGCCAGATTTCAGATCGTGATAATTCTGTGAGAAATGCTGCACTCAACTGTGTTGTACAAGCATATTTCATTGAACACGATAAAGTATTCAAAATGATAGGACAGGTAATTTGCTTTTGGTACTGTTGTCAGTGTAGGTAAACGCTTACTCCTCTCCGTAGAATATTTTGCTTATAAAACAACCTTTTTACATTTTATTCTATAGAAATTTCACTGTGGCATGTAATACTTGTAAATGTACATTGTAGATTTCAGATAAAGATTTATCCCTGCTGGAAGAACGTATCAAGCGAGCCGCAAAGAGCAGGGTTGCACGACCACCAAATGCAACGAAGCAACAGCAACAGCAGCAGCAGCAGCAGTTGCAGCAGGCTCAGCCACAGAAGATGGTGCGTCAGGGAAGTGAAGGCACCATCAGAAAGGATCCAGTTGAACAAGAAGAATCTCCACCACCACCTCCACCAACAATGAGGTAGATACAAACACCAAGAATTGTGGCAAATGCGGGTACAAGAAGGATGGTAGAAGGTGGAGGGGGAAGGGGATGTTGAAGTAACCATTGCAGTGAGAAAAGAGACTGGAATATTCAAGCCTGTGAACTTAACCATCTTCATGCCAGGCTATATGGGTAGGTTATGTTAGAAAGTGATAACCTGTCAAAATAGAGAAAATGTGGAGATATCTAGGGAGTACAGGAGTCCTGCTATTCAGTGATGTGATTGCTGCTGAAATCTTATTGAATAAAAGGAAGCTTGGCACACTTAAAGGGGTGGCCAACTGATTGCTTGATGGTGTAACATGCAAGAGTCCTGGTGGCCAAAAGATTGGCCACCCGGCACTAAGAGTTTTAATAATTTTTCTGAAAACATTGCTGCCTAATATCATGTGTGATAACAATTATATAAAGCAGTTAGGAGACTCTGTAGTAGTTCTTAACTTATCTACCTATAAAAAGAAAATAATTCAAACAAGGAACTGTAGCTGAAATAATCACATGAGGACAGACGTTTTTGGATTCCACTGCTGTGACTAACCAGCCTGAACTGCGAGACATGTAAGTGGGATTGTAACTGACCAAACATCTCTACTACAGCATTGTTTGGACAAATTCGCTTCAAAATACCAGACTGTATTTCTTCATATCAGTCATGGGTTCTTTATCATGCTTTGCACTCCTTTACGTGATTGATTCAAATGCGTACATAGATGCATGTGCCTGCGAGGTCTTGTGCATGTGTAAAATTGTTTCATATGTTTATTTATGTTAATTTGACTTGTAAGTTAACCATAAAAAATTTCTCCTCTTAAAAATTTCAGAATATTTTTCTTAACTTATAGGATAAAAAAATTAATGTTAATTAAAACTGTTTTTATCTTGTATTTTTTAACTTACAGCCACCTTTAGAAACAATAGACCAGGTGCAGGATTTTCAAGGAAGTTCTGTACATTGATGTAGTGCAGTTTACATTGTGTTTATCTTCATGAACTAGTTTTTATGTGAACCAGAGTCACATACCAGTTGTTTTGGGAGGGGTGTAGGCTCCTACTAGTTTAGCTGAGGGGACAATTGATGGTATGTGGTGGTTGGACAGTGTTCTGCAGGGTGAGTTTTCTTGCTTTGTTTCTCTATGCTCCCCTGCAGTAGTTCAGTTAAATTGTGCCTCTCATCATCCTGATAATTATCTGGTGGAAGGTGATAATCTTCCATACATTTCTCTGTCTCTCTCCCTGCAGGATTTTAAGTGCAAAGGTGATATACTTTTTAATTACATCAAAAGACTTTCTCTCTGCAGTTAATACACAGGACATGTTACTGCAGCACAGCTTTCAGCTCCTTGTTATGAGATTTAGTTATCTTCCAACTACTGTTATCCAGGATTACCACAAAACGGTTATAATAATTATTTATTGGAGTCACAAAGGGGTCAAGCTAAGATAGTAATCTTGCATCAACAAAAGATTTCTCTTGAGTGATGTATGAAAAGTGTATGTGAATGGCCAAGATTTCAGCATAGTGGAATGACCACAGTAACAAAATCAGAAAACTCATGTCTTCTGGGATGTGGTTGCTGCATAGTTTTGTAGTTGGATACCAAAACTTTTGAGGAATTTACAGGCTCTGTAGTATATTTCTGTCCTGAAAATAGTTGGTTCCTCCAAAATGTTGGTACCAAAACTATGTGTCATCTAATCCCAGAGTATCCTCATAACCTTAATGTTTACCACCTAAAGACCTTGAATCTCAGTTGTAAGGTGATAGAATTTGAGTTTATATATTTCCAAATGCTTGTAAAGAGAATAGTAATTTAATGGTTGTAGGAATTTAACACTGTTGACTGAACTTAAATTAACACCTTATCCAGTACTTGCTGATACTGGCCTTCAAGACCGAAGTGTTGCAGTGCAAAACATACCTGTTATAGCATTTCAGCATCCAACCCCTTTTTTGGGGGGAGGGAAATGGAGTGTGACTGTGTTTCATGTCGTTTAATCCTGTTGTATGTGTACTGGTATCAATTTCTTTTTTCATATCTAACACAAACTTGGTGAGTGATAACATAATTTTTATTTTAAGGCCTGATTATGGCTGGGATAGTGTAGTCGGTATAGCGACTTATTACGGGCTGGACTGTGTGGGGATCAAATCCCAGAGGGTTTGAGATTTACTGCACACATCCAGACCAGCCCTGGGGTCCACCCAGCTTTGTGTATAAGAGCTACTGGGTCTCCTTCTCAGAGGTAAAGCATCTTGGTCATGGCTTTGACCACCAACCCCACTGCCAAGGTTAAAGAAAGAGTAGCGCCTTGTGTGTGCTTCGCCTCTGGGCTTTCTTGGCCGGTTCTTTGGTGAACTTTACTTTTACCTGATTATGGTACCTTAGAGAAGTTTGTGGCCAAAAATAAATATTGATGAAATTGTCTGAAGCCAACCAGTCACATTGATTTTTAAGTGTTAATCTGAATTGATGTGCCTAGTGGCTGGAGTGGATTTTTATCACTTTAACCAGCATGTAGCTGTGGAAAGGAAACCGGGGCATACGGTTAGTGTACTGGTCAGGAGCCATAGTGTAGTTAGCCTAGTGGCTAGGCTATAGGCTGTTCAGCCATGGAATTGTGGTTTGGTTCCCACCAGAGGTAAGAAATTTCTGTCTTTAAAGCACCTTAACCAGGTTGGGGCTCACCCAGCCTCTTACACAGTGGCTGTCATGGCCATTTCCCTGGGGGTAAAATGGGAAGGATATGAAGCTGTCCATGCACCTGCATCAAACACTGGGGTTAAGAGTGCTTCTGCACAGGAGCAACTCTACTTGCTATACTATTCAGCAGCATAAACCCGGTAACATTTATTGTAGCCACTCTTTTCAGCATTTTGTTTGCTATATTGTAATAATATACTAATGATTTCCAAAATAACTATTGTCTTTATGCACACAAAATGCATGTTTCATGTTTGGTTTAACGCAGTACATATTCTTTTTTTTTTTGCTTTTGTATATAAGCACTTACTTTTACATCTTCTTCTTTTGCTTGCTTCATGTATCTTGCCTGCTTTTTTGCATCCTAGCTCACGTCACGTTCCAAGAATTTCACCAAGTGCTGAGTCTGACTGTTCTTCGGAAGGAGATGCCAGTGCTGCTGCTGTCAGCAGCTCTACCTTGGCTACTGTTGTGGCATCACGTTTTCGCTATAGCTACAGCAGTAATGATGCTGCCGCATCAGTGTTAGTACATGAACATAAATGTGCAGCATTAAGATTAAGGGACAGTATAATTGTTTTTCACACATACAGAGTGTTATCGTACAGAACGTAGCAGTTTTTCACATGGGACATTGATAAGTTTTGATCTTTTTTTGTAGTCGCATAGCAGCCATCAAGCTGAAACTTGTATATCGGTTTGGGATACGTTTTTTAGGTGACAATTACTGGCACATTAGGAACAAGAATTTGCTGCAGCATCAGAACCACTGAGTGGATTTTCATGAAATTCGACGTTGGGGATTTATAGTTACTTTTGTTAATGCATTTCACTTCTGGTAAAAACTGTGCATCGGTAACAAACATGAAGAAATGCATGTATTTTTGTGATAAATGTTTATCAGAGGCAAAAAAAAGTTTCACCCAAATGTTGTAGAGGAAAGTGAAGCATATATTTTCTGTCTGGTGTATATTCTTTTGTCCTAAAACGGAGTTTTGTGTATAATTACATAAAATGGAGTGAACACCCCAAAATAATGACAATGTCTGCACATTTCCAGACTCATATGTGTGACACTCAAGCATTTATTTTCTAAACTTAAACGCCGATTATCAAATGCTATTATCCTTGTTAATAAATGAACAACGCTTCTTCCCATCTGAAAGTATGCATCTACATATACAGTAGAATTATGTTTTATATAAAATATTTTTATGTGTGTTCGTGTGTTGGTGAAAAACATGCAGTGTGTTGCAAGGCCATCATTAAGTCTGAAAGGCCTGTAAGTTTGTGGGTTGAGGATGTGAATGAGGAGTGTGTTCTGGTGGATAAGCATACAGTTTGTAAGCAGGTGGTTAGCCTCACTGAACATTTTTCAGAAAGTGATCATAGGATGTGTACTGAGCTAAGGTTATTTATAAATAATAAAACCAACTATCGGGTTTGCTGAACTAAATTTGTTTTTTAGTGCTATAAATTCCAGCTACATCCACCGCTTTAATTTCCAACTGATGCACACAATGTTAAAAAACGTAGAGTTATTAAAACATCTTAAAATAAGGAAAACTGCCCCAACATGTTTCGGTTTCCTTGTAAACCGAAACATGTTGGGGCAGTTTTCCTTATTTTAAGATGTTTTAATAACTGTACGTTTTTTAACGTTGTGTGCGTCAGTTGGACATTAAAGTGTGGGATATTGTTGATGCATGGTGTAACCGTGAAGTTTCTCCAGCTACGTGTTTACTAAGGTAAAACTTTACTTGTAGATGGGTTTTATACTGCTAAATTACAGGTTATGTTCAACAGATTAAGTATTTGGTTTTATTATTTATGTGTACTAGTGAGTAGGGTGTTGAGGAGTATAGTTGGGCCTAAGAGGGCAAGGTAACAGGGGAGTGGAGAAAACTACATAATGGGGAGCGTAATGATCTCTACTCTTCACCCAGTATTGTTCAGGCGATAAAAAATTGAGAAGAATGAGATGGGCGGGGCATGTAGTGCGTATGGGGGAGAGGGGAGGCATATACAGGGTTTTGGTGTGGAAACCTGAGGGAAAGAGACAACTTTGGAGACCCATGTGTAGATGGGAGGATAATATTAAGATGTATCTTCAGAAAGTGGGATGTGGGGGTATGTACTGGTTCGAGATGGCTCAGGATAGGGACAGGTGGCAGGCACTTGTGAATGAGGTAATGAACCTTTGGGTTCCATAAAATGTGCGGAATTTTTTGACTAGCCGAAAACTGGTTAGCTTCTCAAGAAGGACTCTGCTTCATGGAGATGGTAAGTAAGTAAGTAAGGTGTACTCGTGCTGACGGCGAAAGGAAGGAATTAATAATTACTGCTGTTTGGCTTAACACTTCAATACCTAATGCCTTAAACTTTAAGCTATGTACATATACATACTGATAGGCATATGATTGGTTTTATCTGTTTAAGGGAGGGTGATAGGAGAGTCTGAGGGGGAGGGCTGTTTTGATTAGACACAATTTTTAGTTTGATGTTTTTCTGACTGTGCATCATGAATTGACTATATTAATTACCAACTTGATGCACTGATTATTATTTATTCATAAAATATTACTCTCCTCTACATGTTTCGAGCCTCAAGTGCTCATCTTCAGGAGGAT
>JGI20166J26741_11591807_pt1 | contig 11759 bp, 10 predicted proteins | sample TergutCu122P5_FD_26741 | JGI IMG/M metagenome (IMG submission 26741) | reverse complement strand
TGTCCCTGCCGGTGCAGGAAATGATTAATTTGCGCCGGGGAAAAAACCGCCAGAGGCAGCTGCAACTTAGCCATGACCTGGCGCAGGCCCGGCTCCTGCTCTTTAATGTCGATGGTCGCCAGGGTGCGCAGGCTGAGCGGGGAGCGTTTACATAGAGCCAGAGCCTCGTGCAGGGCGGTCAGGATACTGTCCGGGTCGGCGCCCTTGCGGCACCCTACCCCTGCGACCAGGTTGCGCGGACGCAGGTAAAATGTATTTGCTTCTGTCTGCTCCGCCAGGCGGTTGGTAACCACGACGTGATATTGGGTATCCGCCGGCTGCTGTGGATAATCTCCGGGGGACCGGTACTGCACCTGGTCCGTTGCCGGAGTTTGCCTCATCTCCCGGGGGACATAAAAGCAGACGCTGCCGCCGTTGACCAGGGCGGTATTAATTATCTTGGCCGTAGAGGCCGGGTCCAGGGCTAAATCATAGATCCGGGCCAGGTCGTCAACCGCCGGCAAGCCGTGTACGTCGGTGGCGGTAGTGATCACCGGGCGGGCGCCGGTTAAAGCGGCTATCTGCCTGGTCAGCTCGTTGGCGCCGCCCAGGTGGCCGGACAGTACGCTGATTACGTGTGCGCCGGCTTCGTCCAATACCACTACGGCGGGATCGGTATTTTTATCCTTGAGGTGCGGCGCAATCATCCTGACCGCGATCCCCAAAGCCATAATCATAATCAGGCGCCGGTGGCTGCTAAAGGCTGTTTCCACCGCCCGGGCCAGGGATTTAAAGGTCTCGGCTTGGCCCGGAAGGATAAAATCCCTCTCCGGCGCGTATAGGTCCGTTTGGTCGCCAGCGGCCGTCAGCCCTTGCTGGATTTGCCGGGCCAGGGCGTAGCCGCCGGCGGTGAGGCAAAAAAGCGCGGTTTTCAATCCTGCTCACCGCGAAAACCGTGGGCAAAATCGGCGTCGTAAAGGTAAGAAGGACGGTAACCGGCGCCCAAGGCGTCACCGACAATGATCATCGCGGTGCGGTTTACTCCCGAACCCTCGGCTTTGGCGGCAATATCCGCCAAGGTGCCGGTGAAGGAACGCTCGTCGGGCCAGGAGGCCTTTTCCACCACCGCCGCCGGCGTATTGGCGGGATAGCCCCCGGTGATGAGCTCCGCCGTTAGCTTGTCCAACATATGCACGCTTAAAAAAATGCACATGGTGGATCGGTGAGCGGCTAAAGAGCGGATGGATTCCCTTTCGGGCACCGGGGTGCGGCCTTCCATTCTGGTTAAAATAACGGTTTGGCTGACGCCGGGTAAGGTTAATTCCCGCGGCAGCGCGGCGGCGGCGGCTAAAAAGGAACTGACGCCGGGAACCGCCGCGTAAGGAATTTCTTGTTGCTCCAGGATGTCAATTTGCTCTTGAATGGCGCCGTAAAGGGACGGGTCGCCGGTATGCAGCCGGACCACTCTTTTACCGGCCCGGTAGGCTTCAATCATGACGCCGGTGATTTCTTCCAGATTCATGCCGGCGCTGTTATGGATTTCGGTCCCCGGGAGGCACAGGTCCAGCAAAGCCGGGTTGACCAGGGAGCCGGCGTAGATGACCACCTGGGCCTGGCTCAGGAGTTTGGCGCCCTTAACGGTGATTAGTTCCGGATCGCCCGGTCCGGCGCCTACGAAATAAACCTTATTATCCACTGGTTGTCCTCATTTCTCATTATTTGTCATTATCTCCAGCGGGCTTATTTTTTTTAACGATCAATAATGACATGTAATGCAGTTTTTCTTCCAGCAGTCTTTCAGGTTCGCTAGTGGCCAATTGATCCGGATAACCGCAGCGGCTGACAAAAAAAGTCCGTAAATTGTCATACTGTTTAAGAAAATGCATCAATTCAGGCAAGCGGCGGTTTACCTTCATCAATACCACGGTGTCAAATCCTTCAATGACGCTTTTCAGATCCTCCAGGCTGTAAGCAGCCGGTATGACCGCCAGTTTTTCCTCCCCTTCTACCAGGGGCTCCTGCAGGGCGGCCGGACAGGCAGTAATGGAAGATACGCCGGGCACTATTTCTACTGTCGCCTGGGGGCAGTCGGCTTTAAGAAACCGCAGCAAGTAGCCGAAGGTGCTGTACAGGCTGGGGTCGCCGATGGTAATAAAGGCCACATCCTGTCCGGCGTTCAGCTTGGCCGCCACCTGTTGCCCGGCGTGGCGCCAGCTTTGCTCCAGGATCTGACGCTCTTTGGACATGGGAAAGTCCAGTTCCAGCAGCTGGTGTTCCCGGTCGGTTACCGCTTGGACCACCGACAGGGCCAGGCTGTCTTTTTTCACGCTTGATTTAGGCACGCAAAGGAGATCTACCCGGGACAGTATTGCCTGGGCTTTTAGGGTGATTAAACCTGGATCGCCGGGGCCTACTCCAATACCATAAAATTTACCGGTCATTTCTCTACCTCCGTCGTTCCAAGGTGATGACGCACACTGGGTTTAAAGCCCGCCATAGATGCACCCGGCCGGTTGGAACAGCCCGGGCGGTTTGCAGCTGAACGATCTCGCACTGCCATCCTGCGGGCGGCGCGGCAAACCGGGCCGCTGTTTCCAGGGTTACGGCGTTGATGACAATCCGTCCGTCCGGTGTAATTCTATTCGTCACGTAATTTAGTATCTCCTCTAATTGGCCGCCGCTGCCGCCGATAAATACGCGGTGGGGCGCCGGTAACTCAGCTAAGGCCGCCGGGGCTTCTCCCGCCACGAGAATCAGGTTGTCGGCGGCGAAGCGGCGTTTATTTTCCCGGATCAGTTCCAGGCCCGCCGGGTTTCTCTCCACGGCATAGACGACGCCGTCTTTGGTCAGCCGGGCCGCCTCGATCGATAAAGAGCCGGTGCCGGCGCCGATGTCCCAGATGATCTGTTCTGGCGCCAGTCTGGCCTTGGCCAGGGTAACGACCCTGATTTCTTCCTTGGTCATTGGTATTTTGCCCCGGCTGAACAGCTCGTCCGGGATGCCCGGGGTTGCGTAAGACCACAGTTTATTGTTCATTTAAAATCACCATGATACAGTTATTTAAGGACCACTGATCCGCACGGGCGGCCAGTGACCGCAAGGTGGTGCTGATGATTGTTTCATCGGCGTAAGACAGATTACAGGCCACGTGGACCGGAATGTCGCCGATTCCTTCCGCCAGGAGCGCCCGGGCCAGTATCGGCGGGGTGTTGGCCGGGTCGGTGAGGGTAATTACTTTGGCGTGTTTTTTCACCTGCGCCACCACTAGAGTCGGGTCCCGGCCATGGCAACTGGTCAGGCAGGCGTCTTCCCAGGAAATGCCGAGCCTGGCGCAGCCCAGTTGAAATGATGAAATACCCGGGATTACCTGAGGGCGCAGTTCCGGCAGCCTCCGGTGCAAAGTGGCCAAAATGCCGTAAAAGCCCGGATCGCCGGAGGCCAGCAGGACTACCTGTTTCGCCGCCCGCACTTTGGCGGCGATAATATTCATTAAGGTAGTTAAATCCGCATTAATCGGGTATTTTTCTACCTCCAGGTGTTTGTACATCTTCAGGTGCCTGTTCCCGCCCACCAACACGTCGGCTTCGGCAATGGCCTGTTCCGCCGCCGGGGTAATATATTCCCGGCTGCCCGGACCTAATCCCACTACTGTGATACCAGCCATCCCAATTCACTTCCTATTGCCTGGGCCTGCCGGTCCGCAGCCACCAGTCTGCCATCCATGGATAGCAGAGCGGTACCCACAATCAGCCGGCCTTTGGCGTATTCGGCAGCTCTGGCGCTGGCCCGCCGGGCAGCCAGGTCTAAAACTTCCGGCAGGTTATGTTCGGCCAGGATCTGCATCATTGCTTCGGTGGTGTTGCAGCTCATAATAGCGCGTACCGTCGCCGGGCCGGCGCCCAGGGAGGCGGCCAGCGCGGCCATTGTCTCGCCTCTGGCGTCGGCGATGCGGCTGTGGGTGTGGAATATGCCGGCCGCTACTTTAATCAGTTTGCCATAATGGCCCCACAATAAAACTTTGTTGATTCCTTTTTCCACACAAGCGTCCAGCATAAAACCTACGAAATTGCTCATTTCCACCAGGGCGCTTTCCGGCAGGTGATACTGCAGCGCGTTGCGCCAGCCCATGCGCCCGGGAGTGAGCACCACTGATTTGAATCCGGCGGCGAGGGCCAGATCTAACTGGGGCGCCAGGGAATCTTTAAAGGCTTCCTCTGACATGGGCCGGACAATACCGCTGGTGCCCAGAATGGAGATCCCGCCGACAATGCCCATGCGCGGATTTAAAGTGCGCTCGGCCGCCTTGAGGCCGCCGGGCACGCTGATGGTTGCGGTACAGCCTTGTTCCGGCGGCAGCACTTGGGCCAGGGCGGTTTTAATCATTTGTTCCGGTATCGGATTAATGGCCGGTTGACCCACGGCCACCTGCAATCCCGGCCGGGTGACGATGCCGACCCCTTCCCCGCCCAGTAAGGTAATGACCCCTTGGGGGGCGGGCGCCACGGCTACTTTTATTTCCAGGCCGTGGGTGACGTCCGGGTCGTCGCCGCCGTCTTTAATGACCGCCGCTCCTTTGCCGCCGGGCAGATCATAATAACGGTGGATGGGTACTTTGATTTCTTTGCCGGCCGGATTGACCACCGATACGGCGGCGGGAAACAAACCTAAAAAAAATGCGCTGGCCGCGGCTTTGGCGGCGGCCGCCGCCGAAGCTCCGGTGGTGACGCCGCTGCGCAGTTGCTTATGGGGAGGCATGATTTCCTCCTTAATGTCTGGCCATCTGCATGCGTATATCCAGGTCAGCCGGCAGACGGTACGGAATGCACATTTGGGAAATCCGGGAGGTTGTTCTTTCCCCCAGATAATCGCCAAGATCCTCCAGGCTGATATTGCTGGTGATAATTGTGGGCAATAGATAGTTTAACCGGTAATTGACAATGGAAAAAATTTTATTTTTTGTCCAGTCGGTGTAATTATGCGCCCCCAGGTCGTCTAGGATTAAAAGCGGCACCTCCCGGGCGACGTCAAGCAGTTCCGATTCGGTGACGGTGTTTAGCCGGTTGGGGCCGTAAGTGGCTTTAATTTGCTCCAAAAGTTCCGGTACCACGGCGAAAAGCAAGCTTTTGTTTTGGGCCAGGATGCTGTTGGCGATACAGCAGGACAAAAATGTTTTGCCGCTGCCTACCGGTCCGGTAAACAGCAGCCCCTTGGTCTGTGGATTGCTCAGGAAATGGGGGACAAATTCTTTGGCGGCCTGCAAAACGGTGGCAACTGACTTTTGGTCTGAGTAATAATGCAGCTTAAAGTCGTTGAATGTATATCGGCTCAGTTGGGGCGGAATTTGCGAAGCTTTGATTTTATTGTTAATCGCCCGCTGTTTGACACAGAGGCAGGGTTCGGCAAGGTTATTGTGGAGCACTAATCCGCGATCGTCACAGAGATTGCATTTTACGGCCACTTTATGTTAACCCCTTTTTAATTTCTGTATAGGGACTGCAGCATCATTTTTTTACTTTTGTCGGCGTGGGGCGCCTGACGGGAATTGCTCTTGCGGTCTTTAAATCCCCGGTCGTATTCTTCCACGTCAGCCGGCGTGCGCAAATTGTTTTTTTCCCAGCCCAACAGAATACTGTCGATGTACTTGAAGTTATGTTTGCCCAGCATTACCGCTTTGCGCAGCGCCTCAAGGACCATGTGGGGATTGGTCTTGGCGGACCAGAGGTTAATCTGTTCCACTTCCATGGGCGATAAGGGCCGGCCGAATTCTTTTTCAAAGCTGTGATATAAGTTTACGGCCGTTGCCGGCTCTTTTTCGATTATTTTTCTAATCCGCTCATTTTCCTTCACTCTGGCGCAGGCCCAGATTTCGGAGAGTTTCTCAAAAAGCGGTTCAAAGTCGTAGCCCTTGATCACCGAGGCGTTTTCGTGGCCATAATACTCGGTGACGCGCAGCATTTCCTTTTGCATCAGGCTGTCCAAGTCGCCCGCAAGCTGTTCTTCGTCTCTGTCTATGACAGCGCAGAGTTCATGCAGCGGCGGCATGAATTTTTTTTCTTCGGTATGCAGCCTGAACAATTGAATAATCAGCATCATTTCATGATCCGAAAGGCCCATATGTTTGTAAAGCTTAAGCAGTAAATTAGGAATGGAGGTAGAACCTTGAATAAAAAGATCCGTACCGAAGGAGGCGGTGATGTTGCCCTTTTTGTACTTCTTTACTGTCCTTGCCTGCCCTGGTCTTTCCATTCCCCAATCTCTCCTTTTTAAAGGACATCCGGCTCAATAAGGAGCGTCCCTGTCGCTGTTACTTTAACATATTTTATGGTACCGTGGCAGGTTTGTCCAGTCTCATAGTCGGGCGTTTTTCCGGTGTTTGGCTAATAAAACAAAGGAGGAAGCGCGGTGTGGCCGGATTAATTAGCTTATGAAATTTTTGTTACTGTTTACTCGTTACTGTTCACTTGTTACTGTTTACTCGTTACTGTTCGGAATCGAGCCGGCAGGCAACACTATTAACCGTGCGCTCATACTCTCCGAGAAATCGCTTACGGTTAATAGTGTTGCCTGCCTGGGCTACGGGTACTAACAAACGTTGCATAGTATCGAACCTCGAACTTCGAACCTCGAACCTCGAGAAAACCGTGCGCTCATACTCTTCGAGAAATCGCTTACGGTTAACGGTTTTACGGGCCTGGGCTACGGGTACTAACAAACGTTGCATAGTATCGAACTACGAACCTCGAACTTCGAACCTCGAACCTCGAGAAAACCGTGCGCTCATGCTCTCCGAGAAATCGCTTACGGTTAATAGTATTGCGGGCCTGGGCTACGGGTACTAACAAACGTTGCATAGTATCGAACTACGAACCTCGAACTTCGAACATCGAGAAAACCGTGCGCTCATACTCTTCGAGAAATCGCTTACGGTTAATAGTATTGCGGGCCTGGGCTTGAGGATCAACGAACACAAAATAGTCTCGAACCTCGAACCTCGAACATCGAACCTCGAGCATCAGGCCAGCAGCCCGTCCAGAGCTTTGTTTTGCTGCTGGTCGCTGTATCCCTGCAGGGTGATGGCCTTATTGGGACACTCGCCGGCGCAGGTACCGCAGCCCTGGCAAATCACCGACTCGATCTCCGCCCGGTGGTATTGATTAATGGATGGCGCTTTAAAGGGGCACAGCCGCACACAGGTCAGGCAGGCGGCGCATTTTTCCGGATCTACCACCGCCACCACGCCGCCGGATTCCAGGCTGTCCCGGCTGAGGATCACCGCTGCCCTTCCCGCCGCGGCTTTGGCCTGGGTAATGGATTCTTCAATGTTTTTCGGGCTGTGGGCCAGACCGCACATAAATACGCCCTCCGAAGAAAAATCAACCGGCCGCAGCTTCATGTGGGCTTCCTGGAAGAAACCGTCCTGATTCAAAGGCACTTTCAGCAATTGCGAAAGCTGTTGGTTGGATGCCGGCGGCGCGATCGGCGCGGCCAGGATCACCAGGTCCGGGTTGATTTGCATGGGCGTGCCAAACACGTGATCGGTGGCGGTTACCTGCAGCAGATTATTTGCCGCCGCTATTTCCACTACCGGTTTGTTTTCCTGTTCGTAGCGGAAAAACAGCACTCCCTGTTCCCTGGCTTCCCGGTAACGATCCTCGAAGAAACCGTAAGTTCTGATGTCCCGGTACAATACGATAACGGTACAGTCCGGATTAACTGCTTTTACTTGCAGAGCCAGCTGCACGGTTTTGCTGCAGCAGATCCGGCTGCAGTAAGGGCGCTGTTCCTCCCGGGAACCGACGCATTGGATCATCACAATCTGGCGGGCGTCTTTAATCCGCTGTTCGCCGGCGGCGATGGCCTGATCAAGTTCCAGCTGGGTTAGCACCCGGGGATCCTGGCCGTATAAATATTCCGTCGGCTTGGCCTCTTCGGCCCCGGTGGCTAAAATGGTCACCCCGTGCTTGATTTCCCGGTCATCGGTCAGGATGGTGGTAAAATTGCCTTTGTAACCGGATACTTCCCGGATGCTGCAGCCGGTATAGACGTCAATCAGGGCGTGGGCTTCAATTTTGGCCTTGAGCTCTCCGACGAGGGCGCCGATATCTTCGTGGTTAAAGCCTTTGTTAATTAGTTTGGCCATGCCGCCCAATTGTTCGCTTTGTTCCAGCAGGTGGATTTGGTAGCCCTGTTCGGCCAGGTTCAGGGCGCAGGTCATGCCGGCCAGCCCGCCGCCGACGATCAGGGCGGCCCGGGTGACGCTGACTTTGATGCCCTTGATGGGCGCCAGCAGGGAGGCTTTGGATACCGCCGCGCTGCTGAGGTCGATGGCCTTGCCGGTGGCTTTGTCCGGTTCGTGCATGTGTACCCAGGAACACTGGTCCCGGATATTGGCCATTTCAAATAGATAGGGGTTCAGGCCGGCCTCGCGCAAGGTTTCCTGGAATAAAGGCTTATGCGTTTTAGTACTGCATGAGGAAACCACGATGCGGTTCAATTGGTGTTTATCAATTAATTCCCGCATGGCGATCTGACTGTCCTGGGAACAGGCGTACATGTTGTTGGTGGCGTAAACCACGTTCGGCAAAGCTTTGACATGTTCCACCACGGCGGGAACATCAACCACGCCGGCGATATTTTTGCCGCAATGGCAAATAAATACCCCGATGCGCGGCTCTTGTCCGTTGACGTCTGTTTCCGCGGGGAACTCCCTTTCCGTCACCAGGGAATTGCGGGCCGGCGCCAGAAAAGCGGCGCAGTCGCCGGCGGCGGCGCTGGCTTGCATTACCGTTTCGGGGATATCTTTGGGGCCGCTGAATACTCCGGCCACATAAATGCCCGGCCGGGAAGAGGTTACGCCGCTCAGGTTTTGCGTGTGGCAGTAATCATATTGGTTCAGCTCAATACCGAGGATGCCGGCCAGTTCCACTGCTTCGTCGGAGGGCCTCAGGCCAACCGACAGTACCACCATCTCGAAGTCCTCTTCCGTCATCACTCCGTCCGCGGTGCGGTATCTGATGCGCAGTTCTTTGGATTGCGGCAGTTCTTTCACCGTACTGACCATGCACTTGACGTATTTGACGCCGTAATCATACCTGGCCCGGTTGTAGTATCTTTCGTAATCTTTGCCGTAAGCCCGTACGTCGATACAAAATATGGTTACATCCAGGTCCGGTTGGTGCTCTTTGGCGATCACCGCTTCTTTGGTGGCATACATACAGCATACCGACGAGCAGTAGCCCCGGTTCAGCGAAACGTCCCGCGAGCCGACGCACTGGATAAAGGCAATCTTTTTCGGTTCGGCGCCGTTTGTCTTCTGCAGATGCCCTTCACATGGTCCGGAGGCGCTGAGCATTCTTTCAAATTGCAGACTGGTCAAAACATTGTCGTAAATTCCATAGCCATATTCGCCGCGCAGTTTGGCGTCAAACAGTTCGTAACCGATGCCGAGAATAACGGCGCCCACGTTTACGGTCATTTCTTCAGGCCCCATGGTGTGGTCGATGGCGTCCACCGGGCAGGCTTCCAGGCATTTGCCGCAGGCTTTCGGTTTTTTAAGCCGCAGGCATTTGGCCGGATCGATGGCAAAGGCGTTGGGGTAGGCCTGGGGGTACAATTTATAAATGGCTTTACGTTTATTTAAGTATTGGTTGAATTCATTGACCACTTCCACCGGGCATGCTTCGGTGCAGGCGCCGCAGGCCAGGCACTTGTCCGGATCCACGTACCGGGGCCGCTTGCTGATTTTAACGGTGAAATTGCCGGCCTCGCCTGCCAGTCCAACTACGTCGGAATTGGTTAAAATTTCAATATTGCGGTGCCGCCCACATTCAACCAACTTCGGCGACAGGATGCACATGGAACAGTCGTTGGTGGGGAAGGTTTTGTCCAACATCGGCATATGCCCGCCGATGGCCGCTGTTTTTTCCACAATATATACTTTATAGCCTGATTCCGCCAGGTCCAGAGCCGATTGCATACCGCTGATGCCGGCGCCGATAATCAATACGGAACCGAGGATCTTGTCATTGTTAACGTTACTCAAGGTAATTCAACCCCCCAATTACATACTTTACCGCGCCAAAGAAAGTGACTGTAACAGCGGTAAGGGATCGAGCAGGTGCAGCTTTAACCAGCGGTTGGCGTCAGGCAGATCCAAAGCCAGACCGATTAACTCGGTAAAATAAAATACCGGCATGCCGGCGGCGCCTTTGGGACGCCGCATTTCCAGATTGGATTGGCACATGGGGCAGGCGGTGACGATAGCGTTGGCGCCGGCCTCTTGGGCGGCGTTGACTAACCGGCCCACCATTTTTTGCACGATTTCCGCCGAGGTCAGGGATAAACTGGCGCCGCAGCAGTCTGTTTTATAGGCCCAGGGAATAGCCTTGGCGCCCAATGCGTTGACAATCTGATCCAAAGATTGGGGATGCTCGCGGTCGTCGAACTGGGTTACCTCGGGGGGCCTGACCAGCAGGCAGCCGTAATAACAGGCGGCGTTTAATCCCTGCAGCGGTTTTTTGACTTTCGCGGCGATGGCTTTAGCCCCGACTTTGGTGGCGACTGCTTCCAGCAATGAGAGAATATTAACCTGGCCGGTGTATTTAAAGCCGGTGATTTGTTCGGTTTTAGTGCGCATCTCTTCGTCATGGCGCAAAGTGTAATCGGTTTTCTTCAGCACATTATAGCAGGCCGCACATGGAGTGGTCAGGTCGGCATCCAGTTCCTGGGCCAAGGCAATATTTTTTGCCGGCAGGGTGATCGAAAGGGTGTGATTGACACTGTGCGCCGACGTGGCGCCACAGCAGGCCCAGTCTTTTAATTCAATCAGCTCCACATCCAGAGCCTGGCAAGCCGCACGGGCGGACATATTGTATTCCTTGCTGCTTGATTCCAGGGAACAACCCGGATAATAGGATAATTTCAATTGGCACATCCCCTTTCTTTGGATTATTGATTTTGGCTCTGGTTAAAGATTTCTTTGATGGCGCGCCTGTTTTTCACCCGGTGGGGCAGGAGCGGCATTTTGCCTTTAGTAAACAATTTCAAGCCGAAATCCAAATCGGACCACAGGTCTTTACTTTTCAGCTTATACAAAGCCAACATTGTCGGCTCGTGTACCCTGCCGTTGAGCAGGACCGAATTGAGGAATTGCCTATGGAACAGATAAACTTTGTTATCTTTAACCAAGTTCTCGGCGATGGCTTTTTCCTTTAAGGCGTCGTTAATCGCCCTGGTATTGATGCCGTTGGGACATCTGGCGCCGCATGTTTCGCAGCTGGAACAGATCCAGATACTTTTGCACTGCAGCACTTTTTCTTTCTGCCCCAATTGAACCAGGCGAATTATTTCGTTGGGATAATAATCAGCATATTCGTTGGCGATACAGCCGGCGGCGCATTTCTGGCATTGATAACACAGTTCGATGGGCTGACCGCTTTTTTCTCTTATTTCGCGGTAAAAGTCCAGCCCTGCTTGCGTAATAAGCTCCATCTGAACTTGCCTCCTTTCCGTGAACTAACTGATGTTGCGGATGTTGGCAGGAATTTCGCTAGAACTTTATGTTTTTTACGCTGAAAATAATTTTAGTTAATTTATATATAGTGTAATTATTACATTATATATTAGTTGTTTAAGAAAATAAAGCGTCAATCCGGGTAATTTTTGTAACATTTAGGTAGTTACGTTACTGGTCAGACCCTGTGTTTGTTAGTACCCGTAGCCCAGGCCCGTAAAGTTATTAACCGTAAGCGATTTCTCAAAGAGTATGAGCGCACGGTTAA
>JGI20166J26741_11591696_pt1 | contig 11762 bp, 6 predicted proteins | sample TergutCu122P5_FD_26741 | JGI IMG/M metagenome (IMG submission 26741) | reverse complement strand
TACCCAATTGGATGAAGGAGAATGGAAAGTAGAATGAAAAACTGACGATCTTTACACTATTATACTGAAAATATATTATACACTTTATAATATTAAACTGAAAATATGTACACAACGTTTTTACTATTCTTCTTCCAAATATTCAAAATTTATTCAAGGTGATGTGGTCAGCTCATTACTTTGTCACACACATACAGACGGAAAACATAAGCTCCTGGAATGGCCCGACCGTTCATGTTTTCTGCTTTATGTTAGCGCGCGCATCCACTAAAACATTCGTTAGCCGAGTCCGAAAAACAGCTAAAAAAATCTTCGTTAGCAGGGTCACTCGTTAGCCGAGATATCACTGTATTAACAAGTGAAGACACTGGATAAACCAGTAATATGGCGCGCAGTTCTCTTATCGCATTTTCCTAAATCTCCTCTACAGTTCGGAAACGACGTCATTTCAAAGTGGTTTTAAGTTTGGGTAACAGGAAAGAGTCTGCTGGGGCTAAGTCCGGAGAACAGGGTGGATGGGGCACAACGGATGTCTGATGTTTTGCCAGGTAAATGCGGATGAGGAGCGACGCGTGAGCCGGCGCATTGTTGTGGTGCAACATCCAAGTCTGGTTTTCCCACAATTCAGGCATCTTCCTGCGCACAGCATGCCTCAAATGCGCTAAAACGTCCTGGCAAAACTGTTTACCATCTGACCACGTGGTACAAATTCATGATGGACAATGCCTTTCCAATCGAAAAACCCAAACATCACCACCTTGATCTTTGACCGACTCATGCGTGCTTTTTTTGGTCGAGGAGACCCTTTCCCCATTCACTGCGACGACTGCATCTTGGTTTCAACATCATACCCATAAACCCACGTCTCATCTCCTGTTATGATTTTCTTAAGAAAGTTTTCATTACCATTTCCATTGGCAAGCAGTTTCTGACTGATTACAACACGGTTCTCTTTCTGATTGTCAGTCAACAAACGCGGCACGAATTTTGCATTGACGCGACGCATCTGAAGTTTTTCCGTCAAAATTTGATGGCAAGATCCTACAAGCTGATGCCCACGTCGTCAGCAACTTCTCGGACGGTTAAACGACAGTTTCCACGAATCACAGCAAGAACTCTCTCGACATGGTCGTCGTCTGTTGATGTGGAAGTTCGTCCAAGCCTGGGGTCTTGACCAGCCGACATTCTGCCCTCTATAAAACGCTTAAACCACTCATAGCACTGCGTTCGGCTCATACAGTCCTCCCCGTATGCTTAGTTAAGCACTGAATTGTCTCTGTAAAATTTTTACCAAGTTTGCAGCAAAATTTCACAAACACATACACACGCGCGCGCGCGTTGTTCTTCAAGCTCTTTCATTGTCACTTTGTAACTAATCCGACGAACAGCTTGTGCACGAGCGCAGTTCAGCGGATGCAACTCGACGACTAATGCTCACAGAGAAACGGGGCAGATGGCAGTTGGTTGTTAAAACCTGCCGCTAGGTGCGCTCAGTGGCTGCAGCGCGCCCTCTGTGCTGGTTGGCGCGCTTTTTAAAAAGTTCCGTCTATTTTTGAAAACGCCTCATATATCATCCAACATACGCATTCTGTGATACACCATATGACATATATAAACTCCTACAAGTTTCGGCAACGAGATGCCACCCTCTGGGAGCCATCATAACGAAAGTGCAAAGCCAACATGCCAGTCGCTGTTCTGCTGCTCCTTATAGGAATGACTAAAATCTTAAAATGGTAAAATACAAACAACTGATAACCATAAATTACAGTATTGTGATATTAAGCATTAAAATATGTAACTTTAAAACTTCTAGAGCTAAGAACTGGCAACTGTGGCAGCTTCATGTTACATGTTTTAATAACTTTTGATGCCAAGCTGGCACCGTGTAGCGAAATGGTTCACCATTCCTGACCCAAGGGGCTGAGGCTTTCAGGGCTGCTTGACTTGTTCAGGTCGACTGTAACACATTATATAAAATCTGGCACTACATGAAATGCTTAGGCAATGTACAAAATAACGAACGTTGCACGCTATACTTGACGATTCGGCGCATTTTATATACCGCATAGTTTCACACCTTACCTGTAACAGAACGCGATACATATTCTACTGTAACCTGGCAAATGCTACTCATTTCTGCAAGCAATGGAAATGAAACTGCAATGCTACATAAATTACGGCTCCTCTGGGTAATGAGCGTCGACAGCCATCAACAAATGTACAGCGAATTTTATACTGTTGATGTATAGTGCGGCTGACTTTCTCATATTCTTTACACTTCATCACAGTTTCTGTCAAGTATTTCATCAGGCTAAGCGCCCCAAGTCCCCCCCCCCCACATTCTATTAAATATTAAATGCAATCCATTAAATATTTACACGTCCCCTTTTGGCGATTACCTTATTAACCTTTTAAAGTCCAGCACTAATGAAATGAAAACGCTGTAACACGAAGAAACTTCCCGTTTTTAGCATACTGTGTACTTATGGTTTTCGTATGATTCTTACAACTACCGCTTATTTCCCCGAACAGCATTAACTGATTGGATTTCACACTTGACTCAGGCTGTGTTCTCTGTGGGACAAAAACAAAGTTTCAAGCATAATTCATTTAAAAGTTCGGCTTCGAACGGTTATATTATCGTAACAGTAAATTTGGATGAAGATCGATGGAACAATAAGTTTACTGCCAAAAAAATGTATTACATACAGCACCAAGTAGTTTTACGATTAATAAGGTAATTAAGGGCAGCGAAACCTAATATAATTTTATTTCATTTGAATACTTTAAAACACAGTGGATGCACCACCGGTTTTACAATGCAAAAACTCATTTTGCCCACATAGTCTATCCGAGTCTTTCGCGTAATTCTCACTACAGCGAATATTGTCCTAACACCAGCAACCCATTCGTCTCTTTAATGGATACTGCGTTTCCGGCGAGGTGGGAACTGAATTGTTAAACGCCGTATGCATGAATTTCAAGCTGAGTGGTTAGTCCAGAGTATCTTTAAACCGTAAAAAGCGGGGGAAAAATGTCAGAATAAATTACGCCACATTCCAGAATACGGTAATCTTTATAGTCACCTTCGTAACAACCTCCAGCGTCACACTACGCACCGTTTTTCATGCTATTGCTTGTATTATTTTCTGTTTTGCAAATGCATGCAATTTTCGATGCGTACACTGCAAGCTCTTGTGTTCTGGCCTACGAACAAAAACCGCCATATTGTAGCCAAACATTTACCTCGCCTTTTATGCCCAACGTGCTTTTTTTCCCGTAAGTCTTGTGGCTTTCGAGATATGAAACAAAAAATAAAAAAATTGAGAACACACCAGCACTGCGTACGTTGCCACAAATTTCTTCCCACCACCGCTTCAGTTTGGCAATTAAGGTCCACGCCTATATGCATTATAAGTCTAACGAGAATGAACGTTTATATAATGACAGTCAGCAAGATTTAGCCATGAACACCTTCAGTGATACAGAACACGGAAACACACAATTCTGCGTTATCTTAACATGAAGTGAACTGTGAAGGGGAGGGACCGCCCAAAAGGCGGTCATACAGTTTCGTTTCTACTTTGTGTTGTATTAAAATAAAATACCAAGCAAAGACCTGAACCTCAAGAAGCTTCAATTGAAGCAAACTACATAACTGACTGACAATACCTAATTACACAAGCATCCAAGTTGTTCCGCTACTAAGAAATTCTCTTATATTTAAGAAACCCAACAGATCAATAAAACAAATGTAAATAGTACTTTAACACCGTCAACACTACTGACATTAGTGATAAACAAACTTGTAAATCACTTTAAGCAACATGTTTGCAACTTTGATTATTCATCTTCAGGCTAATCTGATGGGCATAAAAATTAGAAATGTATAACTCTATACATACAAAAGGGACACGCGACATGTTATTTATAAAGTTTTTATATTTTACATTTTGACAGCCACCAGAACTCGGAACATAACAAAGGCTGAACTCTTGAAACGACGACGACGACGATGATGATGATACCCACCAAAATAGTCCGAAGATGATGAAGCAAAAGCGAAACATGTTGCTTAAGTAACTGACAAGTTATTTCATCAATAATAGAAGTTTTGTTGACGATGTTAAGGTATTATTATTATTATTATTATTATTATTATTATACGGGATGCCAAACATAAACATAAAAAACATCAATAAAAAATTCACAAGGGTCAAATTAATGCAGCGCACACCCTTCAACCCATCTTTTAAGACCCATTTTCACAGAATCTTCCAGAAGCTGTGGAAAATTAAGTACTAAGAGAATATAGCAAAATTCATAATGACGAGAATGGACTATAAACTGTTGGCCTAACTACACAACGTATGAAATGGGTAGGGCATGTAGTGTGCATGGCGCGAAACAAGAAATGTAAACATTCTGATTGCAGCACTTCGTGCGGAATCTTGACGTAGTCTCGAAAATGACAAAAGAAAATTTTTAACCTTTCTCTGTTGCAAACGCAAAACTGATATAGGCCCATTCATAGGGGTTGAGATTTTCACAGAGTTAGAGACCAATGAAACCCTCGGCCTTCCGTGTATCGGATTTATGAGTTTCGTTCGTAGACATATGGTCAGGCAATCGGTAGCCGCAGGGACTCTAAACAGACACGTGAAAACAGATCCACATTCCGAGTGGTACTAGAACCTACCACTACAGAAGTTTCGACTATTGATAACAGTACATGCCTTACATTGCGCTACAACTGTTATCAGCCATCAACACCCTACGGTCATCATTATTTTAAAATTTGGTTCACATCTCACGGAGAACATAAATCGTCTCCATTACAGCAGCCAGTCAGTTAATACTGTTCAGGGAATTAACTGGTATTTATTAAACTTCAGGTTCATGTGACCGTGCATCATTAACGTAGGAGAAGAAAGAACCAACGGATGACACAAGTAAAAGTATTTATTGTTTGGATCGTAGCAACATACAAATACGCTACTTTAGAACAATTCAGGAATTTTAATGTTATTTATTCACTTGTTTATGGGTTAATTAATGAAGCTGTCCCTAGCCCCCACTACACAGCGCACTGGTGAATGATGACTATGGAAAGACGTGGAAGAAAAGATCCTGACTTAAGATAAAATATTTCGGCATTAGCCTGGAGGACTGAAGAAAATCATAAAAATCTGTCAGACAGGTTGTGTCCGGGAAGAGATTCGACCCACAATCCTCCTGAAAGTTGCAAAGTTTAACAGCTTGAGCTAACTAGGTCGGTGTTAACATTAAACAAAATGGTACCACTGAGATTCACACGGTTCAGCACCACGCCAGTGTCGTCACCTTCCAAGTGGTCTTCTCACAAACAATTTTAAGACAGTAACGAGCATGTACCCCTTGCAAAGGGCCTCCAACATCAATCCGTGACCCGAAGTTCCGCGCAGACCAAGGTCGTATCTGCCTTTAAGAGCAGCGCCTCGGCATGCATTTATGATACTCTGATACAACAGATCTATGGGGTAAGAAATCCGAAAGGTGAGAGTGTTTCGTAGAAATGAAACAAGACACGCAATGTACGTACAACGTAACAATGAGACGCCTGTGGCCGTGGAAAACGAGTAAGCATTAAATTTAAGTAGGCTCGGGATTACATGTATTTTGCACACTGCACATGTAAAATAAAATTATATTTAAACTTTCACTAAGGCCCAATCCCATATTCATTATTTATAGGACTTACCCTAAGTGAAAGTGTAAATACATAATATGCAAAAAAATTCTCAGGTTAGCTATGAGAGTGTGTGTGTGTATTCTTGCCTTAGTTGCCCCACATGCAAACCGCATGCGCCGTATTATACAGTCATATGTGGCCATCTGGCTGTGCCACATTTTTCCACATTACCTCATTAACGGCATGATTTTTGGGGAAAAAAGTTACTGAAAACAAAGTATGTTTTGATTTTCTCTACTACACTTACTGAAACATTTCTCATTCTAAAAGTTCAGCGACATACTATCATGAACGTACACAGGTCTTCATGTAAAGTACCCGTTACTATTGTGAGATTATAATGAAATTTGAACTTTTTCGACAGATTTTCGAAAAGTACCCAAACGTCAATTTTCATGAAAATTCGTCCAGTGACAGCCGAGTTGTTCCATGCGGACGGATGGACGTACGGACGGACGGACGGACGGACGGACAGACAGACAGACAGTCAGACATGACGAAGGTAACGGTCGCTTTTCGCAATTTTGCGAACGGGTCTAAAATGAGCGGAAACGTCCACTGTTGGACATGACTGCAACTGAATTCCGAAACTCATTAAATTCCTGTCACATATAACCTTGGAGACAAGCAAATTCATTCTGTTTATGTAATGAGAAGATTTAAGCAAGTGTTGGTACGTCTATTACCGGGCCACTTTCTAGGGCGTTCTGTCCCTTCAAGGTGAGTTGGTTTCTCGTTAAGGAACCTCCACAGGCTGCCGAGAGACTGCGATGCGAAGCCGCAGATATATACGTATGTAGGTTTGTGCTAGGCAATGCAACGTCCTTATCTCGGGTACCAACTACAAGAAGCTGTCGAACTGACTAAAAAAGTATGGACCATTGACTTTCTTAGTGCCAAAGCGAACTCTTGCTTACAGACGTTTTGTGGTCTTCGGATCCAACATTGAAATAAAGGGGCATTCCACACTGTACGCGGATTTCAAGTATGGATGCCATCAGGGCCTGAGCAATGCTCACAAGCCTGGTTTCATGGAAAAAGTCCATTGATTCGCATGCGATCGACCTTCAGCACACAACTCCTTCACTTATAGAAACAGTGGCTTTAAACAACACGCGCGGAATTTTCATTCAATGGCCTTTTACCATTTTTTACAATGCAGTCAGCATATCGGACTAGGCTATGTGACACATGAGGGTAGGATGATTGGTGATGATGAATTGGAAAAGACTGGGAAGGAAGCGGATGTGGCCTAATATGAATGCTATCCCGGCATTTGCCTAGAGGGACTGACGAAAACCACAAAACCTCATACAGGATAGGCGGTATTTTGAATGAGATTCGAAGCGGGCATAACCTGAATACAAGTACAGAGAGTTATGGCCACACTCTCTTGTCTGTCGATCTAATACGGATGTGAATAATTTTTCAAGACAATCTGGGGTTTAGTTTTGTGAAATTAAAGCATTGGGCCCGTATGAAATGCACGCAGAAACAACAGTAGCTTTAAGCCTTTGAAGTCAGAGGGCATATAAAAAACACCTAAAAATGTAGTTCCCACCTCAATGTAAGCACACTAATTCTACAACAGAATGACCAACCATAGGCCTAAGGCTGTTAAGGAAACATTCACTGTTCATTCTGAAAAAACTTACAGAACACGTAGTACATTGTATGGGGAAAATCCAGTACTTTTGTCAGAACAGGTGGCAGTATGTACGATTAGGTAAAGTTCACACCAGAACATGCCATTAAGGCACAGTGCGGGGGGGGGGGTATATAAACGTATAGTTCTACCCTTTCTTTAACTTAAGTATTCTACTAGATGGGGTGTGCTGTCAACACGCCACGGCCGCTTTGCCGCCAGGAAAAGAGACCCGATATCCATTCTACAGGCGATTGGGTGGGTCTCGGGGCCGGTCGGAACGGGTATGGAAAATCTCTCCCCACCTGGGTTCCACCGTCACGCCCGTTGCGAGTGGCTATACCGCAACTCATTCACAAGTTCTCTTCAAGGAAGTGTTATATAGAAAAATCACTGCAGAACCCTACAAACGGATGCAATCCTGAAGGAGCTACCAAGTGCTACACATCCAGCCATTTTCATGATTTTGTAATTACATCCGTAATACACATACATTTTTAATGTCAAGGATTACAAAACATACACCCGGTCTGGTGGACCAACTTTTGATAGATGTCAGCCATCATTGGTCCACTTGAATTGCGCTGTGTGCTACAGTAGACAGTTAACACTCCCTCCCTCTGCACCTCGTCCTGAAGGTGGAGGCAGTGCTGATGCCTATCAACCAAACTACACGCTCTTACATATAAGAAGATTGCAATCCCAAAAAACGTCAACATGCACTTGTGTACAAAGGGCATATACTGAAGATGTCATGTCCCTTTTTCTGCCCGCTGTCGACGACCGCCTGCCTGATACCAACCACAGTGCAGTTGCATTTTATTCGAGGGATGCGTTCCTGAGGACTTCGCATAAATCAATGCTCGCGTAATTCAAGACTATTTTTCCAATAGGAATAAACGGGAAGAAAGGGACATGCGTTCTCGGAGCGTGCAAATCTAAACCACTGTAGCGTACCCTTGCTTTTAGACATACTTCTTAGGCAGAATGTAAGTAAACAAATAATACATGTAAATTTCGGGACAATTTTGTTACTTTCTGTTCAGGAAGCCACAGCCCTGAAAAAGTGGAAAAATCACATTACAACGACACTGAATAAACAGGAGATACAACGGGCGCCTAATTAGGATGCGCTATTCCACCACTTAATGCTTCGGATTCGCATTATATCAAATTTGGAGTGTAATATTTTATTAAATTTTTTGAACAGCAAAATTTCAAACTCGCATAATATGCGACGGCACTGGATTAGAAAATTACACTAAAGTTTTGGTGGAAATTTCTAATAGTTCCTGTGGGTCCAAAATAAGCACGTTTGGTGCGGGACCACTATATTTTAAAAAAAACTGCTAACGTGCTAGCAATGTCCGTACATAACGATTCTTACCCGTTCGCTCTGTTCATTCAAGATGCATGAATTACACGATGTCGCACCACAAAGAGTAATTCGTTTAATTATTTTCAAAACCGTTAGGCCTATATAAAAAAAGTGTACTGAACGCCACACGTTTTTCATATTGAAGTGGAACGTCCTTTCGAAATATTTTTCACTCCGACATGGAATTTTCCGATTAAGCCCGGAGAGCATAGTCGGTACACTGATTAGGATAAGGGATGAAAGGGATGAACGACAGAGGTATTGTGGCTCAATTCCCGGCAAGGATAAGATTTTTTTTCCCTCCAAAATATCGAAACCGATTCTGGTGCCCACCGGGCCGCCTACATAATCCGCAGTTTTGGTAGTTGTTAGTTTTATGCCGTGTCTCCATTTCGACTTCCCAACCACTTGGCAGATTTTTCACTAAATTTCCTATGAACACAGTACCTCTGGAGGACATTCTAACACCCAAGGCTACATGGTGTGATGTACCAAAACTACCAGCAGTACTGTTTGGCGCTATTCCTTTCAACTTACCTAAATAACTGAGTCACCGTCTGACCCTCATCACTTCAGCGTCAAGTTGGATCCAATACACTGGGCCAAGAAGATGGACGCAGCGTGTTCCACGTACAGTACTACGCTGAGTCAAAACACAGAAGACTACAAGCTAACAACATAATATTAACGGATATGACGGCTTAGAAAGAGGGAAGCAGGCTTCTAGCAGTAGGGCTCAGAACTCGTATTTTAAACGATACTTCTTTTACGCTGGTAAGATGGGCCTTCGATATCCGTCCTCCGTCGTTAATTGGTTACTTAAAAGTGTGTAGGATAACGAAACGAAGGATACGAAGCAACAGATTCGCACACTACAATGGTAATGGTAAATCGGTGGTAAGAGTGGATGACAGCGGAGACTTGACTTAAAAAGGTTTCATATATTTACGTTCCCTGTATCTATGCCTTATGCTTCGTCTGTGCACCGCAATCTGCGGGGCAGGCATACAGCTATAATTAGCAAACAACGTAACGGAGGGGGGAGTCCATGCTGAATTCTTACGTTATTTAACGACAGTGAGTTCAACTGCATTACACGTATCTCCGTCTTTTACTCGCACTGCTTTTTACGTGATTCCAAATTTAGCTACATCCAGACGAGGGGAAAAGTCACACAGTGAACAAAAAATAAGGTTTTCTGCACAAGAAAACAACAAGTACTTAAATGCCCAAGCCACATGAACGCTACGAAACAGAAGGGATTGCCAAGGTTTTAAAATTGCATTTACAGTTCTTTAAAACATTTGATTGTTTTACTATGCAAGTAATTTATTACCTTACACAGTAGAATAATATCCTTAGAGTTCACTCCGCTTATGGGTTTTGTCCATTCCCGAGAACAAATTTCGGGAACTGGATCTCCTTCCGTCCTCAGGTGAAAAGGTGGAGGGACATCAACGTAGTTGGGCCCGATAAGCACAAGGTTATCCTAATCTCTAGACAAGCTACTTTTACAAGTATTAAAATCGTATCAGTTCAACACAACAGTTTTATTAATAGTACAAATATACATAAACCTAGGGCTACATGTTTCGACACTTGTTAAGTCATCATCAGGCCCTCTACAATACAGATCCAAAACAAGGTCGTCTAGTGCATTGTGGGATCCCAGTGTGAAAGTATGCATGACAATAATTTCTGTAGTTGACAGCATTAGCTGTATATACTGTAGATAAAACAATTGTAAAACATATTAAAATTTAAAAAACGATTGTGTTTGTATTACGTATCAGTTACAAACACAACCGTCTTTTAATTTTTAATATGTTTTTACAATTATTTTATCTACAGTATATATAGCTAATGCTGTCAACTATAGAAATTATTTTCATGCATACTTTCACACTGTATACTGGATATATGTAAGCTCTGGGGATCCCACAATGCACTAGACGACCTTGTTCTGGATCTGTATCTTAGAGGGCCTGAAGATGACTTAACAAGAGTCGAAACATGTAGCCCTAGCTTTATGTATATTTGTACTATTAATAAAACTGTTGTTAGACTGATAGGATTTTAATACCTGTATTATTCAACACTTCGGGATGGTTAACATAAAATTTATAAAATTTAAGCTACTTTTTATTGACTACCTCCGTAAAAGCACTTCATATAAAATTTCTTCCGCGGGAGATAACAAAAAATACACAATAAAAACTCAGGGAATGCCAGAGAGACCTAAAACTACAACAAAAAGGGATATCCACATTAATACAACCAAAATAAGAGCCGGAACCGCAAATGTTCATTCGGGAGGGAAACCAAAAGAACGCCTACCGCTAAGGCCATCGATGGAGATAAAAATGGTATTATTTTTTGCACTGGGAATGGTCAAAGTTCAGAAAATGATTGATCCAAACAGTAATACACGTCAGAACCCTCTGCAGGACGATTCAAAAGTCGCGCGACCTAAATCTTGCTGAAACCAACAACAACAACGATCATCACTGTCAAGCAGCGCAATAAACTAATGCATTAAATCTGTATATTTGTACGTCTTCTTGACGGCGTGACTCATCGTACCACAGCCCCCGTTTTTTTCAGGATGCACGGGCGTTTCATGAACAACGTATTTTTCGCACTCTATGTCTTACAGCCTCCTCATTGGTGGCTCCACCTTATCGTGATGAACAGGTTTGAGTACGCCAGTGATCTTGAGAGCTATACCAGCGGTAGCGTAGCTACTGGCAGGGCCTCCCTTGCTGGACAGGACAAAGGGTTTGAGTCAGACGAAGAGAGATACCCAAAATGATGCTGCAAGCAGCGTCATCAGTAGCGACTTGAAGCACAGAGCAAATGATGCTCAAGATGGTTGAAGTTCGTATAGCGACAGGCGTGACCGGATTGGTTTGAATGGCTGTTGTACTGCGATGTGGAAAGCAAATGGAAAAACTACCACATTATCACTTTTCCTGGATAGTCTCTTTCCAAAAACAGAGATATCA
>JGI20166J26741_11591585_pt1 | contig 11763 bp, 6 predicted proteins | sample TergutCu122P5_FD_26741 | JGI IMG/M metagenome (IMG submission 26741) | reverse complement strand
CCCGCACCAAACTCTCGCCATTTTGATAATAAGCCTTAACAGCAAAAGCACGCTCCTCACCCGTCCACTGCTGCATTGCTACTAAATGGTAGGACCTGCACAAGGGGAGAGGCTAGTTCCCCACCTCCCCACTCCACTACAATGAGCCCAACCTCCCCTTTGAAATCATCCCGTTTCATTGCCCAACCCTGTGTATGTATGAAAGTTTTATTCCCACATGCTATGGCTCATGTATAAAGAGCCATCATCAGGCTGACAAGGACATCAGAGAAAGGTTGTGTACAACACCTTAAGTATTTCATATCACCTTTTTATACGGTTGGGATACATGGGCAATGTAAAATAATCAATGTATTGTACACAAAAACATTTCTTTTCTTTGGTACCTAGGCTCTTTATACATGATCCAAAACATTTGGCAGTAAAACTGTACAACATATAAAGAATTGTTGTGCTTCAAGGCTACCACCCTTACTTCTGTGTGTCCTGATCACAACAGGATGTCTGACTTAAAAATGTTGCAATCTTTGTTTCATTCAGGCTCACTGTTTGCTATTTGGTAGGCACTGCACAGTTTGTAGTATGAGGCCAGTTTACCCCTGTATTGTTAAATATTTCTAACGTGGTTTACTGACATGTGGCAGAGATCTTTGCTTTCAGGACATCACTGTCTAGCATATGTTGCATTCTGTATGCTCCCCACCCCATGTGTGCATGCGCGCGCGCACACACACACACACACACACACACACATATGCAAGTGTTGGTTAGCTGCAACCACACTATTTGTCTTTACTGTTTCATCCATTTAACATTTTGGCCTTGAATGTTAAATGTATGTAACACAGGGTCATGCTCAGAATGTTGAATGTTATGTTATAACTGCTCTCCGCAACCCCCATTTGAATTGTGGCCTTCTTCAGATCACTACGGGCATTTAATTCTGGTCACAGTGGGTTAAATGTGGGAAGTATGGGAATACTCCATTGTGCTGCAAAGTGGCCATCATCACATAATCCATAGCCAGTTGTGTAAGAAACTTGAAGCATGTAAGGCATGTGTTTAGGTGACTGTCCTGGTTAAAATAAAAAGACTGATGAGAAGTGCCCATAAACTTTGTACTGTGTCACTCTTGCACCAAACATTTGTAATTGCTCACCCAATTTCTTCCTGCATTGTATTATAAACAACAGCTTTCATGTCTGGCCAGTATTTACATGCATTAGCATGTTGCTTGTGATAGATCAAGTTCCCCAAACTTCTGTTGTCACTTCATTGAAGAGTTATACTTAGGAAATTTTTAAATACCATAGAAGTGGCAAAATTCATGCTACATCTGTGTTAGTACTACAAAGCTGAAGCCTGCAAACCTTAGGACACTTAATGCTGCTGTGCATTTCACATCATATTTGATGTACCATGAATGACATGGTGCTTATATGCAGTAATTATTACATAACAAACACCCGAAGGTTATGGAAATACATTACAACTACAATTCTACATTCCTGCATTTTGTTTTCTGCAATTTTATGCACTTTGGCCCAAATGCCAATAAGAGTGATTTTTCCTGTATTTTACACTTTCTTGGATTTTACGCCATTTAGGTGGTCACCACAAAAATGTAAAATAGGGGCTTTATTGTATATGTACAACAGATGAACACAGTACAACTTGAAGCTCTGTTGTCACTCTGCTGTACTTTTATCCAATGCAAATAGATCGTTTAAATGTTTCTGTTACTGTTTCATCTTAGCTGAGATTTAGCAATGGTGAGATGAGTTTATTTTGCCCATTTTCTTGTATTTAGATGTTAAAGAAGTTGAGCCTCTGGGTTTGTAAATGAGAATAGAAGGAAGTATTTCTATTTGTTGAGAAAATTTATCCTATTTGGTATTTTTTTTTTTGTGTGTGTAACTCTAAAAGTAGGTGACATTATGAAATTTTGATACTGGACAAAAATATGTTTCATTGGAGTGTTGTACTAGAGAAAATGGGAGGATTTGTAACATTGGTGCACACTTTTATGAATACCTTGAAGGATTCTGTGTTATTTAATACTAATTTATGTTGGATGGGTTGTATCTTGTAACATTGTTTTGAACCATGCTGCACGCTGTATGAAAGAAAATTACTTCTATCATACAGATCTGCAATAAGTTTTTAATGCAGCATCAGTTTGTATGCAGATGTGAATTTGCATACAACAATGTTGGCCTCCTTTTTTCATATATAAAGGAAATTTTCAACACTGTTTTGGATGTATTACATTTGTTTTCAGGCCTTTGGAGAAAAGTAAGGATGTGTTGTATTATATAAAGGTTCTTTTGAATTAACTTGTGTTCAACTTGCCATCATGAATGTGCAAAGATGAAGAGATGTGACATCCATATGGCCAATGGTAGGTAGGTAAATGTATTTTAAAAATTGACACTCAGAGTTGTAGGTGAAGGGATCAGATTATTGAAACAGTACTGAAGTTGTTTCTAGATAGATTTTAATTACAGAACTTGGTTTAATGTTTAACTCTTTATGTGTTTATCATAGAAAGTGCAAAGTTTTTCAATCAACCAGTGAAAAGAAACTTATTAAAAGGTAAAACTTGAAAAGTAAAAGTTAGGTTCATTCTTGGGATCCATATTTGTATTTTGATCCCATGCAACTCTTTTATGTTTTTCCATTATTTGAAGTCACAAATCTGTATTAAGTCAGGTCATCTTGGACATACAGTTTACATTGGTGTCAAAGTACAATTCATAAAAACCAGTCATAATGGACCGCTCAGATATTGAGTCCAAAGGAATTTGCTGTGGGCACAGGGGCACATTCTTCAATTACCACTTGTCCTCATTACAAAGCCTTCACTGTTTTTTAAGTCATGTCACATAATTGTCTGTGGAAACAAAATTGTCAGAACTACACTGGAAGTGCAAATCTTGCTGCATCATCTCTCTGATGTGCTTTGCTTAATAAAAAATGAATAACAAAAACTGTGGAACCAGCCATGAACAGGTGAAAGATTGCATGCAAGGGATGAAGTGGTCTGCAGTCTGTTGCTGATTGTGGTACAGTCTGACTATCAAGAAAAGAATAATGGTTGTGAAGCCTTTTAAACATATTAAATGGGAATATTTGTGTAATAATTAAAGGAAAGTGAATTTGGGCTAAAAGGGGAAAACTTTGTACACAGTACTGTAGATGTAGGAAAGTTTAACATTTTTCATACCAGAGTTTCGGTGGGACTAAAAATCTAACTTCTTGCGTGAGAAAGCTTTGTGCCTGAGAACTTCCTATCTGGGAAACACTGTACAGCATTAAGTGCAAGTTTCAGGTCAAAAGTACTGAATTGATAAACAACATTGACTTCCTGTATGAAGTTCTTCGCAAATATCAACGTCTGTGAAATATAAAGACAACTTCTGTGATTAAATATGTGTGAAGTTATTTTTCCTTTTGGTTATTAAGACAATTCTTGGTGAAGAGTAATTCATACTCACAAACCAAAGTTAACTGAAGGCATTTGCCTGAAATGTATGTTTAACACAGATTTTCATATTCACATCCTAGCAGTGACTGCTGAAATACAATGAGAGACTTAAATTTAAAATATGTAATAAATTTTGTTTATGTTAATGAACCAGTTGCATATAATTTTTATGAAGGCTGTTTTTTGTTTATTTGCAATTAGTTTTTGTGTAAATAGGAGCTTGGTTCATTTCTTCATTTATATAGTAGTACTGGTGAATCTGGGTTCTTGTTTTTTCTTCAGAACTGCACAGTACAGAGGCTGCATTTGTTTGGAAGGAATCATAGTGTATAAGTCTCAAGATGTGCACTTACCACTATGCAGTCATTATTTTTTAAGATCAAGTAATGTATTGAGTGTAGCTTGTAGCATTGTATATTATAGTAACAAATTTATATTTATAAAATATAATTGAGATGGTACAGAGTATGTACTCCATAACTATCATACAGCTATATCACTATGATAATAGATGGATATGTTAGATTAATTTATTATATTGGATTCTATTTTCAAACTGGAATTGCAGAGAAATTGCTGTTACTAAATAATTATTACTTCCACCAAAGTGTCCGACTACAGTCAGTATTCAGTTACCACTGGAAAGGGTATTGAAGATGGAATCTTGTGTAATAATATACCAGATTTATTTGATAGGGGGATAGATGTATTTTCTAGTTGAAATGTTTCTGTCCCTCTGCCATTAGGGGTTCCATACACTGGATAATTATTTGATATTTATAAAATGATATAAATATGTTTTAGTCCTTTCTATGTGTGTACTGTTTTGGAATGTGTGACTGTATGTAATTGAGAAAGGAAGGAGAAACCTGGTGAGGCAACCTTATTACATCGGAAGTCCCAGGTTTGCTTTGCCTGAACAGCATAAGCACATACTTTTGTGCTGCTTGATGAAACTGCAGGTTCTTCTGAAATGTTTGTACCCATTACCAGACTACATGGCATCATAATCTTTGTGCCTGTAGCTTATTGTAAATCCTGTAATTTGTACATAATTGGGGAAAATAGCTTTAAAAGTTGCATTTTTATGTAGTTTGAATGTTGGAAGTTGATGTTGAGTAGCAAGGTGGAAATTATACTCTTCCACAAGCAACATCCCACCATATTGACTGGATTTGTGCAGTAAGCCTTCCCCCACCCAAATGGAAGGGAACTTTACAAAAAGGAAACATGTTAGTGCATTATTTAAAATTATGGTTCAGGAATAAGAAATACCATAGGTGCTTCAATAAATAGAATCACTGGAATCACCATATGCAGGCATGGTAAGACAATGTGAAGGCGATGAATTGGACAAGCAGTTTTGGTATTTAGTTTTGCTGCAGACAAATCACACATGACTTTTTGATCAGATTTATGCCCAATGAAAACATGTGTAAAACTAACACATGTAATTTTTTTAAAAAGTATTGTCACACGTATGTCAGTCTTTTGTATCATGAATAGGATTTACTGTTTCTTAAGTAGGTACTATAAGGGAAGTGGAAAATGCAATCAGATTCCTCACTGTGTCAGACATCTTTAAAGCAAAAGAACCATTCATATGTTTTAAACAGCTGAGACTTTTTGTCCCCAAATTTAGTTTTTAGAATGTAGTAGGTTTCATTGCTATGTAGCCCAGGTTCCATGCAGACTTTGATGAATGTGCTTTTCTCAGGTCATGTTGTCACTTTTACAAAGTGGCACATTAAATGATCATGTCTGCACAGAAACATTTTTCTCATGATAGACATCAGACACACATGCTGCTATACCACTTCCTCAGTTTCCCATTTGTGTGTAGGTAGTTTGTGATTTCTGGAGTTTGATTTATGATAATTTAAATTGACATTGTTCATTAATTTAGGCATGTTCTGAGTTTACACGTGCTAAAATTTACATTTATGTGGTTTTAAGGGATCCCGCAAAGTGTGACATGAGAAATCCTGGAAACTTTATTGATAAAATTCTCCCAATCACTCCTCCACTCACCTCATTATATCCACCAGCTCCCGTAAGGTTAATGCAGCAGTAACTATGTGTTTCTTGCTGCATATATATTTGTCTCGGGTTTAATTTTATTTGATTTTCTGTTTTAAATGACTGTGTTATACTTACTGTGTGGTATTGTGTATTACAATTTGAAATTTCCATTGTGTTTGATAGGCTAAAATTGTTCTAATTTTACTTTAATTTGATTTACATCATAGTGTTCAGGGATGCATTGACCATGAAAATTGAGAACTATGTGTACTTTATTCATTATAATAGACTCAATCTCTATACTTTTGATTACAGTTTACTGTAATAAATTAAAATTGTAGTGTTTCTCTTGTACCCTTGAACTGAGTAATATGAGAGTAACAATAGTCTGAAGATGTATATTATTCCTGCATACTTTCAAGAGGTCAAACATTTGGGCTCAGTTGTTCTACTTGTGTGTAGAAGAATACTGTATGGCACATCAGTACATTACCATATGTGGCATTCCATTTGGAAGGTAAACATGGTCTAGTGGGTTAGAATTTTTGTAGAGTTTGTGCTTCACCAATTCCTTGTAGTCTAGTACTGTTGATGACCTGCACTATAAAGTTATACGTAACTTTTCATTTATTTTTCTCAGTCTTTTCTGTTACTGAAAATTGGTTCCTATAAAGGGATTTCCAGAAGATGGCTTGTAACTTGTTTTTGTGGGATTTTTGCCAGGTTTCTACATTTCAGGTTTGAAGTGTTTGATTTTCTTAACTAGATCTTTATTCCCAGATAATGGGGTGTTTGTTTTACCAGTTCAGTGTGGGAACTCCTTAATAATAGTTGATGCAGTTAAAGTATTCTAGATTGATTTCACTTCATTCTATTTTTCCTGCAGTTTCAGTATTCATTTTTCTGTGTGTAAATGAGTATCATTTTTAGTTCTCTGTATACACGTCAAAGACAAATGGCAACATTGGATACCATTCTGAATGTAAGGTAAGAAAAGTTGAAGATTTTGCAAAATTAAAATGAAACAGACACCTTTGAGATGATTACTGACAAATATGAAGCAACAGATTGTAGGTGATTTTGTGTAGAGATGTGGAGTGTACACGTACATCATGGTAGTAGAAGGGATGCTAGTTGCTGTTAAAAGTAACATTTGTCCATACAGTGACATTATTCATATATTATTTTGCCCCCTCCCCCCACTTTTTTTGTCTTCATTTAATTTTCAGAACAGTTCAGCCATGTGTGAATTATCACAGGACTTTGTATAATATGGTGTATTTAAAGATAAATTGGAAGTGCATTACATTATTTATTGTATACAAGCGGTTTTTTTTTGTAGCCCATTCATTTGATCCTCTCCTATCTAACAGCAAATGAACTTTATGATGATCAACTGTGATTCTATATGAATCTGTTGGTATGCCATCAAGACAGCAAGTAATTAAAGATACGTTTCCAAATGTGTGGTATGAGCCCCTGGTGCCTATTGAATAGGCACTGGGTGGGACCCATTGAAGAATGCCTCTTGCCTAGGCCAGGATCTGAACCCTGGATTGACCAGCTCATAACCTAGTCAGTATATGGACTGCTGTGTCCGCAGTGCTATCAACTGTTTAGGTTGTAGCCTTCTTCACTTTCCATACTGTTGCTGACCGGCCAGCTACCATGTGATTACATCACTTGCTTCAGTACATCTGCATCCACTTGCCTTTGTTTCTGCATTTCACTTTGGCTTGTTTTAATTTGTAGGAAAGTAAGTACTTGAAATGGGTTGGTGTATGCTGGTATGTCATACTCAAAATCCCCCCCCCAGAACTTCATATGTATATGTTCTGGACATAATTAGCTGCATTTACAACATATAGTAGAAATTGTGATGACAAAATTCATAGAACAGCATGCACAGAGATTGTAGCCTACAATCTTCACATATCTCCCGGAGTAGTACATAGGGTAGGTGTCTGTGTGATTTATTATAGAGTTGGGTACTTTTTTTGGCCCAATGGGTCATCATGAGGCCCACATGCATGTACTTGATATTGAAAAGTGCTAGTCTAAAATGAAATGTAATACAGTCTAGTAACTACCTGTGTACATCAAATTGTAGATTAAATGATTTTATTATTGTGTTAATGTAATTATCCTTGTATAATGTTTGTTACAGTAATATTCTACTATCAGATTTGAATATATAAACGTTTGAGTTTTTCAGTATTATTTTGTTGTTTTAAATACCTCCGTTCTTAACAGTGGTTATGCACAGCAGCTAGTGTAACAGAATTTGTAACATATACTACCCAGATGCTAACAATATGGTGAAGGTTCATAGAGGGAACTAAAGCACTCCGCAACTGGCATTCTGTGATTTTCAAACACAGCATAGAAAAAGAACCATCATCATTTATTAATACCTACACTGAATTAAGAAGTGATCACATCAATGAAGGGGGCATGGGAGTGAACTGAGAATCTGAGGTGTAAAATATAAATTGTACAGTTGATAATCTAATCATTATATACAGTGCAGTCCCATTTTGTACAAATTTCATATAGCGTGAAATAATAAAGTCTGGCTTTAAGCACAAAACTGGAAGTCACACAACTCCAAGAAATGGAACTGGAGCAGCCGCCATTATCAAGTGGGCAGATAATGTATCGTCATCAAGTGTCTGTTGGATCTCCTGTTTGTTAGAATATGATGATTTTAGTTCTTTTTTTTTTTCAGGTGGTACTTCATTAATAAAACTGTCATTAAATTGGCTGTTGTATATTTATTTATTTATATGTGGGCCAGGATAGCTCAGTCGGTATAGCGACTCACTAAGGGCTTGACGTTCCGGAGATCAAATCCCGGTTGGGGGGCGAGGTTTTCCGCACCCATCTAGTCTGGCCCTGGGGCCCACCCAACCTCCTATACAATGGGTACCAGTCTTTCCTGAGGGGTAAAGCGGCCAGGGTGTGGCGTTTACCACCCACCCCAACTAGCGTTGAGGTTAAAGAAAGAGGTGCCTTCGTTGCCTGTGCTAGGATGGAAAATATATTTATATTCTTAAGAAGAATGTGTAAGAGCACAAATGCATTATAGTAATTGTAGATTTATATGCTGTGAGAATGTGTTGCCCCTGCTCTTAATGTATTGCTGAGGGAAAGTTGGTAATGAATTGCAGTTCTTGAGTAATGCATCTTACATAAAATGTGACCTCACTTTATTAGAGAAACAGAGGAGTATTACAAAGAAACCGCAAAGTTTATGGATTCACAAGTCATAGCAGAACTTGGATGGCATAGTGTAGTGAATGGGGAACAGGCCTGTGGGTTAGTGTAGGTTAAGTTGTTATTGAATAACAACTACAGTACACGTAATGGATGTTTATAAAAGTCTTGTGTCCCAGTGAACGCCCTCGGAGTTGTGCAGTGGGAATGCGCGGTGTAGCGCTGGGCAGATGGCCGTTTTGTCGGGAAAAGGTTCCCGATGGGAGTCCAGTCGGCTGCGAGCCGACGGCTGGGCCGTGAGTGCCCGGTCAGCGCTGCGTCGCTACTTAGATGCCGGGCCCTCGGCGTGGTTGTGCGGTCAAACGTCACTGCGAGCTGAGAATGCCTACTCCTCCCTGATGAGCACTAGAATGCTGTTCGAAGTCAAGCCAAAGTGCTGAGGGAAGAGACTGCACGAAGCGCAAGTCGACGTTCCTCGGTCTGTTAGCCATTCCTGCGTTTGATCGCATCGCTGGGGTCTATAACGGACGCCTTATCTCTGGGAGATGTGCTTACGCGAACGATTTTAAGTCAGGCTGAGGGTCTTGACCGCGATAACCAAAGATTAGTGCTTGGGTAGCATTAAACTTAGATTTGGGGGATATACTGTGGTTGGATGGCTGTCTGGGTTTTGAGCCCGGACTGGCGCTGTCGCGAGCTAATACCTGTATTTTGCGACTATTGTCAGGCGCATAGGTGAGGCCGCCGCGCCTGAGGAAGGGGAGTATGGGCCATGCCCCGACTTTGCATTGGATATCCTGGCATTTGCCTTACAACTGAGGAAAAATCACGGAAAAACCTCAGGTTGTGCATCCGGAAGGTGCTCGGTTGATCGCCGAACGCGATTCGTTTAGTCGACCATCTTCTAGCGATGGTCCGCTGGCCCCTGCCTCTTTTGGCTTTCGCGTCAGGCGAGGGGTCAACCCTCGGTCAGCGTAGGTATCTGCAGATTTTCCAAACTAGGGGGTTCCCCCCGTCAGCTCGCATTCAGGGCCCTGATGTCGGCGAATAGTGGAACACCGACATCCTCGTGAATCTGCCTGCTACTAACGTACCAGGGAGCACCCGTAGCAAGGCGAAGACACGGGTTGTAACACTTGCAGCCTCCGGACGTGGGTGCGGGCGGCGGGCCACACGTAATCATGGGGCGGATGAACTGTTTATACAGCAAGAATCCGTTCCTGATGGAGTGTTCAGGAGGGGACCCAGCATACCCATTCTTTGAGCAGTTTTCTTCCTGACCTGATCGATGCGAGGCCATCAGGTGAGCCGTGTATCTAGGGTTACTCCCAGACAATGTGTCGACCCATTGGATTGGCTCCTCGAAAAGTTTTACTGGTCGGGACTGGATGTTGCGCCGTCCTGCCCTCGCGAAGATTATCGCGGTGCTCTTCGAGGCACTTATGGCGATTCTGAATTCATTCAGCCCCCTGTGAAGGTCATTTAGGTAGCCATGTAGCTGACAAGTGGCGTCGGCTTACGGGACGTGGCTAAGATGGCTGTGTCGTCCGCGTAGAAGAAAGCCAACTCGACGTTGTGTGAGCATGTCGACATAGAGACTGAAAAGTACAGGGGAGATGAAGCCACCCAAGCCCGCATACAACGACGAGATGACGCCCTCTAGAAGGACGCCTCAAACATCCGTCTCCGAAGGTATGATGAGATGGTGTGGACTGGGTAGGACGGGAGATTTAGGATCGTTAGCTTGTAAAGGAGGCCATCGATCCAAACGGAATCGAAGGCTTTGGGCACATCGAGGAAACCCGCGCCTGTTAGCCTCTTTTTGCCAAAGTTCCTGGTTATTCTTTCAACGAAGCAGGCCAATTGCAAGGATGTGCTATGCCTGGGTCGAAACCCAAACTGCTCGTCTTGCATCAGCCCGACGTTACCTACTTCATATGAGATCCAAATTAATAGGATTTTTTCAAATAATTTACCAATCGCGTCCAAAAGACTAATAGCCGATAGGATTAGAGCAGTGCCGGGTCCTTACCCGGTAGGATGGAGATAACTAGCGTGCTTCCACACTGTAGGGAAGTGATGGGTGCGGTGAACCGCATTGAAAATCTGGGCGAGGTTGGTTTTACCGCTTGCTGGGGAAGATGCTTCAAGGCCCTATTCGGGATACCGTTAAGGCCCGGAGCCTTGCTGATGTTGAGACCCCTGATGGCTTCCTGAACCGCGTCAGGGTTGGTTAATTTGGGTTCGGTGGAAGGGATCAGGAAGTAAGACCTCAGCGCCACATCAACCATCTCGGTAACTGTCGGAACCGAAGGAGCGGTCACCGGCTGAACCCGAGTCTCCAGAATATCGGCTAGGGCTTCGGATGTCTCAGAGTCTGAGAGAGCAATTACTCGCGCGGTGACCGGGGGTGGGGGGAGACGAAGTAGGAACTCTCATCACTCGTTTGGTCATCCTCCACAGCGACTGGTCTGCCGGATCAAGGGATTCGAGTGTCATTCCACTGCTCGTACCTCCGCTCGTTGAGCCGGTGGGTCACCGACTTCTGTAGGCGGTTGACCTCGCCTCTCAGAGCGGGGTCGCTGGTGACCTGCCACTGCACTGTTCGGAAGTACACTACTTCCGAACAGTGCAACGTACACACACCAACAAGGACTCACTAATGTACAGGGTGATTCAGGAGGAATCTGCAATACTTTGGGAAATGATAGTATGTGTGATTCTAAGCACAAAAGTTCATATGAACGTGGGTCCGAAATTGAACGGCTACCAAGATATGGTCTGCACGTTCCCCCGACTTAACCCCCTTGGATTTCTGTTTATGGGGATGGCTGAAGGGGGAGGTGTACCGCACCATAGTGGATACACGCGCTGACCTTGTAGCTAGCATCAACAATGCCTGTGTCCGTATAAACGGCCGCTGTCATGAGCTACGGCGTGCAACACGCAGTACCCTGCAGCGCGTTCACAAGTGCATTGAGGTTGGTGGCGGCATCTTTGAAAATTTGTTATGAGATGTGCCAGACGTCGACGAGCCA
>JGI20166J26741_11591474_pt1 | contig 11763 bp, 10 predicted proteins | sample TergutCu122P5_FD_26741 | JGI IMG/M metagenome (IMG submission 26741) | reverse complement strand
CCGGGTATTCTCTGGTATGATTATGAAAATACCCGGAGTGAAGAAATCAAAAAGGCGGCGATTCATTTTACCGAATTACTGCAACCCATGACAACACTTCCTGCCTACGACCATGATTTAGGTTTCCAGATATTTTGCAGTTACGGTAATGCTTATCGCTTAACAGGCGATGAGAGATATAAACAAGTAATACTGAATGCCGCCGATACTTTGGCGACGCTTTTCAATCCGGTTGTAGGCACTATTCTCTCCTGGCCAAGGGAAGTTAAACCGCGCAACTGGCCTCATAATACGATAATTGATAATATGATGAATCTCGAAATATTGTTTTGGGCTGCAAAAAACGGAGGAAATAAAAAGCTCTACGATATTGCTGTCCGACATGCTGAAACAACGATGAAATATCAATTTCGAGAAGATGGAGGATGTTTTCATGTGGCTGTATATGATACCATTACGGGCAACTTTATCAAAGGGCTGACGCATCAGGGGTATGCCGACAGTTCGCTTTGGGCAAGGGGACAAGCTTGGGCAATTTACGGTTATACTATGGTTTATCGGGAAACGCACGACAAAAAATTTTTGCGTTTTGCCGAAAAAGTCAGTGATTTATACCTTTCCCGATTGGGTAAAAATGAATTCGTTCCCTACTGGGATTTTGATGCTCCTCATATTCCGAATGAACCGCGAGACGCATCTGCCGCGGCGATAACTGCCTCTGCTTTATTGGAATTATCTCAACTGGAAGATAATCAGGAAAAAGCTAAAAACTACAAAGAAGCTGCAATAAAAATGCTGGAAAGTTTGTCTTCCGGTAAATATCAGAGTCGGGAAAGCAAGCCCTCATTTTTACTGCATTCAACAGGTCATTATCCAAATAAATCAGAAGTTAACGCTTCAATCAATTATGCAGATTACTATTACATCGAGGCATTAAGCAGATATAAAAAATCTCCTTATTTCCAGCCGCCGCCCAAAGCCCGGTAGAGAATAATTTTCTCCTGAACAATGTTATTGTACGTGGCATAAAGAGACAGTTCACTTGATAATACGCTGTTTTGAGCTGATAGCACATCCAGATAGGTGGCATATCCGTTTACCAATAACTCCTGTGAATAGGTGTATGCTTTTTTCAAAGCGTCAACTTGTTCTTTTTGATAATCAGACTGTTGAATCATAAAGTGGATAGCAGCCAATGTATTCGACACTTCGTTTCCGGCATTCAGCAACGCTTGCTTGAACGCTAAAAATGCTGCATCTTCCTGTAATCTGGAAATCTCCTTCTGCGTCTTCAACGTCCGTCCGCTAAAAACAGGCTGCGTCAATCCGGCAACTACATTCCAAAGAAGCGACTCCGGCAGGGTAAGCCAGTTTGCCAGCCCTTTTGCGTCGGGACCGACCGCACCGGTTAAAGTCAGTTGCGGATACATCGCCGCACGAGCCGCGTTAAACTGTTCGTGCGCCGCGCGCAACGCAAATTCCGCCGCCTGCACATCGGGGCGATTGCTCAACAATTGCGCAGGCACGCCAACGGACAACGCTTCAGAATGAAAGAGCGTTAAATCAAAATCGTTCGAACGGGGAATGGAGGTTGGTGTTTTACCCAAAAGCAGGCAAATATTGTTTTCCTGAACGGCAATAGAGGCATCAATTTGAGGGAGATATGCCTTAGCGGAAGCCAATTGCGACTTTGCCTGCAGCACTGCCACCTCATTGACCTGAGCCGACTGTTTCATCAGTTCAACTGTTTGTAAGTAAGACGAATAGCTGTCTATACTTTTCAGTGTAACAGCCCGTTGCTGATCGAGCATTATCAGTTGGTAATAGGCAGAAGCAACGGTGGCTACTATTTGTGTTTGAGTTGCGCGGACGGTAGCCTCCTGTTCAAAATAGAGAGCCTGTTGCGATCGTTTTGCACTGCTCAACTTTCCCCATATATCCACTTCCCATCCTGCTGTGGCGGCAAGTTTCAACTCCGTGTAAGGATTTGCCGGTCGCATTGAATTGCCATAGTTTGATACATCGGAAACAGACCCGCTCAATCCGAGGTTTAACGTTGGAAGAAATGCGGCACGGCTCTGTTGGAGGTATTCCGAAACCTGTGTCAATCGATTGATTGCCAGCTGAATAGTTACATTTGAATCAAGGGCTTCGGTTATTAACTGTTGCAATATAGGATCATTGTAAAAATCACGAATAGACGTCATGGCAAGCGTATGCGCCGTATCGGCATCGCCGAAAGTACGGAATAATCCGTTAACAGGCAATTGTGCAGGGCGTTTATAAGGTGTTGTGATGCTGCAACTTCCGATGGATGCAATTGCTGCAATCGAAATGATTGTATATAAAATACTGTTTTTCATTTTTTTCTTATTTTCCATTATTCTTCAATATAAGGATAAAATTCTTGTTCAGAGCAATGTGTTTTATTCATCATGTAATACCGAATTATTTTCCTTGTTTCACCAATCATTTCAATATCCCAATCAATAAATTTATCTGTTGGATTTAAGTCTTGTATTAATTCATAAATTGCACCATCCACATAATCTTGGCGTTCTATTTGCTTTTTTGTCAACTCTATTTCTTCTTCCATTATTCTATCATTTTTTAATGAGATTACTTTTCTTTTTTAAGGCAGCATCCAGCGACCCGAAAATAATATACATTGTCGGTATCACAAATACGCCGAACAACGTGCCTACCAGCATACCTCCGGCTGCTGCCACACCTATCGAGTGGTTGCCGGCGCTTCCGGCGCCTCCTTCAAGAATGAGCGGAAACATGCCGACTATGAATGCAAACGAAGTCATCAGGATAGGACGCAGACGGGCGGTGGCGCCGTCAATAGCCGCCTGCACAATTGTCATTCCGTGTTCATGCCGCTGCCGCGCAAACTCTACAATCAATATTCCGTTTTTACCCAACAACCCGATAAGCATGATAAGCGCTATCTGCACATAAATGTTATTGGTAATTCCCCACATATTGACAAAGAAATAGACGCCGCAAATGCCGATGGTTAATGATAGCATCACCGACCATGGCAAGATATAGCTTTCGTATTGTGCACACAGAATAAGATACACAAACAGGAAGCACAGTAAGAAGATGAAAAGCGCCTGATTGCCGGCATTTATCTCTTCACGCGTCATCCCCGAAAATTCTATTTCATAGCCCGGCTGCAATTTTGCCGCCTCTTCGCGGGCTGCCACAATAGCGTCGCCAGTGCTGTATTTGCCTTTCAGCGTTGCTGTAATGGTAGCTGCCGTAAACATATTGTAGCGCGTCATGGATTCCGGTTGCAATATTTTATTGAAAGTAAGTAACGTGGTGATTGGCGCCATGCTTCCGGAGCGGTTTCTCACCATAATTTTCGACAGCGAATTGAGATCTGTCCGGTCGGACGGTGGCGCCTGAACCATTACTCTTGCATATTTGGTAAACAGATTAAAATCGGAAACCTGCATTCCTCCGTAATAAGCCTGCAACGTGGCGAATACGTCATTCACATTGACACCTTGCATTTTACATTTATCTACCTGCACATCAAACTGATAGCATGGAAAATTAATATTGAAAGAAGTGGAAGCAAAACCTATTTCAGGGCGCTCAGAAAGATTTTTCATGAACCCGGTCAGCACCTGATAAAATTTATTGATATCTCCTCCCGTTTTGTCCTGAAGTTGTATCTGAATACCCTCTGAGGCGCCAAATCCCCGAATAGGCGGCGGCGCAAAGAAAAGAATCTTGCCATCTTTAATCTTCGACACTTTTTTGTTCAATGTGGCAATGACATTGGATACAGAAGTATCTCCGCGCTGATCCCACGGAATAAGCGACGAAATAATCATTCCATGCGAACTGCCATTGACGCCGTTCAGCATACTTTGTCCGGCAATGGACATACGGGCAGCAAAAATCGGCATTTTACCCATAATGCTGTCAACTTGCAGTATCACTTTTTTCGTTTGTTCCAACGATGTACCGGGAGGCATTGTTACATCGCCGCTTATAATTCCCTGATCTTCACCGGGAACAAAAGCAGTAGGAGTGGTTTTAATCATTAAATATGCCCCTATACCGAAACATACAATGATGAGAGGCGGTATCCAGCGGCGCCGTGTGAAAAAAGTCAATACTTTCTGATATTTACCGACAGTAGCGTCGAACGCCGTATTAAAGTTGTGATGAAACCGTGCCATGAACGAACGTTTGCCACCTTTTTCTTCATCTTTAGGTCTGATAAAGATGGTACATAATACAGGGCTAAGCGTCAATGCATTAGTAGCCGAAAGAACAATAGCGATAGCCATTGTTAACCCAAATTGACGGTAAAATACCCCCGATGGTCCTGTCAGGAAACTTACCGGAATAAACACCGCGGCCATGACCAGCGTAATGGAGATAATGGCAGAGGTGATTTCGTCCATCGCCTTGCCGGTAGCGTCGAGCACCGAGAGCGAAGGCTCTTTCTCTGTTTTGGCGTGCACCGCCTCCGTTACCACAATGGCGTCGTCAACCACAATACCGATAGCCAGCACTAAGGCAAACATCGACAGTATATTGAGCGAAAAGCCTATCAGATTCAAAAAGAACAATGTACCGACAATCGCCACCAGAGCCGAAATACCGGGGATCAATGTCGATCGCCAGTTTTGCAGGAAGAGAAACACCACGATAAAGACCAGAATATAGGCTTCGGCAAGGGTACGTTTTACTTTATTCATGGCGGCGTCCAAAAACTTATTGGCGTCATTCGGCAGGGTATATTTTACCCCTGGCGGGAATGTGTGCGATAATTCTTCCAGTTTAGCTTTTACGGCATTGACCACATCGCGGGCATTTGACCCTGTCGTTTGATAGGCTGAAAAGCCAGTCCCCGGTTTTCCGTTGACGGACGTAGAAATCGAATAGTCAAAAGCTCCCAAATCGATGGTTGCCACATCTTTTACCCGAAGAATCCTCCCATTGTCCAACGCTTTTATGATAATATTTTCATAGTCGGGCGCATTGGTAAACTTGCCTTTGTAGGTCAATGTATATTGAAACTGTTGATTGCCGTTTAAGCCAAACTGTCCGGGAGCCGCCTCCACGTTTTGTTCCTGAATGGCGCTAATCACATCATTTGGCATTAAATTATAAGCAGCCATCTTTGCCGGATCCAGCCAAATGCGCATCGAATAATTTCGAGAACCGAATGCGTATGCCTGTCCCACACCCGGCACACGCGCCAATGCAGGAGCTATATTTATCAAGGCATAATTTTGAAGAAAATTTTCATCAAATTTCGGATTATCACTATAAAGAGCGCCAATGACAAGCTGATTATCAAGCATTTTACGGGTAGTAACGCCAAATTGAGTTACCGCCGACGGCAATTTGCTCATAGCTGCCGCCACATAATTTTGCACATTTACCTGCGCCATATTTGGGTCTGTGCCCAAACTGAAATAAACGCGAATACTGGCGCTGCCGTTATTGGTAGCATTAGAAACCATGTAAGTCATCCCTTCCACACCGTTGATCTGCTCTTCGAGCGGTGCGATAATGCTTTTCATAACGGTTTGTGCGTTGGCGCCCGGATAGGTGGTGGAAACAATCACCATAGGAGGCGCAATGTTGGGAAACTGTTCGACGGGAATCATAATATATCCAAGTATTCCCAACACGCAAAGTATAATGGAAATAACGGTGGCAAGTACCGGACGGTGTAATAATTTTCGTATCATGTTAATTTAGTAACAACTTAAATGTATGGTTTGTCAAAATCATTGATAATCTGTAACAAGTTATTTTTTATTGCATCAATAATTTTCAGTGAATCATCATCAAATGATGTTTCCGAGACAGACCACACTTTATTTTGGCAATTAAGAACTTGCTTTTGATATATTTGCCCAAACCCACACTCATCCTCTTTTTTTAATTGTTTTGAATACACAGCAATTATCGGCAGAATTTGAAAGTATTCTCCAAAACATTTTAAATTAGCCTGAAAATGAATCTCAAATGTAATATCTTTATTGTCTGCACTTTTTTTTAAGACATTCTTACTTCTTCGTCTAAACCCATTTTCAACTAATTGATTTGCTATTGCATCAATCAAATTGTTAAATAATGTAATCATTGTCATACTTTTTTCGGATACAATTCCTCTGTAATGTCCTTGAATTTAGTCATATCTGGAAGTTCATTTTTTGCCCAATAATTCACGAAAATCCAATAAATATCGTCTTTACTGTTGGTTTCATAACAGAAATGTTTGAAACTGCCATCTGGATAATCAAAGCGGATCTCAATCGGCATTAAACCGTTAATCGTTTTAATGGGGGAATGTGCTTGCAAATAGCTGCTGAATTCAATCGGCGGTGTCGCTTTTAGTATGATATAGTCATCATATTCCATACAAAAACTTCTTATTGCATCTCCAAAAATTGAGGCAGATAATCCATCGTTGTCATATACAGAACCGCTCCATTCAAACATTGGTTATCTTTTCTTTTAATTGTCTTTATTCAGTTTCCTCCCATCACCGGCACAATCCTATCTCCATCTTTTACTTTCCCGATGCCATCTAACACTATTTTATCACCTACATTTAATCCCGAAGAGATAATAAAACTGTTGCTCGTATTGTTTGCCACCTGAATGTTTGTGGCATGAACAACATTGTTCGCATCCACCGTGAAAATCATTTTTCTATCCTGAATGTCGTAAGTTGCCTTTTGAGGCACAATGATGGCATTTTTATACACAGACGGGATCCTGATTGTCCCCGTACTGCCCGAACGCAGTACTGCCTGCGGATTGGGAAACACGCCTTTCAACTGCAATGAGCCTGTTGTTGGATCTATCAAACTGCTTCCCAGTTCAACTTTCCCTTTATAATTGTATAACTGCCCCGTTGCCAGGGTCAATTCAACGGGCGGCAATTTTGCTATCTTTCGAGCCAACGACACGGATGTGCTATCGTTGGTCAATTGCAACAGCCGTTTTTCATCAAAAGAAAAATAGGCAAACACATCGCCACTGGAGGCTATGGTGGTTATCGGCGTCGCCATTCCGGCTGTCAGTAAACTCCCTTCGCGCAAAGAGATGCGCCCTACAACTCCCGCGACAGGGCTTTTAATAAGCGTATAATCGCGATTAATTTTTGCATTTTCGAGAGCGGCGCTTGCAGCATCTGCATTGCTTTGAGCAGTTTTCAACTGGAGTTCGCTAATAATTCCTTCCTTAACGAGTGGCGTCAGTTTCGTAACTTCCAGCATGGCATTATTATACGCTGCCTGAGCAGAGTTGACAGTTTGCTGGTAATCGGCGTCGTTAATTTTTAAAATAGGACTCCCTTTCTGAACGCTGCTGCCCTCTTGCACATAAATTTTTTGAATGTATCCTGTGGCGCGGGGATAAATGTCTATGGCATCTTCGCTCTGTATTTGCACCGGGAATTGCGCATACACCGTTGCGTCGTCTCTGCCGACAGTCGCTACTGTATATTTTGCCGGACTCTGTTGAACTGGTTGCTTCTTTTCCTTGCAACCTCCAAGCAAGAGAGTGTTTATCACAATCATTCCACCACACATGTAGCGGCTTGCTATTTTCAAATTTTTCATTGCAGTAATATTTGAAATACAAAGGTATTGTTTTTATACATACAGTGTTACTCCAGTTTTCTTTTTTTGCAGGATAAAACAGAAAAATGTGTCATATTGCATTGACAATAAGAGCATTAAAAATGACTTTTGAAAGAAGATGTTCTCAATTTAAGGAAGGATTGATCGGGAAGTCAGCCCAGCGGCTGTATTTTCCTCCCATCTCTTTCATTGCGTTTGCCCACATAGAATGTACATTTGTGTCGCTAATAATGGATGCATCGGCTAATTGCGCCACTACCCACGCCTGATGTTTAATCTCCATATCGAGTTGCCCTTCCGTCCAACCGGAATAGCCCAGAAAAAAACGCATCTTGCCTGTCAAATCCGTTCCCGTTTTCAGTGTATCGAGTATCCATTCAAAGTCGCCGCCCACATAAAGCGAATCGGTTATGGGAAGGCTTTTCGGCATACCGGCAATAGTGTGTATGTAAAAAAGAGACTGTATGCCGACCGGTCCGCCGCAAAAGAGGGGAATTTTTTTAACAGGAATTATTTCATTTAATTCAATGATGTCGTCCAGCATAAGATTGACAGGCTTGTTGAGTACAAATCCCATGCTTCCTTCGGGCGAATGTTGGGTAAGCAGCACCACCGACCGTCCGAAATAAGGTTCGTCGGAAAACGGTTCTGCCAGCAACAACCGCCCTGCAGCAGGTTGAAAATGAGAGTCAATAGTCAAAAATGAAGCATCAAGCGGCATAATTTCAGTATTCAGCACAGTTAATTAAGATAATTGCAACAACCTTTTCAATCCTATATTCAGATCTGATATTTCTGTGAAGGATAATTCACCTAATTCACCGAGTATCAAATTGTAATCTATTGTTGCAATCTTTCCTACACGAATCAGAGAAGGCACTTTCAGCCTGTTATTTTCGGAAGGAAAGACAGAAACATCATATTCTGTTTTCCATCTCAACTCTGACGTGATGAAACAAATAGTTACGTCTAACTCGTTTTTGCATAATACTACAGCTGGTCTTATTTTATTTCCTTTCAAATCGGTCAAAGGAAAAGGTATCAAGATAATGCTTCCTTTTTTCATGAAAACTTTACCTTTAAATCATTTATAGAATAAAGTTCCGGTTCGTTACGTAAAAAATCGTATGTGTGGCATGAAGAGGATAGTTGTTGTATTCCTTCGGTAATTAAAGCATCATCAACTTTTTGAAGGATAAACTCAACGAAATCATTCACTTCCCGAATACGTTGCGTGGGGAGTTGTTCTATGTTAGAAATCATTTTTTGCAATAACACATCCCGTTCCATAATGTTATTTATAATGAAGTTTAAAGCACAAATATAGTAGACATTATATTGATTAGACTGTAATTATTCTGATTGTCAATTAGTTAAAAACTCAAAAGTTGCTTATTCTATATAAACTCTAGTGTTTTTTCCTAACGAAACAAATGTATCATGATGATGATTTACTGCGAACTATTTTTTCTTTTTCCACGCAGGCTTGGCTGTTTTACTGCTTTTTTTCACCTCTTTCACCTCTCCGTTCACAATCGCCAGACACTCCTGATATGTCAAGTCGGCAGGGATTTTTTTTGAAGGAATTTTAAAATTCTTTTTTTTGTATGCAATGTATGGACCATAACGACCGTTAAGAACCTTCATGTCAGTATCTTCAGAGAAAACTTTAATTTCTTTGTTCTTGTCGGCTTCCCGCTTGCTTTTGATTAACTCAATAGCTGCTTCGGCAGTGATGGATAAAGGATTTTCCGTTTTCGGCAAAGAATAAAATTTGCTGTCGTGACGAACGTAAGCGCCAAAGCGACCAATGCTTGCAACCATATCCTTCTCTTCAAATTTTCCGACCATTCGCGGCAGTTTGAAAAGTTCCATTGCCTCCTCAAAGGTAATTGTATCAATCATTTGTCCTTTTGCCAGAGAGGCAAACAGCGGTTTCTCCTCATCGTCTTTGGTGCCAATCTGCACCATCGGACCAAAGCGCCCGATGCGGACAGAAACCTGACGCCCCGTTTTAGGATCCGTGCCAAGAATACGTTCTCCTGTGCGGCGCTCAACCGATTGAGAAACAGCCTTTTCGACGGTAGGATGAAACTCTTTGTAAAATTCGTCCAGCGACTTTTGCCAGTCCAACGCTCCTTCGGCAATGTCGTCAAACTCTTTTTCCACATTTGCCGTGAAATTATAATCAAGAATTGAAGGGAAATAATCCGTCAGGAAGTCATTCACTACCATGCCGATATCGGTAGGCGTCAATTTTCCTTTGTCTGCTCCGAAACGTTCGCTTTTTGTCTCTTTTTTGATTTTTCCTTTTGTCAATGTTAATAATTCGTAATTACGCATTTCGCCTTCGAGATTCGATTTTTCCACATATTTTCGTTTCTGAATGGTAGAAATAGTAGGTGCATACGTCGATGGACGTCCGATGCCCAACTCTTCCAACTTGCGCACCAGCGACGCCTCGTTGTAACGCGGAGGGCGTTGTGTGAAACGTTCCTGTGCCACTATCTGCTTCATATCCAGTGGCTGTTTCACTTTGAGAGGCGGCAAAAGCGGCGCTGCATCGCTCTCTGCGTCATCGTCCGTTGATTCCATGTACACGCGCAGGAAGCCGTCGAATTTAATCACTTCACCCGTTGAAATGAATTTTTCGGGCGTGTTATTTATTCCAATGGTTACCGTTGTGCGTTCCAGTTCGGCGTCGCTCATCTGCGAGGCGATGGTGCGTTTCCATATCAACGAGTAGAGATTCTTCTCCTGCGCCGTCCCGCTTATTTCGGACTTGTCCATGTACGTGGGGCGGATAGCTTCGTGAGCTTCCTGCGCTCCTTTTGTTTGGGTATGGTATCTTCGCAGTTTCCAGTATTTTTCGCCCATCCCGTCGAGAATTGCTTTTTTGCTTGTGTTCAATGCCAAATCGGAAAGATTGACAGAGTCGGTACGCATGTAGGTGATTTGCCCTGCTTCGTACAGTTTTTGAGCAATCATCATGGTTTGCGATACCGAATAGCCTAATTTGCGGGCTGCTTCCTGTTGCAATGTAGAGGTGGTGAAAGGCGGCGCCGGCGACCGTTTTGCCGGTTTTGTAACAATATCATCAATGGAGAAGTGGCTCTCTTTGCATTTTTCGAGAAAAGCCAGCGCTTCCTGCGTTGTCTTGAAACGTTGTTGCAGTTCCGCTTTCAGCTCAACGGATTTGCCATCTTTGTCCAGCACCGTAAAAGTGGCGACCACCCTGAAAGCAGCTTCCGAAACAAACGCCTGAATCTCACGCTCACGATCGACAATCAGCCGCACAGCGACCGACTGTACCCGTCCGGCGGACAACGACGAGCGGACTTTTTTCCACAACACGGGCGATAACTCAAATCCCACAATGCGGTCGAGCACACGGCGCGCCTGCTGGGCATTGACCAGGTCGTAATCAATATCGCGGGGATTTTCGATAGCCTTGAGAATAGCCGGTTTGGTAATTTCGTGAAACACAATGCGACGGGTTTTATCCTTTTTCAGCTTCAGCGTTTCAAACAGGTGCCACGCAATGGCTTCCCCTTCGCGGTCTTCATCGGAAGCGAGCCATACGACTTCGGCGCTGTCGGCATTTTTTTTCAGTTCGCCGACAATCTTCTTCTTATCGGATGAAACAACATATATTGGTTTGAAACTGTTTTTCCCGATTTCCACCCCAAACTTCTTCTCTTCCAAGTCGCGAATATGCCCGAAGCTCGACATGACAGTGTAATCACTGCCCAGAAATTTTTCAATGGTTTTTGCCTTGGCAGGCGACTCTACTATCACCAAGTTTTTCGACATAGTTTGAATTTTTTAAAGAAAGACACGTTTGATTTCTTTGCAATCAAAATAGTATTTTGTCTGATAATCAGTACAAAAACAAAATTCTTTCCTGCAAGGAATAATAAACTGCAAAGTAACAAAATGAAAGTGGTAACTGCCAAATTTTCAGGATAATTTTTTTTCAAAATAATCCGGATAATGATAAAGAAGAGAACATTACTCTTGCAATAAATTTTACAAGCTCCTTGTAATAAGATGATTATTAACAAAAAACCAAGTGTTGAGGCTTGGCTTTTTGTTAATAATGAACATAAATTTCTAATGTTTCACT
>JGI20166J26741_11591363_pt1 | contig 11763 bp, 13 predicted proteins | sample TergutCu122P5_FD_26741 | JGI IMG/M metagenome (IMG submission 26741) | reverse complement strand
AGAATGTTTTAATAACTCTGTGTTTTTTAACATTATGTGCATCAGTTGGTAATAAAAAGGTTTCAACATTGTTTGATGCACGGTGTAACCATGAAATCACAATAGTTGTTAAATACAACATTTAATAAGATGTGGTAGAGAGCCATTGTGATCTTTAGTGTGAATTCTAATGTATTTGCTTATTGCATGCACCATCATCTTTGTTTGTACCTTATGCAAGCCATATATCTTGTTTTGCCGATATGTCATTTTGTCTCAACAATATTTGTGTATAATGAAATTATAAATTTGTGCTTCTAACTTTAAGGAGTGTCATCCCTGTTGTGTAGGCAAACTAGATAGGTGGGAGGATTGACATCCAGTTAGACACCCCCAGGATGAGACCCCTGTACCACCGGAGGGGCACTATATATCAGTGTAGGATAGTATCCACCTCTACAGAGGTACATTGGAACTATAATCTAATGGGAGATCTCCACATCATACCGTATTTCACGCAATTTATATAGTGAAATCTAATTGACAAAACCTGATTATGGCCATATACAGCCGAAACATGTTGTTTTGATTTAAATCTTAATAATATACATCTTTTATATATCATACGAGTTGTGTTTTTGACTACCCTCCCACATATCTAGTTGTCGTCCTAAGATTTTGTTGTATATAACTGTTTTGTTTTACATTTTATTTGTACTTGCAGCCATACGTTTGCTGTATACATTAATGCTAACAAAGCGCATCTGTCAATATGGCATTGTTTCACAACATCTTGAAATTAAAGGCAATTGAATGTGCACAATAAAAATGGAATAAAGCAATTGAGAGATTGTGCATAGTCAGCAAAATTTGACAAGAAACTTAAAAAAACCAGAAGTATTTCTCCCAACGTGGCATTGACTGATGGTCATATTCAACATAAGGGAGAAAACATTGGCAGTATTTTGTCTGCTTACACCAGAAAATTATTTGCAGGTGCTTACATCATGCCTCCCGCCAACACTTAACACTCTCCTTTCCCTGGTACCATACGTAAAAAGCCTTCCTGTCAAAGTTGTCTAAATGCTGTATACTATCTATATGCTGCCATTTTTAGGTGGTAAGGGGGCAGAGGAAGCAGCAGAGAACCGTAATTATCTGGCACAGCGCATGACAGATGAACTGAATGAAATCATTAGAGTCTTGCAGCTGACAACATATGATGAGGAAGAATGGGATGCTGACAACTTGACTGTAATGAAGAAGGCTCAGAATGCAATTGAAGGAAAAGTTAGGGCTGCTCGTGACTGGCTAGAGGTATGGAGGAGGAATAAATTTTGTAAAATGGTGTTTGGTTTTGCAGTGTAAAACGTAATTGCTTATTTTGTTTGGAAGTTCTTCCATTGTGTGACAATATGCGTGCATCAGTAGTCAGTTTTGTTACTAAACATGTTATATGATTCCTTTATGCCTGCTGCAGCAGACAGTTTAGGTAGTTGACAGTGTGTTTTGTAGGAAAATAAGTAGGTTACATAAATTAAAGAAGTTAAATAGCCTAAATAAAATAAATAAACAAATAAATTACTAACCTAATTTAACATAACCCAACCCTGTTCCACTGTAACCTAACCTAACCTACACTAACCTAACTTCCACCCTAATTCCACCTAAGTAATTAGTACTTATGTAAATTATATAAGTATATTGAAGAGATTAACTAAATAAATGAAAATATATACATAAGTTAATAAATTACTTAATTAAGCTAATGAATTTATATTCATTAATAAAGTAGAGTAAATGAATATATTGAATACATTAATCTTTATAAACTAATAATTAAAATTAAGTATTTTCTCGTTTTGCAGATATAATAGTTTAATTCATTGATTAAAAGTGGAATAAATAGGTTAAATAAATAAAGTAGTTATGGTAACATTTAATTCATTACTAATGTAACCTAACTCAGCCTAACCCAATTTAACCTATCTCAACCTTAATCCGCCAAACCTAACCTAACCCATTGTAAGCTACGTAACTTAATTAAGTTCATGGAACAAATTAAAAAAATGAAACGAATAAATCAAATATCCATCATGGAGGTTTATGTATTTGTGTGAGAAGGGTTGTACTGACCAAAGATGTAACTTTGCAAGGATTAGGGAGGAAAGAGTTCTGAATTAAATAATAAATTAATATTTATATTTATAATAATTAAGTTTGTGGCTGGAAGCAGTGTGCTTGAGGCCTGTATTAGAAGATAAGGTAGAGAATGTAGTGAAGAATCTTAAAAACAAATAAATTAGTTTACTCTGTAAATTGTGTAAGTATATGCACATAAATCAGGAAATGAATAAATAAATGACTTATGTATGTGAAATGAGTTAAATAAGTAAATTACTTGAATTAAATAAATAAATTGGTTGGTTGGGTGAGTGGTTCCCAGTGTTTCGGAGCATTACAGTGCATTCATCTTCATATTCAGGTGTTTTTTTGGACATCTTGAACCTAAGATGAAGGCACTGCAGTATTTCAGAATGCTGGGGGCTACTCATCCAACAACAATACATAACTTCCCTGCAGATTTGAATCTTCAGCTTTTATTTCTGCTGTCTGCAGGACCCACTGGCTCTGAGAGGAGGTGTGGGTGAGAAAAGTGTCAGACAGATACTCGAGCACTCACAGAGGGTCTCTGAACGTGCGTTGCCCGGAGATGCAGAAGCCATTAAGAAGTTGTGTGGTGACATAACTACCATGACTGATGCTCTTTGTGAGCTGCGTCAGGATGGGAAGGGTGCCACACCCCAGGTAAGAGCTTCCAGAATTTAAACAAGAGATCACATATGCTGGATGATACTCCTCCTTCATGTTTAGACTGCACCTGATTTTCTGTTTGAGACCTTTTGATGGTTCTTTTAAATGCCATGAAATGAATACAGTTAAAAGCTGTCCTGTGACAGCTTTCTTCTGCATCCTTGGCCATTGCTGTATTGGACAGTTCCATCAGCTGAAATGTTGTCAGATACTATACAATAACACTTTAAAATACAATACAGTCATGCATCGCTTAATGACAGGGATACGTTCTGAGAAATGCATCGTCATGCAAACGTTATAGAGTGTACTTACACAAACCTTGAAACCTGGCGCTGACCTGGCCTCCTTATGGATGATTGTCCTTTCAGGCGTTCGTTTCCAGAATAGGGAGGTTTCATCCATATTGAAGATTTGCTGTGGCAAGTAATTTTCCTCCACATTCAGCTCATCTGGAGTTTCCAAAAATTCTTACCACCGTCATATGTGCGCTCCATCTTTGACCAAGACGTCGTTATGTGGCATGTGACTGTATATGTTGAATAGAGAAATAGTACTTTGTATATTTGAAGCATATAATCCATGCATAGTCCTGACTGCACTTGGTCACTGTGTAACGGTATGTAGGGTGGTTAATGTAAAACACCCCGGTCTTTGAGACCTATAATTTTGTAATTTTGGCATTGAATGAAATTAAACGGAGGTGACACATGCATGAATTCATGCTGAATTGAATGACATTACATAAATTGTTGAAAATGGCCACTGCCTTCTGCTAGATACATCTGAACTCAATGTTGCGTTTTGTCCACCCTTCATTGCAGAATACTGTTCTCAGTGTTGGCACTGCAGTGATGTGAAGTTTGTTCCTTTGTATACTCTCCTTCATGTAGCCCCAAAGAAAGAAATTTGGTCATGTCAAATCTGGTGATTGAGGGGGCCACACTTTTTTGAGATGCTGCTGTCTTGCAGTTCAGCAGTGACTGGTGTGGTGAAAATGAGTGCCACTCAGCACCATCTACTGAGGACGTGGTAAATTATTCATGCACTGTACGAGCATGAACAGGCAGTGACTCTGAAGCAAGTTCCATCTGCTTGCAGTCATTTAAAAAATTGCATACAAAAATGACCCAGGCATTCTGTCTGAATCACTTCGTCATGTATTTCAGTCTAAACAGAAGGTGTGTCAGAACGTCATAATCACCAGTGGTGTAAACATTGACTGTTCATATTCAAAAAGTATTGGTTTAAATTCTTGTGAACTGAGAACTTGTATCCAAAGTCCCAGAATTTCAGACCATCATTATTTCAGAACTGTTCCACTTAGATGGGTAAAAATTGATATGGATACTTACATCTGTGACACAAACTGCAGTTTTCATGTAGATCTGTCTAGCGCCAAGTTGAAGAATGAATGGAGTGATACCTCTGCTCCTCCTGTATGCATTTGTGGCATCCACAGGGAAAACACCTGTAGCTTTACATTCTGTGAGGCTGAGGCTTTGAATTCTGTTGATATGGCACAGAACGACCTATGGCTGTACCTTCTGCGACAGACTTCCATTCAATCTACCATTTCCCACATGTCTTATTGGCACATTGCTTACCTAGCACAGGCAGAATTCATGTGTTGCTCTCATGTGAGCAACAGTACCACACGTGCTCATCACTGTCTAAGCCTATGTTAGATATACTATATTGCTGAACAAGCCATTTGTCTTTTGTAAATATGTGTGTCAGAATTAGAATGGACAGTTTTTGTGTAATAGTTTTACAAAATGTGTGTATTTTTGGAAAACATTTTGACCTTTCACATTTCCTGTTTTTGCATTTGCTGTTAGGCTGAATGTTTAGCTCACAGCATTCAGGAGAAGTTGGGACAGCTGTGTGAGCTTGTGCAACAGGCTGTTATTGGGGTAGAGAAATCTGGTATGCAGCAGCCTGCGCACACTGTATCAGGACGGTTGGAACAAGCACGGAGGTGGCTGGCTCATCCAGACAGAGATGATCGTGGACTTGGGCAACAGGCTATTGCACTCATTGTGGCTGAAGGCAAGAAGGTAAGCTGTCCATGAGGTCCTGCTGGATATTGTGCATTGACAGTAATGGCAGTTAGGTGTTACATTAACCTTTGTGTGTGAGCGTCTGAGTGAGCGAGCCAGTGTGTGCACCCACAAGTGTGTGAGTGTGCGTGAGAGTGAGTGTGGGTGTGTGGGCATGTGAGTGCATGAGTATGCATGCATGTGCGCATGCACGTGCAAATGTGTGTGTGTGTGTGTGATCCTCACATCACATTGTTATGAGCGTGACATCAAGAAGGGCATGTGTGATATTTGGGAGAAGTAAAAAAATATGCACAGAATTTTGGTTCTTAAGCGTTGACCATTACTTTGTAATACCCACAGACAAAGAGAACAAAGCAATTTCTTCCCAACTGTAACATTATTATTGTTCAGTGTTTATTTAATTTCGAAATTAACATTTCTGTACTAATGTTAATATATGACTATTCTTAAGGTTTTCTAAGTGACATGTATTATTTGTATAGAATCAGTGAAACAAGATTTTGTTTGGTTGTTCTGATATGTTATATTTATTGTTGCATTCATATGGAAGGATGAAAAGAAGGTAGGTTTTGTCTTCAAATGGACATGTTGATTCGTCACTTGCATGCTATATGTGGTGTTACCTTATGTTTATACTTTTATCATGGCATTCTAATAATTTTTATCAACTGTTGTGAGAATGTGATGCTTTAGTGAATGAAAGTTGGCTCACATTTAAATGACATCATTATTTAAACTCATATAAAATGTGATATGTATGTTAATATGTGTTACACGCAAAATATGGAGGACAACAATAAAAATGTACATGGTACAACTCTGTGATTGTTGTTTTTGTAATCATTATACCTGATTTAGTTAAATGCATCTTGTTGCATACATGTTATTAAAAAAAATACAAAAATTTGTTCTTGTGTAATTAAACTGCTGCTGCTGTATTACTGTATATTATGTTTTTGTTTAATGTATGATAGTACAGGGTATGCCTTTTGTCATTGTCCTGAGCATGGCAGTGCCAGTGGTCGCAGGCGTTCTGTACAGTACAGCTGCCATGACACAAAGGATGCCCTGCACTGTGATATTTCAGTGTAATGTAAAGTATAACCTTTCCAAATGATGGTCATCTTTTCAGTTGATGCATCATGTCATGATTAAGTGTTTTGAATGAAGGTACTGTTGCCATCTTATATGATCTTTTGTTTCCATGCCCACAGGTGGCTGATGGGCTGCCAGGAATACATAAAGCAGAGATTTTAGGCTTGTGTGACGAAGTGGATATCCTGTCACGACAGCTGAGTGACTTATGTCGCAGAGGTCACGGTGACACACCTCAGGCTCAAGAGGTTGCAAGGTATATCACATGATTAACAGAACACATTACTGCTTCAACTGTTGTGGTTTTATATCATTTTTATTTGTTTTTTCCTTTACTTATTTATTTATTTGTGTTTCTTTTATTTGTTTCATAAGTGTATCTTTTGTGCTTGATTTGTTAGTAATAAGTACTGAATTATTGGAGCTAGACGTGAAATTTTATACGTAGGTGGATCGTAAACGTACCTACAAATTCTAAGTGAAGTGTTGTTTGTTGGTTCAGATTTACAAACTTTATGGTGGTGCACAAATTTGACATCATGTCAAAATAATTTTGTGTAGATGAACTACATAAGTGCTGCTACTGCTTCTCTTACTACTACTACTAGTACTGCTGCTACTACCACCACCACTACCACTGCCATCACCACTACAACCATCACCACCATCCCCACTACTACTACTATTATTACTTCATGTGCTGCTGCTACTTCTACTATGTCATCTTCTGCTGTTGCTACTACTACTACTACTGCTGCTACTGCTAACAATAACAAAAATAATAATAATTCTCAGTTTTGTAGTTATAACAGGAAGTAACAGTTACGGTTCTTCACCATATTTTATTCTTGATCTACACATTCAGACCAGCACTGCAGCTAGTGAGCTAAATTAAATGCATAAAATGCATTACAGGACAAACAAATGCACTTTGTTTTTATGGATGTAATTTTATTGTGTAGCGGCCAACAACATGTTTTGTCCCCTCATGTGGTCATCTTCAGGGTGGTGAGAACGAGAATACAAACATAACCTAAATGTGTCTAAATTAGTGTACAGGTTAAAAATCTTATAGTTTTGGTTGAAATTATTCACAGTTGAATAATAAAATAAAACAAAATAGTGATCAGTTGAAATGAGTGTTAAATAAAATATAACACACAACTGTGAACTGTAATCATTACTACTTGACTTTTGAACTTGGGAATGATTTAGACACATTTTAATTATATTTGTATTCTTGTTGTCACCACCCTAAAGATGACCACACGAGTGGCCGAAACATGTTGATGGCCACTTTGTAATGAAATTACGTCCATAAAACTGAAGTGCATTTGTTGGTCTTCTGATATATTTTATGCATCTAATTAATGCATGGAATGTGGTACGTATCAAACTGAGTTAAATTAAGTTTCATTGTTGGGATTTGTGAGTTTACATTATCAAAATATGGCTGTAACAACAGAAGGTTTTGAGGGTGAGAAGCTTAAGCAATAGGAAAATATGTTGTTGTGGAATTCGTGTAGAACTACTTGTTTCAGACTTCTGTGTAAGTTGTTTCTTTATGCATGGAGTTAAGACTGTGTGAGTCATTAAAAAGTGACAGTAGTTGACTGTTGGCATGTGTGGTCACTTCCAAACCTGCACACATCTCGGTGCATCTTGCGCGCCCTGAAATAATCCTGAAAATTTTATTGTGTCATTCCATTCAGTACTGCAATCATTTAGCGCTGATTGCTTTCATTTTATTTAAAACTAGAGCCTTTCAACAAAATTTTCATTTTTAATAACACATCAGAAAATTGAATAACAATTACAGTGGAATACCTAACATTTATGTTTTCTGTATAGCCACAGTCTGTGTGTGTGTGTGTGTCTGTGTATTTGTATATGTGAGTGTGAGTAAAAGAGAGAAAGGCAAAGAGGACTTGCATGTGTGTGTGTGTGTGTGTGTGTGTGTGAATGCATGGGAAATCATAGAAACACAATCGCTCTGAAATTGTTAAATTTAGATTCGCCAATTCTTTTTCGGGCTGTCATTTGTGTGTGTGTGTGTGTGTGTGTGTGTGTGTGTGTGTGTGTGTGTGTGTGAGAGAGAGAGAGAGAGAGAGAGATCACAGAATAACACAGACTCTGAGATTGTTAGAGTAGAGTCGTATGCTTCTTCTTTCAATCTGTAACACAGTTGCTGGGTAGCTACAATGTAGCTGTAGTGCTGTTAATCATGTTGCCAGGACTCTATCCCAGAAACTGTATGAGCTGAAAGACCGCATACAAAATGCAGTTGTTAGCCGGGTGGTGGAAGACTTCATTGACATCAGCACACCACTGAAGCAGTTTACTGATGCTGTCCATGTTCCTCAAGGTCAGTTGTCTGTTGTCTAGACGTTTATTCCTTTCACATCATAGCAAGATTTAGTGGCTTTAGCTTCCCATCGCATATGTCTGATAGTGTTTGAAGGCAATGTGGATTTTTCTATGCATAGTCCACACTCCTCATCTCTGAAGAACCTCATACATGTGTCATTCAGTGTGTAAATGGCAATGAATTCAATTTGTAGCAGGAAAGAAACATTGGTAGTTTACAAGTTTTCAGGATGAATTAACTTGACCTTATTTTTTGGTGATTATTTACAGTAGTTGGCATGTACAGAGTGTGATAACTCATATATCAGCATACCAGTATCTTTTTGCTGAGGTTACTCCCGTTTGGAATGTCATACATAAGGCACATGTCTGTAAAACACCCCTCGAAAGTAAATTGTTATTTAAATACACTTTGATTGCCTTTAATACCATAAACTAAGTATCAGTGGTTGTGGGAATCATTAAGTGAATTTGTGTGTGTTGTAATATTTATAGACATGCACGCACGCACGAACACACACAAACACACACACACAAAATAGTTATACAATTTTAACATCTTGTTTTTATAATTGCACATCCATGACATAATTTGGCAGTGTTGTGTTTTTCTCCTCCTCCTTGGTGATTGTCAAAAAAGGCTGTGCCATATAGGAGGCTGGCTGTGTGATAGTTTACTTTTATATCTAACTGTTGTGCAGTGTTTTGAATAAACACTATAAAATTATCCTACTGCACAGAACATGGGTAATATTATTATAACATACTTGCGTTTTTACAGTGCATTTAATTTTTAATAATTTAAAAATATTTTAAGTGCAAAACGTGTAATGGAAACCACAGGAAAGTCTGCATCACTAATTGCTATGAATTTATATTCCCCCCCCCCTTCAGAACTGTATAAGGGTTCACTTACGGTTAAGTGTAAAAATTGAAATGCTAGCCTTTTCCAAGCAAATCTTAATTTATGAAGTTTAAATTTATTGTGTGTTTCCATTGCGACTTACAGAATTCGGTAGTATAAACCGCAAACAGATGGCGTAAAATATAGAAACATGTTGAAAAGATTTGTTCTTGTTTATTAATAGACACTTTGATGATGTTCAAAGAAGTAGCTACTGGTTTTGAATGTGAAGTCTTATTTATGGCATGGAATCAACTAGTACGCATTTAAAATTGTGTATTTGCCGTTGTAGGTACACCAGGCAGGGAGCAGAATTTCAATGACAGAGCACAACAGCTGCAGCAGTTCAGTTCACGAGCAGCAAAAACGGCACGTATGGTTGCGGCTGGTGGAAGTTCCGGCAACAAGAAGCTGGCCGAGGCTTTGCTGAGCTCCGCTTCTCAGGTGTGTGCATGAGTCTTGTTATTCACAGTAAATTGCTGTTCGTGTTTATAGTGGGTGACAGATGTTTAAGGCTTGGTGTCAAGACTGTGAGATGCGTGAAATAAGGAATTAAGAATATTGAGATAGGGTGATGAAACGTGAAAGCAAAGTGGAAAATACCCACCTTAAGGAAACATGAGCTGTTAGTAAGTGTCATCTGGACAAGCTAATGTGTAACTATCAGAATCTCAACAGCATATATTCTGAGTTATTCAGAATGTCTCTAAGGAGGCCACAGGTGAGTAAACAAATGGAAAAGAGTAGTCACAGATGCTGTTTCCATCTAACTTACTGGAACCAGACAGTTGAAGCAATTTGAAAACAGTACAACTCTCTGCCTTGTATAGTTAAGGATATTGGAGGTGTTTAAAGTAACTGGTTTGTTAGTATCAAGGCAAGCTGGGGGCATGGCTGTTAAAATAGTAATAGTAGGGAGAAAAAAACTAAACATGTGGCATGTAACTAGCAATAAGAGCATTATATGCAATGGAATTATGTTGTGGCTGTATAATGACTATCATGAAAGTGGATGAAAAGGATATCTTTTGGTTCAGGTGTTCCAGTGGTGAACACATTCATATCTGAAGTGGATGTGGTAATATAGGTGTTAGTAATGCCAGCCATCACTACATTATTGTTATGTATTATTGATATAAATGTAATCTGTCCACATCCTTTAAATTGTGAAAAAGCTATATTGGTTACAGAGTTCTTGTTTCCTGTCTTGTCAAATACTGTTGCCATTCGAATCGTTAGTACATGAGTCTTTATAGCACATGTACTTACAGGTGTACTTCATACTATAGCTTACTTATGGGTTTTTATGATTTTCTTTTCCACATGTAAAACCTAATTGTTTCATTCATTCATTCATGAATATTGGCATGATGCAGGTAGAGAGTTTGACACCGCAGCTCGTGAGTGCTGGCCGCATTAGGATGAATTATCCAGAAAGCAAGGCTGCCGATGAACACTTCCAGAACCTTGTCGCCCAGTATTCAGACTCCGTTCAGCATGTCAGAGCACTTTGCGACGACGCAACAGATTCTGCAGATTTTATTAAGATGTCAGGTTAGTGCATCCTGTAGCGTCTAGTTTCAACATGGTTGTCACAGATGAAATTTTGAAGATTTATTTTCTGGAATGTGACACTGCGTATGTTGAAGTGCTTGGCTTTGAAGGTGAACAGTTTTTGGTTCTTTAAAATGTTGGCATCTGCTCACCCAGCGATATGGCCTCACGTCCAAGAAGACTTTAGTCTTCGGCAGCAGTGCTGCAAGAATCTCAAATCTTGATGAGATTTTGTTAAGATACTGGGTTAGTGCTTGTGGGCTGAGGGTGTTTGAGAATAGGGTGTTGAGGAGAATATTTGTGCCTAAGAGGGACGGGGTAACAAGGGAGTGGAGAAAACTACATAATGAGGAGCTTAATGATCTGCACTGCTCACCAAATATTGTTCTGGTGATCAAATCAAGAAGAATGAGATGGGCAGGGCATGTAGCACGTATGGGGGAGAGGAGAGGCATATATGGGGTTTTGGTGGGGAAACCTGAGAGGAGACCACTTGGGAGACAAAGGCATAGATGGGAGGATAATATTGAGATGGATCTTCAGGAAGTGGGATGTGGGGGTATGGACTGGATTGAGCTGGCTCAGGATAGGGACAGGTGGCAGGCACTTGTGAATACGGTAATGAACCTTCGGGTTCCATAAAATGCGGGAAATTTCTTGACTAGCTGCAGAACCAGTTAGCTTCTCAAGAAGGACTGTGCTGCATGGAGTAAGTCAGTAAGTAAGGTTCACCCAAATGTTTGTTGCACTCACCTCGAAATAATCAGACTTCTCAACAGCATGTTCATTCTTGTTGAACGAGTGGATGATGTCACCCTGGAATCCATTTACTTGTAGTCCGTTGAACCGCAGGTAGTTCGAGATGATGTGAACGTTGGACAGGAGTGCATTATGGTACCTGAGAACAGCTGAAACCGAATCCCCCAGACCTGCTGAGAACACCAGGACAGGAACACCTGCTGCCTGCAGAGATTCTAGCATCAC
>JGI20166J26741_11591252_pt1 | contig 11764 bp, 5 predicted proteins | sample TergutCu122P5_FD_26741 | JGI IMG/M metagenome (IMG submission 26741) | reverse complement strand
GCTATTTTTCAAAGCCAAGAGGGGTCCATGAAGAAACATGTTTGGGAAACACATTGCTCTACAGCCTTCTTACTGTCCCCAGAACTGCTTAAATAGATGTAATTGAAGCAAAATGTATACTGCTTGTGAGTTGTAAATATCTGTTTCAGGATCCAAAGCACCTTCACTCAAACATTCTGAAAATTACAGCAACCTTACTGGCTTGTGGTATAGACCCTGACAAGAGTATACTTTTTCAGCAATCGAGAGTAAGTGTATGGTTGAATGCACGTGTGTATGTAGTAATTAACGGAGTGTCTCTCAGATGGGGATGTCAGTTGGATATTGTGAAAAAATCTTTCAAGAACTGAACTATGGTAGTTCAGATAGCAGAATGAATGTTTGTGAACTGAATGACCAGTGTTTGACTTCTGGCAGGTATGTCTCTTCCGTTCCACAACCAGACAGGACAGGGATTGTTTTCATCAGAATTAAAGTGGCTTTGGCACATACATGACGACTGGATTCCATGTTGTACCGAACTTTACCTCCGTTATCTCTAGATGTTTCCATGGTTTATTCATATGGGTAGCAGTAATGCTGTATGTGTAAGAACTGAAAACAAGTGATTAAAGTTTTGCAGGGATTGGAGGGTGTCATTGAATACCTAATGTGCTACCATTATTTTTCTTCCAGAAGTGTGTTTGTTATTGTTTAGATTATTTCACTATAATTTGGTCTGTTCTGTGCATGAGCAGCTACAAATTACTTGTGCCTAATTTTAATTTGTTAAAAAAATGGCAATTGTAATTTCCATTCTGTTGGTATATTTTCATTGTTGTATTACAGTTTTATTTAATACTAATGAGATGATATGGTGGTATCACATGTACTGTACAGAAAAGTATCATACTTAGTAATTTGTATGACAGTGCCAAAAGGCTTTGAATAATTTCTACCCGGCACACTGTAGGGCTGTAATGGGTCCCTGGACATGCTGGGTATGAGGAAATGAAGAGACAGTTCTGTTCAAAAGTTTGTTGGAATGAGCCGTCCTTAAGGGTCAAGGGCAGAGTATAAGAAGAAAGATGAGATGCTGGATTGATAACCAGTATTTAGCAAGGTGGCAAGGTCTTAGCAGTACTCAGAGACAGGCTCGAGTATTGATTTTGGCCCCCAGTCTGGCTGCAGAGACCAGACTTTTGTCCTTTAATAGGACACAATTCAGGGTTTCTATTGGCCTTCTTACTGGACATAATATGCTGAGAAGACATCTTCACTTAATGGGGCTAACCAGTAGTCACTTATGTTGGAGGTGTGGAGCAGAGGATGAAACCTCGGTCCACATCCTCTGTGAGTGAACCTTTGGCTTCGCTCAGACATGTATATCTAGGCTCCTTTTCCTTGGATCCAGAGGACATTAAGAGATTAAATCTGGAGGCAATATGGAACTCTAGCAAAGGAACAGGGCTCCCCTGAACTGGTATCAGATGATGGGGCACAAAGGGCCCATTTTTAAGGCCTAGGTGAATCGGGACCATAAGGGCTCAAAACCAATTGCTAATCAATCAATCAAATGTGAGATAAGGTTTTGTGCTTAAATATGTGAAGTGGTCTTAAATTTGCACATAAGCACCAAACCAGATGACTTTGAACCAGGCTGTGTGGGGCCAAACCAAGGCAATCTTCTTTTTTTTTGGACTTTGTCCTTCTTCTAAATTTTTAAAGAAGCATGACATTTCAGAAACTGGCTCTGTTTCTGTCAGTTAAAGAAGCACCTAACGTGGTGATCCCTTTAGATTGAGCTTTCCTCAGTCACTGTGCACAATAGAAACAGTAAACTGGTTAAGATATGCACCTGAGAATGGACCTGGTCCAAGGAAAGTAACAGGAAAATGGGTATTGAAAAATTAAAAATTGCCTACAAGACACAAAAATAAAACATGGACCAACCCACAAATTATAAACCGTAAAAAGAGCCATGCACTTGAGACTGATCAGATTACAGACACAATACAAAAATATAGAACACACATATTTAAAATACTTAGTACCACTAACACCCTCTGTGGAGAAGATCACAAGTCTTCATGGTTCAAGTAAGTTTATAAATGAAGAAATATAAATATATTATTTAGTCAGTGTGGATCAGAGGGGAATGGCAGCACATCTCACCAGAAGTGACTATGTAGGGTTTTAAGAAGTGATGTATGTCCAATGCAATGGATGAGACTGATATGTGGAATGGCACTGAAGAGGATGGGATGTAAGGAGTGGGTGTGAGGAGTATGAAGGCATTGACTGTGAAGACAGTGTTGCTGATTGCGTGTGTGCCCTTGGGAGGAAAGAGCCCTCATTACTTATCGAATGGAAGGCTGGGTTGGTCCCAGAGCTAGTGCATACATTTTGCAGAAGGGAAAAAGATCTTGTCCTGGCCAGACTGGCACACATCTATAATAATGACAGTAATTACATCATCATTCTTCATGGTTTTCCTGTCTTGGTTCCCATCCTGATTACTGACTTTTTCTTAGTTGTCCTCAGTTTCTTCACTTCACACTGGGCTACAGTCATTTCCTTTCACACTTTCAAAACTATTATTACCATACCATTCAGCACTTCACCTTCAGAGATGAATAAATGTCTTTAAATAAATGAAGTCCATCACTTAGGTCTTTGTAGCATGCGTGCTACAATTCTGTAAGGTTCGAACCAGAATCTCAGTGTAAAGCTGTGTGACTTTTTGCATTTTTCACAATTATATCCAGACAAATACTGAGATATCGACTGAGCCACTTAAATTTCAACATGTATGGGGAAAAAGTTGAAGTGGGAGGCAGAAGTCGGGGAAGTGCAAGATGCTACTAACAAATGTAAAAAGAACATAATACAGTATTTATGTGTGTCCTGTCACTAACAACTAGAATGATATTGCATGTAGAAAAGTAGGGGCATTGCTGTTGACAAACAGAGAGGGACATTACCAACATTTTTGACACACAGACCATCTATTATCTCCCTACTTGTACTTAGATTCTCTGAAGGTAGTAGCAGTGCATTTTGAGCAGTAAATGGCACAGTGGAGTCCTTCACAGGGGTACTGCCATGTCCACATGGAAGAAAGAGAAAAGAACCTCCAGGAAATTGCACTGCTAAATGTTATTTGTACTGTGGTGAAGAGCAGTCTGACTATCTAGCAACCATGGCAATGGAACAATGGGAAAGGTATAGTAGTAGGGACTATTCGGTTTTCACATGCTTTGTCAAAACAGGTTTGACATACACACAGTAATATCTTATGGTGGCACATCTTCATGTTTCTGTTTTGTTTCTACTTCATCATTCATAACCATCCTGTTATCTCATATTCGGTGCTGTGTATCTCTGCAGTTGGTACCATTTTGTTAAGTAAAATAAAACAAACTATGCCTTTCAAAATGTTTTCATTTAATAATTCCTAGTCATTCATATATCTGCACTTAAGGAAACAAAGTAAGTTGGTCTAGACTTATATTCAGGAGATGCTTGTTCAAATTTTGGCTGAGACACCTACTGCTCTTTTCAGTTTTCCCATTCCTTGTAGACAGGTGATGGGACAGTATCTCAAATTAGGCCATGACCAATTCTTTACACATCCTTTTTCGAATTTTATGTTCATGTGATCATGCATCGTAACAAATTTCTTTGTAATAAAACCAACTAGATGCACTAATTGCACTAATTTATTTTGGCATGAAACTCTACATGTTTGGGACAGTTCGCCTGGCCATCATCAGGAGTTTGTTCACTGTACACTCAGCAATGGTGTATGTCATACAGGTTTGTAGACAGCTTTCGAGCCAGTTCCATCCTGGTCCTGCTCGAAAGCTGTCTACAAACCTGTATAACATATACCATTGCTGCGTATACAGTGAATAAACTCCTGATGATGGACAGGCAGACTGTCCAAAACATGTAGAGTTTCATGCCAAAATAAATTTGTGAAATTAGTGCATCTAGTTGGTTTTATTGTAAAGAAACATCCTTTTCCATTCAGCATTCACTGGCCATCCTACCTTTCATTGCTGTATAGGATGAGATACTCATGCCTTCATACAATCAACCATAACTAAAGTAAACAGTATAAGAACATCTGCTTTCAGGTACCTGAACATACTCAGCTGTGCTGGGTACTTGGGTGCCTTAGTACCATGCCAAGGCTTGCACACATACCAACATACAAAGAGAAGTCTGCGAAGGTGAAAGAAGTACCTTTGGGGTTATATGTTTACCCAGTTTTACAGGCTGCTGATATATTACTGTATAGGTAAGTGTTGTACATTTCAGAAAGGAGGATTCTTCATGAATTATTTTTAGTTTTAAATGCTCTTGTTTGCCTTCTGCAGAGTTTTACAATTAATATATTGCTGGTCATAAACTCCTGAGCCAGATAAATCCATTCAGTACCATTAATCCTATTGAATACTATCATCCCTTCTATGCCTAGGTTTTCCAAATGGTCTGTTTCTTTCAGGTGTCCCTGTATGAAGTTCTCTCTTATACATGTCACATGCTGCCTCCATTTCATCCTGCATGATTTGATCATCCTAACATATTTGGTGAGGAGTACACATCATCAAGCTCTGTGTGATGCAGTTTTCTCTAGCCTCCTGCTATTTCATCAGATACACCCATTTCTAACTAACTTACACCATTACACCATGCAGTAGAGTCCTTGAGAAGCTGACAGGTTTTCATCTAGTCAAGAAATTGCCAGCATTTTATGGAACCCGAAGGTTCATTACCGCAATTACAAGAGCCTGCCATCTGTCCCTATCCTGAGCCAGATCAATCCATTTCATGCCCCCCCATCTCACTTCTTGAAGATCTTTTTAATAGTATCCTCCCATCTACCCCTGGATCTTCTAAGTGGTCTCTTTCCCTCAGGTATCTCCACCAAAACTTTACCCATACACCCATATAAAACTAAGGCAGAATTATGTTTCTGTACATTTTATCTGCGTGCTTTTACAGGGCCATGGGACGGCAAATATTTGGTACTGAATGCTTGCAGATGTTCCCAAACTTAATGTCTTCATGAATATAATTTGATTTGTTAGTGTAATTCCAAAATATTTGAACTCTGCCACACTTCAAAGGAAGAATGTGGCAGAGTTCGTGTTAAATGGATTCCTGTCACCATAGCTTAGCACATCCTCAGGTTGCAAGTAGACTGCCTCCACATGTTGAGGTTAGCTGTGAATATACTGAATAAGTACCAGCTTAGGGGCGGGGCAGGGGGGCCAACTACTCTTCATAAAAAATCGATATGTTTCATGGGGTGCTCATTACATTTTAATACGTATATTTGATCCAAATAATAAAAAATTTAAATATCCATTCCCTTTGGTCAGTAAAACTAATCATTATGTGATCCCATTATTTAACTATCAGACCAACTTTGAAAATATGTTGCTCACCATTATACAAATGTTTGAAAGAGATGAAGAGCCTTAAAATTCACAACATATTCATAAAGATTTATATGTATAATCAAATATTGAACAGAAGTTGTGTCAGTTATTCAGGCAATCAGATAATTTAATTGTGATGGTTAACACTGGCATATTGTGGTAAATTGCATCTTCTGCCCTTAGAGCAACCCAAGTTCCAGTGGGAGAAGACCAGACACACCATCTGGAATTAGTGCAGCATTTAGCCAAAATTTTTAACAATCGTTATGGACACACCTTCCCTGTACCAAAAGCAGTGATGGCAGGTAATGTCATCATATTTACCGAAATATACCACGTATGTTATTCTACTGACAAAATATCAAAGGTAGTTTTCAATTTGTTGCTTCTTGGGTCTTTGTAAGATGATTAGGATCCTTTACGCACTGATAAATGTAATAAATCAATTTTGTGTAATATTTGGACTAGCCTTCAATGTTGGCAGTCTAAATTGCTGTAAGACTAATTCTTCTCCATTTCTAAAGGAACTGAAAGTGGAGGTACATTGTGCAGTGCATTACATAAGAACTTCTGTCTTCCCACAATGCATTCATGACCACCTTCAGAAGCATGTTGTACAAGATAATGATTTCACATAATACACAGAATGAGGTGCCATATGTTTTTAAGTATGCGAATTTTTTTTAAGAACTTGCTGATATTACATAAGCAGTTATGATCAGTTTTTTAAGTCTTACGTTTTTTATTTTAGATTCTTCAGTTAGCAGACTGAAGAGTTTGCGAGATCCATCCAAAAAAATGTCAAAATCTGAACAAGATCCCAAAAGTCGCATAGAAATCACAGATACACGTGATGAGATACTGGAAAAGTGTAAGAAAGCTATGACAGATTTCACTTCTGAAGTTACATTTGATCCAGAAAATCGTCCTGGAGTTGCCAACCTAATAACAATCCATTCTCTGTTTACTGGGCTGGATCCAGCAGAGATCTGTGCACAGAGCATAGATCTGGATACTGGCAGGTAAAACATCTTTATTCAGGATAGCTTCTTTGAAGTGAAGGTTTTTGTGGCAGTTGTTCAGCATTATTTACAGATTGTTGGGGTCAGTCTTAGAAATGGACCTTCCACAGCATTAATACCTGATTCCATGAAGCAGAATCCTTTTTGAGATTCTTAGTTCTATTTAATTTAATTCCTGATAAATTATACAAGCCTAGGTAGCTATGGGGATTTTGATACTGAAACAAATAATTTTTATTTTGTAGTGTTTGTTATGAGCATTTTACTTTTGTTCATAATTGACACAGTTGACAGTGAGGCATGTTTTTTGAGACTTCCCACCCATACTCTGCTGTCAATGCACTGGACCATAATCTGAGCAAATTGAATCTGGTCCACAACCCATCTTATTTTCTTAACCTTTATGGGTCACAATGCACAATATCTGTTAGAGTTGTGTGAGAAAAAAAAAATACTGCCAAATCCATTTAGAGAACTTCCCACGATCTTAGTTCAGTATTGTTAAAATACTGGATTTGACTGTTTCCACATCCTACAGATACCCAACTGTGGAAATGAGCCATTTAAAAATATCATCCCACCTATGCATAGGTCTTCCCAGCTCTGAAGTCTGAACTGCTCATCTCCTTCATGCAAGCTACATGGCCTGCATTTCTTCTGTTGAGGCTTTGAAAGGTGACTGTTGTAATTGACAGGCAGCTCACATCTCATGAAACCCACAATGCACTTAGAAAAATAACAGCTGCCATAATGAATGGGAGTAATTTATGTGGCTGAAGGGGTGAAATGTTGAGAGTTTTGTTGTCATAAGTACTACATTTTTTCAGGTGCATACAGTAATACTAAAAGTCCTGAAGTTCATGATAATTTTCTCTTACCAAAGAATGAGTGTCATTAAAGTTCACTGACTTTTTATTTACAGATATAAACTTGTTGTGGCTGAAGTTATTCATGAAAAGTTGGAACCCCTTCAACAGAAGGTGCAAGAATATATGTCAGAACCACAATATATAGAACAAGTTTTAGATAAAGGATCAGAAAGAGCATCAGTAATAGCACAACAGACATGGCAAGATGTGAAAATAAGAGTAGGACTTGAACTTAATGAAAGTGTATATGAAAATTGTCAGCTGCCCAAGAAAAGGGTCCTATGAAGTTAGGAATAAACGCGTGAATCCAGTGTATAGAACTACAGAATTTAAAGATTCACTGTACTTTACACAGGGTGATTCATGACTTGTGGACATTACTGTAGGAGATGATATCCTGGGTCTTTGTGATCAAAGAGATTAATATCAGTATGGGTCCTATTCTCAATGGTTACAGAGATACGAGTGTTTGTAATTGCCATAAACACCCCCCTGTGAATCACACATTGCAATTCACACTACACAACCTTAAACCAGCAGGAATGGGAACTGTGAGTGAAAGTTGCAACTTGCAACTTGTGCTGTTCACAACCGAGTGGCAGTGTGAGTTTGGGTTGGCAGTGGCATTTTCAAAAACCTGTTTAAAGCGTGGGTCAGTGTAAACTGAAGACAATTTCTTGATGTCAAGTGAATTTATTAATTGTGCTTGTTTATTATTTGGTTCCATTTATTTTAAGTAATCCTTACCCTCTATTCTAAGTGTCAAGTGGCCGCAACTCCTTAACCACCCAAAATTGGACACATTTTTATATGAACCGTTTGATCGTAAAAACCTAGGAAATCATCTTCTGCAGTCATGTCCATAAGTCATGAATCACCCTGCATTTGCAGACCGACTGACTGACTGTTAATAACTGCTAAGTTACAGCATATTTAACATCACCTACAAGCCAACTTAGGATGTAAAACCTATATCACCTACCCATAATTATTCCCTGATTATGAAGATCTACATGGCTGAATCCTTTCTACACTTTATCCTAGCCTCTTCACAAGATATTTCCAGGTCCCCCCCCCCCTTTCTTGTCAATTGCATCTTTCATCTTCTGCTGTCTTAATGTCCAGACCACTTCTGTGTTGTCATTCTTAGTCAATGTACCCAAGCTGTTATGGAACCAGGTGTTAGTAAACAAGTTACATAAGGTAGTAATAAACAGGCAAGATTTAGTAAACTTTACAAATTTCAGGTTTTCACCATGCATTTTTAAAGTCAATCACTTTTATTGGCAGACTAATGCACTCAATTGTATAAAACTCAAAGGTTAAAATCTACTTTGTATCAATTTTAAAAGACAAAAATCACTCTGACATGTTTCGGATCATTTGCGATCCATCATCAGGGAGTGTTGAATGTGCTTGACTGGAATTACTTGTGACATTTTTCGTGTGCGTAGTCAGTGTTTGGCAGCAAAATTTTGAACCTGTGGTGTGTGTGCCTGGTACCAGGCACACACACCGCAGGTTCAGAATTACCCTGCCAAACACTGACTACGCACACGAAAAATGTCACGAGTAATTCCAGTCAAGCACGTTCAACACTCCCTGATGATGGATCACAAACGATCCGAAACATGTCAGAGTGATTTTTAATTGTTTTTTAATCGTCTTTTAAAATTGATACAACGTAGATTTTAACCTTTGAGTTTTATACAATTGAGTGCATTAGTCGGCCAATAAAAGTGATTGAACTTTACAGTGTTTAGATAACAGAAGCATTATTGTATGCAAGTAGAATAAGGAATCCAATGAAGCTGTACTTGCCTGGGATGGGTATTCTGCAACATCCAGCTAAGAGTTATGGTACCTAACACCATTCTGTAGTTGTTAGTTGGTGCTGAGATAAGAAACAAAATATCTTTCATACTATGAACAGTTACTGCTTTTATTTATTTAACACAGCACAACTAAATATATACAAGACAGTTTGAAGCATTTTTGCTTGCAACCTGTGGCAGTTCATGTGGATAATTTTCCTATTAAGAAATTTTATTCAGCAGCTTTAACAAGAGCTTCTCCCACTTCAACAGCAATTGCAGCTTCAGCTCTTGCAATCTCAGTTGATGCAGATGCTAGGTCACTCTGTGCCTTGCTCAACACTTCACGTGCTGCTGCGGCATCCAGATGCTCTACAGGACATGCCTCCTCTGCTAGCACTTGAACTGATGAGTCATCATTAATGCTGACTGTGCCACTTGACACAAATATCTTCTTGGTTGTCCCATCATTTTCAAAGACAGTCACAACTCCAGGCTTCAGAACAGCAAGGGTGGGTACATGTTTTGGTAGAATACCAAATGAGCCACTGAAGGATGGTACATCAACCTGTTTAACATCTGCATTGTCATAAAATACCTGCAACATATACAGTTCAATTAAATTTGATATGAAGGTCATGCTATTACTTTCTCACAAACTTAATTCTTGGCCTGTTGCTTGGTCTGTCTTTTTCATACAGCTTTTATAGTTGTAAAAGTAATTTTCTTATATTCAGTATAATTAAGAAAATGTTTGGTTGCTACTAAATAAGTGAAGTTGACAAAAGAATGACTAGATGAGATGCTACCACCCATGGTGTTCATCATCATCTCATATTGTTGCCTGGCAGCCTGTGTCCCAAAACATAAAATTTGGCATTCCAGAGAGTTGTCTCCCCTACGTTACAAGCGAGCATGACAGAGTTTTCTTAACAGGTTTCCCGTGTATCCTATCAAAGGTACTAGTTTGGATTTTCGCTGAACACTAATGCAAATTACTGTAAGGGTTTTCCTCAACCACTACGTTAATCAGATATAGGTCTTCCTATACCGTGGCTGTTAAATTTGTGAAGGATTGCTAGTTTTTCATAAAACTCTCGAATATCAAATTTGCTGGCTGGCAGTTCTTGAGATGTTACATGTGGAAGTAGTAAAACAAAACCAAGATTGTGCATTAACACTTCCAAAATGGGCAAAATTAATGTGTATACTATTTCATGCAGTCCCCCTCATATTTGACTATAGCCTCCTAGAAAAGGTCAACATGAAAAAAAATTGTACTCAAAACAATCTCAACTTTTGTCATAGTAACTTTTCAGTACTTTTTACTGTAAGGTAAGAAACACTGATATATTAGCAAGGGTTTTATAATATGTGACATTTAGGATGGAAAGAATGGTGAAAACGCTCTGAATTTGTGATTTAATAATATGTAATTCTATCTTAATCCTGCTAACCTCTCAGAGAATTCAGGCTTTATTTATGGTTAAGTTACTCTACTGAAAATCAAGTTGGCAGGTGACAGTTGCATGTGGTACTGATTCTTGCATGGTACAATCCAAAATATCACAGCCAACCAGGTTTTGTTCTTTGTACTGTGTGTTTGCTCCTGCAAATGCACCAAGTTTTCTGGTATCAGCAATGAAGAATGTGATGCTTACCTCACAACGAAGACTGCATGAAAAATAAATACACGCTAATAAAATCAGTTGCCAACAATTATATAATTGGTTAGACTGAATTTTAACATCACAGTGCAAAATATAAGTTCAGAGTGAAAGCTTCCCCAGTCTTCTGCTTTTATGCAACTGATAACTTAAAATCTTGTTTTATTGAAACTTTTGGCCTACTAAATACACAATGTTATCATGTTTCAGTGACACAAGATGTGGCTGTAACACTTCCTAAATTAGCCAAAATAAACACCCTTTGCAATTAAGATTATATGTAACTGCTAAACTAGCATAATAACCAAACCACATCCAGGCAAGTTGGGAGTCCAAATCACTAATATAGGATGCATACACCATATCTTTTGTAGCCAATACCTGTGACACAACATAAATCCAGTCAAGTGAAAGGTGTGCATCTGCACCATCTTAGTAGGATCTGACTAGTGTGATTGCAACTTTAAGTTACACGTTTTCAACAAACTATCAGTACTGTGGCAATGCGCACCTGATTACCAGCTGCAAACGTGAAGGGCATCTCAGCATATCCTCTGGCACGCACAGACGTCCAGGCTTGTTTATGGGACAGAAGCCGTACTACAGGTCGTATCGATCGTGCAATCGCTGCCATTTCTGTACCTAAATTAATTTCAAGCAAATAAGAAACTCCGAAACGCCCCCCAAAAATAGTGGTAACCTAATTCTTGTCCTCTATATAGTCTTGTAGACAGGATGTTTTATAGCAGTTAGTGAGAAGCATATATCACTAAATACCCCCAGATAAATACAATTCTAGAGTCAGGAAATAATTCAATTTTACTCTAGTATACTTTGCAGCAAATACCTCCACTACCTATATCGCCTGGACCAAGACCGACCGGGAACAGTGTGGTGTTACCAACATATGTTCTTGAAACATTCCTGCCTTTAAATAAATTTCTCTATTGTATAATTGCA
>JGI20166J26741_11591141_pt1 | contig 11764 bp, 7 predicted proteins | sample TergutCu122P5_FD_26741 | JGI IMG/M metagenome (IMG submission 26741) | reverse complement strand
AGAAAGGAGCTGGTACAGGGAAGGCATACATGCCCTTGCTTCGCGCTGGCGTAAGGCCGTAGACTTAGATGGAGATTATGTGGAAAAATAGCACGTGTAATGGAAACATCCAGTTATATTGTGCATGAGTTTCATACATTCTGATTAAATAGTTTCCGAGAAAAAAAAATGTGCGGCATTACTTTCTGAGAAACCCTCGTATATGTCTGCATGCTGTTAAAAGAAAGATTAAAATATTTTTACAGCACTCACAGTCATGGGTAAGAAGATGGCTGTCAGGATTAACATTTTTAATTCAGTTTTAACATATTCTATTAACTTTAATCTGTTTCATAATGTTCTAAAATTGATATAAATTTATTTTCCCATTTTCTGAACTACCTTCATGTTCAGTAATTACAATGATAGTGACGATTTTCTGTACAGGACCTTCTGCAGGTTTTGTTTGGTGGTAGTGATGAACCAGCTGCAACTTCAAGCATTTCACAGGCTCTCTGTCTTCCTGTATCAGCTCAGGAACTAGTAGAAAATGCAGAGTCAACACACCATTTGGACAGTATAGAATGTGTACGGTTCTTCCTTGTGGATTGTCGTCCAGCTGAACAGTATAATGCAGGTCACTTACCAACAGCATTTCATCTTGATTGCAATTTGGTAAGATACAGTGCTCCTTTTATTTAATAAAGACACATCTCTTCCACCCTGGTATATTCTGACACCTGAGAATTAAATAGTACATTTTACCTGTTACTAGTAACTACAATATTGTATTGTTGCCACGTGCTGTAGTGCAGTGATTTCCAAAGTGTGGTATGTGGACCATTAGGAGCCCATGAGCATCATCTACAGAGCAGGCACATCCATTGCAGCAGAACATTTGTATTCATTTTTAATTCTATTTATTTGGTATTGTATTAAGATTTAAATTCTCAAGAATTTCACAATTGAAATGTAGCATTTAAAAATATATCATGGAACACCTGTGCACTGATGTTGTATGTGTTAATGCTAATTATGTGCTAATTACACAGATACCAATTTTTCAATAATTTCAGATGCTGCAGGAACCGGCAGCCTTCTCTACTGCCGTACAAGGTTTGCTGTCGGCTCAGCGACAAGCCCTTGCTGCTCGGTCAGCAGCAGGTGGAGAGCACTTGTGCTTCCTGGGGTCAGGGAGAGTTGAAGAGGATCAGTACACTCACATGGTCGTTGCTTCCTTTCTGCAGAAGCACACACATTACGTTAGCATGCTTGCTGGAGGGTATCAGGGTAAATATTCAAATGTATGTTTTACTCTGTTGTAGTTCTCCTTGTGTTTAAAGGATGGAGGTAGTGGATACAATAATCCTGCCATAATGAATGTTATGAAATTCGGATACCAGAGAACATTACAAACAATCCAAAATTATTCATGGAGGCAGTAGCAACAAACCAAATTTTAGCAAAGTATGCTACTCTTCAGTCTGGATTTGTCTATCTTTCCGTGTCCTCACGGTATGCCTGAAAGTTCAGTATATTTAAGTAAAGTTTTATGTATGATTTTGTTTGGGAGTGGAATGTATTCTTTTGCTGTATGCAAAGAACATACATTCAGTGTACTTGGGAGCAAAGTGATTTGAAACCATTTAAACCAAGAAAGAGAAAATGTAAGGAACTTCTTAGTTTGTACTGCTTGTCTAATACAGTTAAGGTGATCATGTCAAGAAGGATGAAGTAATCGGAAGGTGTGGCAAATATAGAGGAAATGAGAACTGTATATAGAATTTTAGTCAGAAAACCTAATGGGAAGAAACTGTTTGGGAAACTGAGGAATAGAAGGAAGGAAGGCTGTAACTGGTATGTGTAGTAATTTATACCACATAGTCTTTGAAGCATAACTGTTTTGTGTTTGAAAGTGTGCCTGCTGAGGACAGCCGGTTATGGTTGAAACGTGTTGAGGTTTAGTGTGTGATTTCAGGCTTCTGCCGCGAAGTAGATGAGACTTGCACTCGTCTGTGCTGTTATGCAGTATGTATTGGTAATTCCTTACCAACATTTCAGGACAGCCTATCAGTCCCATCTTCAACAGTCAAGAATTCTTGACCCTTCATGATAAGACCAATAGGTTGTCCTGAAACATTGGTAAGGAATTCCCACTATATGCTGCATAATAGCTCAGAATAGCGCAGTTCATATGTTGTTCAATATGCATACTGTTTTATGTTGTCTGTTTTGCTCTGAGGGTTATAATATATTACTAGTTGTGAATTTAACAATTTATCACATTTTATAACCAGAACGTATGTTTAAATATTGCAGCAATTCATGAAAACTTTGGTGACGATGTTAGCAACAGTTTAGATGAACATAATCCTCAGAGTTGTGTAGTGTGCACCCCTGATGTTGCTGGTGAAGACTCTGAAACTTTTCAACCTAACGCAAGTTCTTCAGATCTTCTCGGAAAAATCAGGTATTGAATTCTGTGTTGACACGGTTGTTCATCATTTCATTTTAGTGATGTTAGTTTGTGATGATAAAAGCTCATTTGCAATAGCCTTCGTAACTTTTTTTAAAGTTAAAATGAAATAGTGTAGTGACTTGTAGTTTGTAAGTTTTTGAAGTACTTACTGACATTGTTATCTGTTTTTTCTTGCTTGTGGCAAAGCTTGTTCTCTTGCATAGGCTATGAAGCACTGAATAGCAGGGTATTGGAATGGAGAAAACATATAAGGAAGCAGTCTTGGACCATTTGAATAATTTGGAGTTACGAACCTGATATAAACTAGGATTTCTAACTACTACATTTACCTATCCATTTGATCATGTACTTACTATCTTCTGTGAAGAGTGCTTGCCATGTGACCCTTGAGAACAGAAGGCACATGTCATGCCTGACAAGGGCTTGAAGTTTCCATTTTAAATTTACTGCCTCTTTATTGTGGATCATGTGGACAGCTGTGTTACAATTTCCTTGCAGTGCAGCTATGAAGCTTAAATCTGCTGAGGTCAAGGGAAAGCTGTTTGACTATATTGTGAATCCAACTGGAAGTAATGCAGTGGAACGACATGTTAGCAGTGCAGATAAACTTGGCAAACGTTATCGCAATATGGCACCTGTCTTCAGTATCGATGAAGAAGACGGAGGTAAGTTGCTATGGTTTTTATTCTTGGGCATAAGTAATGATGATACTTTGACAAACTGTCTTCATCAATAGATTATTTGTTGCTGTATATTCTTAACATGCATTTTTATAAATTGTGAATGAATTGAAGAAACTAGTTTACTCTGTATTTCATGTAGTTATGATATACAGACTGATGCAGTTGAGAGTTTTGTCAGCTAACTATCTGTCCTTGTAAGTCAGCCTAAGCAACTCATTGTGCCTTTAATTAGATGACTCTGAAACACGTTCCTCTTCTTTTTCAAAATTCCAGGAAGGAAATACAACACTTGGCAAGGGAAAGATGGTTCTTGATAAATGAAACAAAACCAGATTGAAGGAAAGTCAGAGTATCAACAAACTGGAGAGCTGAAACAGCACACCAGACAGAGTAGTGATGTTATTGTTACTTGTACTTCATTTTTAAAGACTGGATTATTTCAGTTTTATCTTGGTTTTTAAAGGCTGTAGAAGACATTTTTGTTATGTTTGTAACATATCACAGATTTGCAGGGATTGTATGAATTCATGAACATGAATCATTTGTTTTTATAAAACAGTATTCTGTTCAAGTGTGATTTGAAGTTACATGTTAATATTAGCATGCACCATTCTGATGCACAAGGAAACATAATCATCTGTTTTTATGAAGACAGTTTGTCAATTCTTGTTGCTTTTCCAAACCTTCTTCAGAATGTCTGATATTTCTCCCCTTATTCTTAATAGAATGTGTCAATATATCATATTCCTGCCCAACAGCAATATTCATAGGAGGTTCTACTGTGTGGCTGAAGCATAGGTAATCTTCCCATGCCACAGATTCATGATCAGTCGATTATGTTTTAAGATGGTGCTTGCTAATATATTATAGAAACCATATTACTTATGTGTATTACCTTAACAGTAAAACCTTCACAGTCCAGCACTGTTTACTGTTAGATTTCAGTGAACAGAGAATATATTTGTTGAGGTTCAGTCATTCCACTTTTAAGTGTGCTTGAAGTGAATGGTCTTGTTGCCTTCATGGGGTGAGCCCATTCTTTTATAAGTTAATACCAGGCTTGGTCTTCCTGAGTGGGTATTGGGAAAGATTTATGCAACATTTCAAGCAGGAATGAAATCCTGAGTGTGGTAACACTGCAGTATTTACAGTCCCATAACATAGTTAATAGGATTGCTTACTGTAACACGTTTCAAATCTTTTGTAATTAGTTGTTCAGCGTACACTGTCCTTTGGCATGACAGTTTTTTGTTTATAAGCTGCTTTTTTGGTGGTACAGTTTTGAGCTATTTTCAGAGCACAAACACACACTCTCTCTGTCTCTCTCTCTCTCTCTCTCTCTCTCTCTCTCTCTCTCTCTCTCACACACACACACACACACACACACACACACACACACATATTTCTTGTGTCAGTTGCAGGTTTTCTTCCTTGTCGCTTTGTCTTGCAATAAATTTTACTCTGCTTTGTTAACTATGCCTTTCAGTTCAACAGAGCCTCTCACTAAAGTGCCTTGTAAAAAGTCTCAGGTGTTGGCCGTCACGGTGAGGAATTCCCGTTACCTTCCTGTGATCTGTAATGAGTACATTATTGGTTTGATCTGAAAGTTAGTCCAGTTTATTCATTTTGGGGCTTGCATTGTATTACACAAGAGAATTGTAATATTTTCAGCAGCCGCCTGAGCAACATATTGTGTTGTTTGATGCTTCATTTTCTTTCAGAAACATACATGTGTAATACTTTATCTCCTATCAGAGTTATTTTAAAATCATATTATTAGCTGAGGCCACATGGTTTGTTAACGTAGTTCTGACACCACTATGTACAGGGCAATTCAGAAAGATGTGAACATGTTCAAAAATTCATAGAGATTGAATTAGTACTTGTTATTGATGGGACACCGTTCATTAGAGAGTCTCTGAGGTTTCCTGTGAACCTCACAGGCATTTGATGTGAGCCCCACACAGTAGATGACTATTCAGTAGTTCTGGCACACAATGTAATGTTCTTTGGACCATTTCATTACACTCATCGCTGTGGTTTTTTATTATTCAGATGTTCTCACACCTTCAAATAAATGTGAGGAGGCATACCATCTTGCTGGGAGATGAAATCATCAGCTTCATGAATGTGTGGAATAAGCCAGTTTGTAATTGATTTATCTGCACAAGAGAGTGGGCCATAAATTTCATGATGTGACAAGGCACAATCATACGTGCTTTTGTGAAGTCATCTTTATACTTGATGACTTGGTGAGGTTATTTGAGAACTGTACACATGAACATTCTGTTGGTTTACTTTGCTGCTCAGTGAAATGTGGTCTCAACACTGAAAGAAAGCTGTGCTGTCACACCAGCCCCTTCAAATTTCTCTTGATGCATACAAGAGATCTCATATCATTTGCATCTGTTATTCAGTTTTAGCAGCTGCACTAACTGCAGCAAATAAGCTTTCAAAGGCAAATGTTTCCAGAGAAGATGCCGACTGTAGTTTGAGACAGATTCTTCTAATGGCTACATCTGTAAACTAATTCCTGGACTGCACTCTTCCTTTGTACCTTGTGTTGCTTTATTGGTGTTAACATGGGTAACCTGGATATCATCTTCTTGTAGATACAGCGTTTGTTTCCAGACTGCTTACTTGAGGTGTGAATTGACTTAGGCATAGTCGTCCTGCATAACACTTGTTACATATCAGTGAATTTATGTTTTGCAAACTGGGGAACATGAAGTGCCTTTCTTGTAAAAAAAAACATTTCCACAAGTGTGTGACCATAGTGGATTGGAAGGGAACCCATTTCCAGCAGGCATATAAAAGATCCTTCAGCATATGTCTGTCAGTTGGCCCATATGGATTTGCTATCACATGCATGTGTACTGTTTTGTGAACACATGAGTGTTTACTAGGGTTTGAATTGCCATAGATTTCTTGTAGAAGTTCTACAGAACTTACCTGATTGTATAAAGAGCTTTTTAAGCTTTTAGAGGTATTCTTTGACAGGATAAGGGCTTCATTAATAGACATATTTCCTGTCAGGTTGTACACATGTGAATTGGCTGTAGAGGGAGTTCAGTATAGAACAAAATTACAACACTAGTTGTCAGCTGACACATTGTAGATGCACCATATTGAACATGTCTGATAAAACTACATTGAAATATATTTTCTTATTCATTCATAAAGTCTGTGAGAATTTAGATGGCAGTAATTAATAGGCATTTAATTTCACACCCACATTTTTGACAGAGAGATGCGTGCTAAAATGATTACTGTTGCTTTAGATGTTTGTGTAATTCTCAGGTTTAAAGTAACACAGTTGGCATAAAATGTAAAGGTGAAATTAATCCTATAATAGGTCATGAAGGCCTAGACGGAGAGAAGAGGTATAGCTGTACTCTTTCTTTAACCTCAGCACTAGGGGTGGGTGGTCAACACCACACCCTGGCCGCTTTATCCTGGGGAAAAAGATAAGGTACCTCTCGTACAGAGGGCTGAGTGGGCCTCAGGGCTGGTCTGGATGGGTGTGGAAAATTTTGCCCCCACTGGCATTCATTCCTTGAATTTTCCAGCCCATAGCCAGTTGCTTTACCAACTATGCTATCCTGGTTGATGCACAGTGGGCATAACTTTACAAATTCCTTTTTTTGTATTGCTGTTTGCACTTGGCATGTTTTGATTTTGTGCCATCATTGGGCAGGTCGTTATTCATTTGCGTACAGAATTAGTCAACTTATAATGCCAGTAAACTTTGTAGCTATGAATCCTCAGTTATTCATGTATGCTTCAGTATTTAACACAGTTATAAAATATTTGATCTGATAAAAAATGTATGTTGAAGAATCCCTGTTTTCACTCAGTTATCCAAATGATTTCTGCACCCCTAATTTTTTAATATATCGTGGAAGATCATCATTGGTATGATGTGAATGTGTTGTTGTGTGTTTGTGGTTTGGTGACTTGCAGTTGAAGTTGGCCAAGGTTCTTTTACTCTCCCTGTGTGGTTTGTATAGTTCTTTTTGTGTTGTTGTATTATCTCCTGTGTCATCAGTATTAGGAAATGAGACAACATCATTGCAAGAACTGTATAAACCATACAGGTATGGAGTATAAAAACCTTGGCCCTAGTTAAGGAAATCAGAACTTAACTCTTTGTGATGAAAAATTTGCCCATATGTTCAGGTACTTTCTAAGAATCGAGGACTATGCAGTATTGTGAAATTATGAATACGATTTTGATGACTGTCATGATACCATCTGCCGTCTGTTAGGGCATCTTAGAGTATTTTTTAATAGGACAGGAAATTTTTAATGCCAAATACTATGTCCTTCTATATGCTGCCTTAGAGTATAGATAAAAACGACTTTGTCAACATATGCCGGGTATTGCAAGAAAATAAAATATTAGAAACGAATTTGATGCTGCAGACCAGTTATGTGTCCCTTGACTCATGTGAATGTATTAGTTGAATGTTTTATTTACAACCCCTAGTTAGTAAATTCCTTCTGTATCAGACCTTGCAGTTGCAAAATACACAATTCTTAAAAGGTAAAACTTGATATCTAGAGAGGAATTGTTGCCTGATTTAAGCAATGTCTCATGAGCCTTTAGCGTCACATTAAGAGCCTTTTGCATCTCATTAAGAGCCTTCTGTGTCTCAGAAGAGCATATTAATGCATTCTAATAACATCATTCTCTTCTGGAGCTGTGGCTGATTGTATATCAAACTTCAAAAGCAGTCTTAACTGCCTGTATTCTTTATGGTACTTTTTCATTTGGATTGTGTAGGTTTTACTGTATTTTTTAATCAGTGTCAGAGATTTATATATGTTTTCACAGTTTATATTTATGAAGTCATTATTATTTATATGCTGTGTACCCAAGAGCATACATTCATATAAGGTTATGATCTGTTATGGCACTAAGTTGCCTGCATTAAATGACCCTGATGGTAATGGTCTGTTTCTTGGCCCAGTATCATCATATAGATATATAGCCTTGGGAGTCGGAGAATAATTGTTGGACTAATTGCATGATTCATTTAATGACTTTTCAAAGATAAGGACCTTAGCACTGTATATAAACTTTGTGACTTGTACACTTGCTGAAGATTATGAATGGTTACGCATAAACATTGGTAAACAGCACCAGATTTGAGTTTTATGATGTGAATTGTAATAGTATAATGGGCATAAGTAACTAGGTGGCTGAAGGAGACACACATTCTGGGTGGTAAGGTCAAATAAAAATAAACGTTTGTAAATTGTACTCAGAGAATATGGGAGCATCTGTCAGTTGCTTTACTTGCAATTATTGTGTCATATAAGTTGTGTAAATACAGTAAGCAGTTTTGTTGTTTTCCATTTGAATATTTTATTACTTCAGTACAAAGAATGTGGGAGTAATGTTAAACTTTTGATATGTTTCTGTGTATAAAAGGTGCAGATAGTTGGGTGTGGACAGGGTTCATTCTGAAGTTGGGTTGTTCGTAAGATGGGAAAGTGTAACAGAGACAGAGAGAGACAGACATTTCCCATCGTAATGCATCACATGCCACTATTTAAGACAGTATGAAGATCATGGTGTTCTAGGATGTGACACTGTGCTGTTAGATATCTTTGGCCTGAATATGGAGGCAGCAAGTTTCTCTGAAAAGTTACTACTTGTTTACCAAACTACAGTGTTATGCACCATAAATAACAGCGTTATTTACCAAGTAGCCTTGGCTACCATCAGATACAACACATTTGTACTACAAGTACTTCATCATTTTGTATGGAACTTGGCCGTTTTTTGGGCCATGGCCTCCCCACTGCCAGGGTTGTGAGATGATTGGGTTCTTACATGGTGAGGATGTCAGCCCTCTGCCCAACCCCCAACGTAGAGGTCCAGGGGTATCTTTCTTTGTCCAGCACCTCACTTAAAACCAGTTCAGCATCCACCAGCATAGCTTTCAAGTGCACTGGTGCACACAACCTCCCTTTGATAAGGTAGAGATACCATCAAGGGAGACTTTTGTTTGTTGTTTGTCATAATTCTCAACTGATGTTTGATTGCTCATGTTCGTTGTTGAGGGTACATAGTCATGGTTGTTTGAAACAAGTTCATTTAAGAATTGTAAACAACAACTGATACATTTGTTGTATTTGATGTACAGCACTCACTGTCTGGAAACATGAGTTTTAAAATTCCTAGTACTGTGGGTTTGGTGACCATGTTTTAATTCAGGAATAAATGGGAATTGGGGGTTTCAGATGTCATACTTTGGCAGGGCTGGCAGTCGTATTTTATTTTAACTTTGGGTTAAAAATATTAGAACTGAAGGAATGCAACAGTCAGTGAGCTGGACTGTGCATACAGTATGTTCTGATGCAGTAATGTGGTGCATTGTCATTATTTGTTGTAATTGAAAGTGGTCAGGTTTTGGCATGGGTGTGATACACATTAAGAACAGAAGATATGGTGTATCTTTTTCAAAGATAGGTTACATACAGTTGATTTAAATGAATTATTCATTAATATGTTGAAGTTTAGTGACACCAGTCTTAAGCCCTAATGAATGGGATCATGTTTAACACCTGTGCACAGCTGTTATATTTAAATGCTGAATGGCTAAATTAAAACACTTTGTGTTAAAAAGAACATCCATATTTAAAAATTATGCTAATGACAAGTTTACCAGTACACCATGATCATCCTGTGTTTTTGCTAGTGATAAGTATACCAGTGTTTATGCCGATCATAAGTAAACCAGTTCATTATCATCATCATAGTTATGTTTAGGCTAATGATAATTATACCAGTTTACCATGATTATCATATGTGTTTGTTAAAATTAGAATCATAAAGATCTCCTCTGACAGAAATTATGATGATAATTATTGTACATGGAATATGTACTGACTGTACACTGACTGATTTATATGTTGTATAGCAACACTTTATCAACTGCAGTAGTTACATAGTGTCATATGAGCGAAATATGTCTATGCATTGTGAATGTGGAAGGGTGGAAGAGGAAGCAGTCATGGCATTTATAAAACTGATATATTTTCATGGAAGTCCTGAGGGATACCATGAAAAACGTTGTCAGGTTGGCTAGTTCTCTGATTGGAATTTGAATCAAGTACCAGTCAGATACAAATTGGATGTGCTGTCACTGAGATAACCTGCTCAGATCAAATCTTGTAGGTGTAAGATGGGTGTTTGTTTGAGGTGGGGAGAATTGTGACACTTGTCACAATCAAATTTTCACATGGAATTTGTTCAAAGTAATGCCATATACATAAGGTTTATTTTTATCATGTCCTGTGTTATGATGTTTTATACATTAACAGCAACATTTTAAAATGTTTGAGTTTGGCAGATTGTAATTTATGTGTGTAATCTTATGAAATTCTGATACACCTGTTGTTATACCTATAATGTTAGTTCCTCTGATTTGTGCAATATTGTAGGTGTGTTGAATTCACAGTGAATTACTGAACCCTCTTTCTTGTATCAGCTGTACTGCTAATGCTGATACTGGGCCAATGCATTGCTGTCTGGGTGCACTGTGTTGACTAATTTGATACACTATTCCAGCAATGAAGTTATTTTTATGCCAAGTGATAAATAGTAAAATTGTCATTATATTTGTTTATATAACTAGTAAGTAGCAATAATTAAATTTCATATGTGTTTTGTTGTGAGAAAGCTTTGTGGCTTAATAATATGACATCCACAGTGTAAAGTAACAGAGGTACTCTTCTTGTTAACAGTTTACAAAATGGTGAGAAGTTATGGGTGACATAAATCTGAATGGTTGAATCCTATAGGGATATGTTTCAAGGTATTGGAGGGATGAGTGTGTTGTGAGTGAGACTCTAATATGCAGGAAGTACCAGAAAACCATACCATAATGTATTGTGTTGTAGCAGAATGAAGGCGGCTAATTCATTGGCTTTAAAATACAGTATTGCAAGACATTACAAAATGTTTTATAACTTATAAAATTTATTATAAGCAGTAGAGAATTTTAGAGACATTTGTCCTTTCTTGAATTGATGGGCTGGCATCTTTTTTAATTAATTTCTGATCCAGCAGGAAAGCTGTAGTTGCTACAAACACAGATTTAACTGATTATCTTACTTTTTTAACTTGTATGTGTTGTCTTATAACGTAACGTTTTTGCAGTTGTTTTAATGTAAATGTTCAGTTACCATGAACCTTGCTGACACTGTCTCAAAACTTGCTGTTTTAGATCATATGATCTGTAATTTAAAGTCTTAAGTGATGGTCATCATAAGTCTGAAAGACTGCATTGCCTGCTATCTGTTGGTGGTCAGTGAAGTTATTTAATTAATTAATTAATCAGAGCTCAGAAGTTCTTTCTCACAAATAGCAGGGTAATTTGAGTGTGGTTTCAACTTACATCTCTGCAATGGAACAGCTAGTCTGTGGGTCGGATTTGAAGACTTTTCATTAGACACATACGCCAGAGCTTTCCAGCATTTAAATTTTAGCACACTCTGTAGGTAAAATGTGAATAATACAGGAACCAAACAAGGTAGCATTATGAAATAAACGGCATTTTGAAGAGAAAGAAATGGAGATTATGCAGCATGTTTAAAATATTCAGTATGT
>JGI20166J26741_11591029_pt1 | contig 11765 bp, 5 predicted proteins | sample TergutCu122P5_FD_26741 | JGI IMG/M metagenome (IMG submission 26741) | reverse complement strand
CTTTTTGTGTACAATGTCTTTTAGGTGGCCACCACCCTCCTCAATGCACAGGTGCACACGAGTTAAGAAGCTGCGCGTAACGGCTTGATGTGTTTCTTCTGAAAGTTTGGGATTTCTTCCCGTGTGATTTCTTTGAGTGCATGTAAGTCTGTAGGGCGATTACTGTACACTTTACTTTTCAAATAATCCCACAGAATAAAGTCTGGAGCTGATAGGTCCGGCGAACGAGGAGACCATGGCACATCACCGAAACGAGAAATCACCCGCTGCGGAAACAAACGGCGAAGCGCAGCGATGCTAATCACTGCCGTGTGGGCCGTAGCACCATCATGTTGAAACCACAAGGTACCACTGTTTAGCGGAAGATTCGGGGACAGAAATTCATTGATCATCTCTGTGTAACGTTGCGATGTGACTGTGACGGCTTTTCCGTCTTCATCCTCAAAGAAATAGGGTCCAGTGACTCCTCTGGACCAAACAGCGCAACATACGGTAACTTTTGGGTCATAAGTGGGGCGTTGACGAAGTTCGTGAGGATTTGCAGCTGACCAGTATCGAAAGTTCTGCTTATTAACTGTGCCATGCAAATGAAAATGTGCCTCTTCACTCATCAGAAGTTTGTTCGGCAGGTCTGGATTTTCAGTCAATATTCCCACAAAGAGACTACAAAATTGCAAGCGCATCTCTCTGTCCCGATTACTTAAAGCATGCACTACTTGCAGTTTGTATGGGTGAAGACTCAGGTCACTACGCAGGATGAGCCGTACACTCCTATCAAACATGCGCAAGGCTTGAGCGTGCTTACGTGCAGATCGCCTCGGACTGCGGCTGACGGACGCCATCACTCGGGCAATGTTCTCAGGTGTGCGAAGTGTGGACGGCCGACCAGGTGGCTTTTTACACGTGACAGAGCCTTCTTCACGCCACTGCCTTACCCATCGACGGATTGCAATTGGAGATGATGCTTCCTGTTGATTCCGTTCACAGCGGAATCCGCGCTGAGTCTCTGTAATTGATCCCGTCCGAATAAACAGTTCCACAGCGCACACACTTTCTCCTACTCCCCAGCGCTCCATGTTGACTAAATCTGAAGGTCACTGCTTATGTTCAAATACCTGCACTCCGCGATACCTTAGCGGAGAAGCACGTAACTAAAATTTTAAAATGCTTCACTATTTCTGCCGCACCCTGTATTATATCTGCACTGTTGTGTTTAGTCAGTTAATATAACACCTAAATTATAAGCAACACACAACAAGGAGATGTCAACTAAGGTCAGTACAACAAATTGAAGAACTAAATTATCAGAGATGATGGTTAGAACCTCCTAATAAAATTCGGTTTCAAGATAAATTTACTCAAAACAAATGCGAATTGAAACGCATAGGTCATGAATATGTTTTTAAATTGGTTTCCTCACGTTCAGTTTTCTATAATATCGCTTTGGCACTCTACTTTGGGGGAAGAATTTCCCAAATCGTAATAAATTAGTTTACGAGATATCACCATTATTTATACGCCATCCTCTCGGTTATAACCTCTACATACAGCCTAAATATTTAGAAAGGTACAGAGATTGAATTTATTTGAAAAGAAATCACCAAACAGCAAAATTAAAATCGATAGACAGCTAAAAAAAAAATATAACGTATATTTGACCTTCTCCAGCATTCAGAAACACTTCTGAGGGTATCGTGATCTCTGCGAGAACAACATTTGCCTCTGCAGGTCTCATTGCCTAAGATCACTTAATTCGTGATTCGTTTTCTATGTAGCGGTAAAGTGATCTGCTTCCCTTCGCGCCGGAACGAACAATGGTTAGTCTAATAACAAAACGAGGTGCGCCCTTGAATAAGCATAATATCACTGTAATCGGGAGCCAAATTACGGCGCGTGCGCATAAACGGAAGTTCTGTCCGAAGTTTCGTTCGTGTACGGAAAGCAGCTGCTGGCGTGAAATGATAGCTGCCTTGTAATTGTGAGTTTTGACGCAGACGTTGTGTGATTTTAGTGTCACAATATATGAATTAGTGTCCACTGGAGTGTGTTTCAATGTTATATTTATAAAACAATACGTTATAGAGCAGATGAACTGTGATAGAGACAGCATCAGCACACGGGATGTTCCGTCGTGCTATTCCAACGTCAAATTGGGTGGCAACGCACCAACTGGCTTGAGGTAAGGGATGAAAAAATATCATGTAATGGGGACATCTGGCGTTAATAAAGATAAAAGTGCAATTGTTGTGAATGCTATACTTGTTGAATTTCGTATCTCTGTATTACCGTTGAGGTTATAAAAAATATACAATGCTCTATAATAGCCTGCAATCTTTCTTTTCCAACACAGTACATTTATTATCACTTCGAAATACTATTATCTCTTTAGCCAAAGCAGCAGTATTTGTAAGTGAAGACGTAGGTGAAATTATAATAAAAGTCTTCACTTCTGCCTTTCTTTCAAAGAACCTCATTGAATTCTCGCCATGTTACATCACAGTAGCCAACACCAGACTGTCACAGAAGCTCGAGTTCCAACATACGCAAACAGAAAAAGTAATCAAAGAAGGCTGGGTTTTCGCGTTTCGTATTACTAACACAGACTCACGTCATCAGTCTGCATGCTTTTAAAATACAAACTAAATATTGGGCTTTAAGTTTGTGTGTGTAAAAACCAAGATTAGGTTTGAGTTTGTGGGTGTGTTGTTTTGGCAGCCGTGAGCCATTCAGTGTGGCTGTCGATGTTGACAGCACACTTTCTGTATGCTTTCTGTTACATGTGACGCAACAGGAGGGCACACATAAAGGTAGACCTACATATCCTCCACACACACACACACACACACACACACACATGTATTATATATATATATATACAGTATGTATATACACACACACATGTATTTTATATATATATATAGAGAGAGAGAGAGAGAGCCGAGGTTAAAGAAAAAGTAGAGTTACACCTCTACTACCCCTCTGGTCTTTCATGGCCTGTTACAGGGAGAACAAACCCCTTCGGGACGCCACCCCCACCCCCCCACCAGTATAGAGCCAACCTCACTTAAGCGCCCATGAAAATCTCTGAATAGAAGTCCCCGATACATCGTATTTCGGTTTTCCTCCGCCACCCATATACCGCCACAAATTGCGGTGAAAAGTAGTGGCGATATGTTATTATCTCGTTATCACACGGGTTCTCAAACTGTTTCGTTGACATTATCACCAAATTAAAATCAACAGTTTCAATGTACCACTGATGTTTTTTTTTTCCCCCCGTATTAATAAAACAAGATGATACTGGGAAGACTGCTGACATCGGTGATGAGTTATATAATGTTGCCAGTACGTCTTCCTATTAGCAATCAATGTGACTTAAGTTTTATTTACTTTTAATATTTTATCCTTTTTATATTTAGCCTCTTTGTACTTAAATCCTTTTTATATTTAGATCTTAATACATAACTCATAAAAGTATTGTACAAAATTGTATTAGATGGTGATACAATTACCATATAATACAACTGTATGAAATACTTTTATGAGTTTCATATTAATGGCCTGAAGATGACCGAATTAGGTCGAAACAAGGTGCCACACCAAAGTACAGATATGCGCCACATAACGACGTTTCGGTCAACGAAGGTCCTCATGTAAGACGGTGGTCCCGTAAGATTATAATATCTTAAACTTATAATATAATATTATAATACTTACCATTGTGTTACAATTGCCTACAGTGTTCAGTACAGTAACATACTCTGCATGTTTGTAGCCTAGAAGCAGTAGGTTATACCATACAAACTAGGTGTGTAGTAGGCTATACTGTACCATCTAGGTTTGTTTAAGGAATTACACTTTCGCACGACGTTAAGTGACGCATATCTGTATACAACATACATTAGTTTTTTGACAACATTTAAATCCTTCTTTGTTGCAAAGTAACACAAATGGATGATAAAACACGCATCTCACCGTTTGAGAAAACATGCCTTAGCATGTCTGCTAAGAAGACCTTCTTCTGTTACACATAAAACAGTCTTACGAGGTGCTGGTGGCAAAAATAACTGCAGGCACTTTTACAGCTGAAGGCCAATGACCTTGACCGCTATGACACTCCTGCGTTAGTCACAACACAAATTTTATTGCTCACTGCAGCTAGATTTGCATTTACGGCAAAGTGTTCCGGCTGAAAAAGCCATCTTCGTAAAGAGTCAGATTCAATTAGGACGTGCACCTGTGTGTACCAATTACTTTACTGGATGTACGAGCTTTTACTCTTCTCCTGTAGGTGTATTTACCTAATGGTGTTATAGGAAATTGACGTACAATGCAACATTATGGCACCTTCGAATCTTAGCTTCCTGGACCCGTCCTAACTGGTATTACCATTTAATCTATAATGGTCACGCTTTTTGTTATTTTTCACATTTCTGCACACATTATAAAATATTATTGTTATTAGAGAGAGTTATAATATCTATTTACGTTGATTTCATTAAAATTCACCTTTCATACATAACCTCAAATCTTCGCCCCTCCGAAATATTTTGTAAAAGGTGACTTAAAAACAGTATTTCGTACATAATTTTAGGTATATTCATAATCAATGTACACACAAAATTTCATGTTCCTAGACATAATCTGTAAGTATAAAATATTATGATGGCACGTTTCTATTTTCCCCAGTTTCATATATATATATATATATATATATATACATATATATAAAAATTATATTTATGTACATATATATACATGCAGCATATGAATCACATAAAGACACAGGCGTAACTTAGCTAGTAACATTGGGGTGGGTGGCGGCAAAGTAGACCATGGGTACTAGGAACTTTAATGACGAAGTATTAAACTTATAAAAATGGGGAATATTCTTTTGAACCTGTCCTTAATATGCAACGACCTTAGGCAAACAGCACAGAGAATTTATAGCGCCTGTCTTCCTATGTAAACGGGTGACTCAGATGTCTGTGTTCTGAATCTCGTAAAACATGTCTTTTTGTTTGTTTTTCTTTACATCACCCAAATAAATGTTTAGAAAATATTTATATTTTTTATTTGCCTCTCTTCAACTCAGTAGCCAAAAATTTATTATTAGGCAGAAAAAATATTGGAGGAGCATTTACCGGCCCCCCTCTCTCTCTTGCACCCCCCAACTTACCCCTAAGGATGAAGAAATAAACCAAATGATTTTCCATTACAATGAATCGTTGTCAGTTATTCTATATCAACACTACTTCATTGTTTTATGTTATTTTATAAGTCCTCATTCTTTCTTTGCAGGTTCTCACGTGCACATTCATCGTCCATTGGTGAGTGAAAATAATTTCTTACTTTCCCTTTTTCCAGGACAGCGTTTGAAAAGCATCTTGTCATTTGTATTGAACTGTATATTCCAACAGGCTGCTGCACTGATCAAGGTACTTTTCTGTTCGGGATTTGACGGAGACTAAACAGTGTGCACGTAAGGAAATTGACAAACCTATTAAATTAAATATTTTATCAAATTACACAATATATATACATATATACACGTATGTATATATATCGATCCAGTCTATGCTCCCACATCCCACTTCCTGAAGATCTTTCTTAATATTATCCTCCCCTCTACGGCTTGGTCTCCCCAGTGGTCTCTTTCCCTCGTGTTTCCCTACCAAAACCCTGTATACATCTCTCATCTCCCCTATAAGCGCTTCATGCCCCGCCCTTCTCATTCTTCGATTTTATCACCGAAAAATATTGGGTTAGGAATACAGATCATTAAGCTCCTCTTTATGTCGTTTTCTCCACTCCCCTCTTAGCTCGTCCCTTTTAACGTTAAATTGTACGTCATACTCGCCGTTTGGTAATTATGCATCAACGATGTACCTGTATGAGAGAGGTCACGAATTTTTCGGCTTGGATTTTGGTCTTATTCCATCCTCCTTCCTTTCCACCCATCTCCGAACAAGTTGTCCACAATTAGCTACTGTGCCAGCATATTTAATGTGATTGATTAGAGTTCTGTTGGAGAAGCCCAAGAAATTCCCCGAATTCTGTAGAATTCAAAGTTTCATTAGGGTGTTCACAAGAGAGTGCCACTTGTTCTTAACCAGAACCAGGTTATCCCTGCCTACTGCCTGCCATTCTATTTCTTGACGATTAAAGTTAATATTATTTCCCGTATAAGCATAATCCTTCACAGTGTTCCTGACCTGCGGGTCTCCCCACCGAAACCTTGCATGCATTTCTCATCTGTCCTGCGCATGACAAATGCCCCGCCTCCAAGTCTTTCTTGGCACAATTTCTCAAGGCACGCCAATTTTGCAACCTACTCACTCACGTCCAAATTAACAACACGACGACATCTCGTATTTATTTCAGTGCTTTAATATGCTCTGTTGTATATAATATATCCAGTATATCTTACCTCTGCAGCATTGATCAAAATCAAAATTCACGTAAAATAAGAACTCTTATCATTACAACTCGGGGTACGCGGTGGCGCATTTGGTTGAGGCACTGCGCTACAAGTCGGAAGGTCGCGGTTTCTATTCCCGATGGCGTAATTGGAATTTTTTATTGAAGTAATTCTTCCGGCCACACCATGCCTCCGGGGTTGACTCAGCCTCTAACAGGAATACAGAAATGAGTACCAGCAATATTTCCTTTTGGGGGGGGGGGGAGGCGGCAGGTGCGAAGGGCTGACAACCCCACCACCTTCATGTGCCGATTGTCTTGAAATCTGGGAGCCTCAACCTCCTGGAACCCTCAGGGCCTGTCCAAGCCTGTAGAGGGAATGCTTTACGTTTTTATTATCATAACTCATTTTTATATGTTCGGTTATAACTTAGGAAGTTGAATTTATTAAAATTCGTGTTTAGAGATTGTATCCCACGAGACTTGCTTATTCTGAAGAACTTTCTTTTCATACTCAAAATACTGGAAAACAATATTAAAAGTTTAATAAAATGTACATATTAATATAAAATATTATTTGTATCTAGTTCTGGCTTATACAACTCCAACTTAGTAAAGCTGAGACATCTTCTACCTACAAAATCATTTTAATTGTTTTATTTAAATTATTTCTCTTCGTGTGTTTATAATTGCCCGAGATAGATTTTCCAATAGCCGAAACATGTAGCAAGCAATGTAACTTATAAAAAACAAGACAAACGTATAAAAGTGAAGTTGTGATGGACTGTCTGTGCTCTCTTTCTGTTGTTGATGTATCACAACGGCATGTCATCATGTCATCTCTGTCATAATGGGATCACCCTAAGGGAGGCATACATCGGTACACGTTTTCTAGTCTTCTGTGATTGTCTAATTTCTGTTGAATGTGTACTCGTTAAAACCTGCCTTGTATATTCTCAGTATTGTCCGGTGAAGTTACTATATACCTGGCACATTTCATAACCACACAACACTTCGAATACGTGCAACAAATTACATCATAGCAACCCCTCCTTACATGTATCGTGGTCACGGATTGCAGTCAGATATGTGTCTGGATAGTTGCCAGTGTAACAGACTCCACCTCATTGGGTTTCACACACACAAAAAAAAATCTTCTGCAAGATTTTCCTCCTCTCTGTGCTCGCAGCTAAACTCTGGAGAAGAGGTTAACTACTTTTTGTGTCTGAACTTCTTACATGAGTAGGAACATAACGCACCCATTTGTCACACGAGCGTGGGTTTATTCTTGCCCAAAGCTTCTAAATGTCTTGACGCAGGATAGGTCTAATGTTTTTCAATCATAAGTGAAAGTTGTTCCTGTGCACTCTATAAAGGCGTATTGAGAACATAGGTATACATCCTCTCATTCGGGAACTCAGCACTCTATAAAGGCGTATTGAGAACATAGGTATACATCCTCTCATTCGGGAACTCAGCACTAGAATGAAGTGAGTGGTCAGTTTTAAGGGCCGGCCACTTTAATGCCCGGGAACACGGCATGTTCTGCCGGCCTGACAGAATAATTGAATAGTAAGATGGGAAACTTCTGTTATGTCAGAAGTCGTGGAAAATTGTAAAGTTTTGTGTGCTTGTGTGTAGGTGCACAAAGTTTGTTCCTGTTACTTCTGACTATTTTTTTTTTTTTGCTATCGATTGTTCAAATTCTGTAATATTTATTTCTGAATACAAAAATTAAGGAATGCAACATTACATGAATGAGTGATACGTGACGGGAGTAACGCTGGATTGAGGCTAAATATTTCGAAGCCGAATTTTGTCTAAATGATATTTAAATTTCTGTTACAGTACACTTGCATATTTTTTGTACATCTTTTATCATGCAAAATTCGGAATATGTAATAGGGGGATAATATTAAAATGAATCTTAAAGAGAAAGGATATGTTGATGTGGACTCGTTGTATATAGCTCAGGATAGGGACACGTGGTGGCTTATCTGAACATTCTATAATATACGGGAATAACTTGACTAGCTGGGCAAATCTGGCCTTCTTAAAATTCTCCTCACAGTGGAGTCAGCAGTTCTTCAGAGTACGATACCTGTAGCTGGAAACAGCTGCTTTTTTCGAAAAGTCAGTCCCCGTTTTTAGCCCAGGCAGTCTCACAACCCATACGATTGTAGCCCTGACACATGCCTTGTAACAACTTGAAATTTCGTTTTGCAAGGCTTGATAACGAGAAATGTTCTCTAAAAATGCACTTCCTTTTTCCAGCCAGTGCTGTGTAATGTCGCAGTATTTTCTGTCTAAAACGCATTTTAGGGTGCCTCATTATTCCACCCAAATATTTCTAGGACATAGCTAGAAAATTACTAGATTATATTTCAGCACAATTCCAATATCCACAGACTGGTAGAAATTCAGTTATATTCAATTGATATTGTGTGGGCCGGGATAGCTCAGTCGGTATAGCGACTCGATACGGCTGGACGGTCCGGTAATCGAATCCCGATGGGGGCGAGATTTTTCCGCACCCGTCCACACCGGCCCTGGGGCTCACCCAGCCTCCTATACAATGGGTACATGGTCTTTCCCGGGGGTAAAGCGGCCAGAGCGTGGCGTTGACCACCCACCCCCGTCTAGCGCCGAAGTTTAAGAAAGAGTAGAGCTATACCTCTACTCCACGTCTTGGCCTTCGTGGTCTGTTATAGGGTGAACTTTATCTTTACCTTCACATATTAGTAGGAATTACGTTCCCCCTTCAAAAGTACTGATGGTCACAAATAATGGTCATTTGTTTTCTCACGCTGTGTGGAATAAGTTTGCCCGGATGTTGGGGAGGAAACTGCTGCCTCTTTATTCTGTGCTTCTGGATTTTGTTCAGGTGAATACTTCATGAGATGTACGGAATGTATCCTTTACCGTGTAAAGATAAAGTTCACCCTAAAACAGACCACGAAGGTCCAGAGGGGGTGTAGAAGTATAGCTCTACTCTTTCTTTAACCTCGTCGCTAGATAGGGTGGGTGGTCAACGCCACGCCCCGACCGCTTCACCCCTGGGAAAGACCCGGTACCCATTGTATAGGAGGCTGGGTGGGCCCCAGGGCCCGTCTGGACGGGTGCGGAAAATCTCGCCCCCCACCGGGATTCGATCCCCGGACCGTCCAGCCCGTAGCGAGTCGCTATGCCGACTGAGCTATCCCGGTCCACATCCTATACCGTGTACGAGCTCAAAAGACCATTACTGAAGCTATGCCTGCCATCAAAACCTGAAAACTTTATAGGCCTACATTTGCGTTACGGTGTGTAATGTCCGGTTTTCAAATCCCAATAGGACAAGAGATATTTCTCTCCTCCAGAAAACGTTCAGACCAGGTTTGGGTCCCACCCACCCTCCTCCTCAATAGGTACCGGGATTATTTCGCAGGCGTAAAGTTGACCACTCACCTCCATCTAGCGTCGAGATTAACCCTTAACATGCTAATGTGGAAAATATGGTGAGCTCCTAATAATGTCAGCAGATGGCAGATGGGATTTAACTCGGCGTTTAAAGGGTCAAGAATGAGTGGAGCTATACCTCTACTCAACCTATAGGCTTTCCTGGCCTTGACAATGAAAACTCGAATTGTATTATTTCTTTTCACTCATCCGATTTCAATAAAGCACAAAAGAAGTAAACTCTAGGCCGGCCATATTATTGCCACATTAACAAGAAAATTCAACAGACAGGCAAACGATTATGAGGAACACTTTTGTACTGCTTCGTGGTTGCTTATGGCACATATGTGTTTATATTTCGTACTTCTAAGGCACTACCTGAAACCGTTAAAGATCCAACTATGATACTGATTACATGAAAGCTGGTATTAAATTTCGAAACATTCAAAGAGGGGTTCCAGTTTTCACCACACTGGAAGTCTAGTTGATTTTAAGGTACTCTCTTTACGTCAGGTTGCCTATTCAAAATATTACGTACCTCCAGGCACTACTTAAAGGCAAAATATACCGATGTTTTTCCTTGACATTGTGCTTTGGTGGAGACGATAACTGTTTTGTTTCTTATAGAAGGCTGTGATGGGACATTGCAGAATTCAGCTTGCAACACACGTATTACTTGGTTTGTATAAAGTCTAGTCTAAGTAAAACTGAACATGTTATGATGAAAGAAGACCAGATTGCTTTTGAAAATGCTTGCTGCCTTCCCGTACAGAAGCTTCATGTAGTCATGGCTCGTTAAATATGCTTGAACGTTAAAATATAAGAAGCCAGTGGTGTTACCTGTTCTGTCTGAATCATTGCAGTGTATGAGTGACACAACACTGTTAGTATAATATCTTATATTCATTATATTTACTACAAAATGTTTCGGTCGACTTACACGGCCATCATCAGGAATTCGTACAAAATTCCTAAAAAGAAGCGTATTTCAGGAAGAGGCCCATTTTTCTATACAATTTACAAAATAATACACATCACGTATATGACTGCCTGCAAGAAGACTACGCAGAGTATTTCCACTACGGATGTTTCCTACGTTACCAACACACTGCAACAAGCTTATTTTAACATATTTATTGATAGGCTTTTTATTATCCCATTATTTGGTACAACAACATATTTACAAACTTGTATTTTAATTATAAAGGAGAGACGTCTCTCTCACTTCTTCCGTTTTGTATAATTGAATCACTAATCAATGATGGCCACAATTACCGGTTAAAGCATATCGTAGTGAATGTGATGAATAAGTGAATATATTCATATAATCCCTAATAGTTTAGTATTATTCGGAGAATCAATAAACTAACAGTAAAGGGCCTCTTCCTAAAGTATATTTATGTTGATGAAACATGTTGTATTACATAAAAGGAATATATGATAGTCACTGTGTTGTGTGTTCGGAGAGTGTAATCAATATAGAAAGAACAGGTGAAACTATAGGCTTTTTATATTTGAAAGTTCAAGGTTATTTAATTAGACATTAATACATAAACTCAACGGCATGATGGTACCTAAATTATTACCTGTTTTACGTGGGCGTACGAAATTGTTTACACTCCATGAGAAGAATATTCTTACACGAAGGTCTGTAAACAAGAGCTGTGTAGAGTTTTTTAACCAAGTAAACAGAAGGTTGTAAAAATTATGAAATACGGGGTTGTATTCTGTGCTCTTCACCTCCTGTTGTACGGTTTACCAGACAAAGAATGTTGAATTGTTTGATACACGTAATAAACATGTCTAAAATAATGGATAAAACACCAACACATGCACTTTTCATTCAACACTATATTAGTCTAGCGTGTTGATTTCATTAAAATACATAAAAATATTTAAAGGTACTC